>MTKZ01124176.1_pt1 | contig 19909 bp, 13 predicted proteins | sample 1042781 | NCBI WGS metagenome assembly MTKZ01 (sample SAMN06212207, study PRJNA360539) | anaerobic digester metagenome | biome: Wastewater treatment plant; material: sludge; isolation source: anaerobic digester fed with sludge from wastewater treatment plant | place: Denmark: WWTP Viborg ... | reverse complement strand
CCAGCCGCAGTCCTACCACGGGTGGCCAACGGTTGCGCGCCGGCGCAACGGCCAGTTGTTGCTGGTTTGCTCCGGTGGACGCGAAGGGCATGTCTGTCCCTTTGGCCGGGTCGAGTTGATGGTTTCCTCCGACGAAGGACGGAACTGGGGCTGGCCGCAAGTGCTCCTGGACGGCGCTACAGACGACCGGGATGCCGGGGTGCTGGAAACGGCTCGGGGCTCAATCCTGGTGACTACGTTCACCTCGCTGGCCTACGAGCAGACCCTCGAGAAGGCACGGGCACGGAAGACCGGGGAAGCGGGGGGATGGGCGCCCGAGCGCCTTGATGCCTGGCAGGCGGCGCATAACCGTCTGACTGCGGAACAACGCCGCGCTGAATTGGGCCAGTGGATGATCCGCTCGACCGATGGAGGCGTGACCTGGTCCGCGCGCTACCCGACGATCGTGAACAGCCCGCACGGACCGGCTCAGCTCGCCGATGGCCGTCTGCTTTATGCCGGGGTGGAGCTGTGGACCGGCAAGCGACGGGTCGGGGTGTGCGAATCGCGGGACGACGGCCAGACCTGGCGCTGGCTGGCGGAAATCCCGGCCCGGCCCGGCGATGATCCCAAGCAATACCACGAACTGCACGCCGTCGAGACCGGCGACAAGCGCATCCTCGTTCAGATCCGGAACCATAACTCGGCCAACGAAGGCGAAACCCTGCAGACGGAGTCCACGGATGGGGGCAAGACCTGGTCGGTGCCCCGCGCGATCGGCGTTTGGGGCTTGCCTTCGTTTCTGCTCCGGCTGCGCGACGGCCAGCTACTCATGACCTACGGACACCGCCGCGCGCCCTTGGGCAACCAGGCCCGTGTCAGCCCCGACCACGGGCGCACCTGGTCGGAGCCGGTGATCATTTCCGGAGACGGCGTCTCGGGCGACCTGGGTTATCCCAGCACAGTCGAGCTCGAGGACAAGTCGCTGCTCAGCGTCTGGTACGAGGTAATGCGGGGCATGCCGCACGCAGTGCTCCGGCAGGCGCACTGGCGGCTAAAGGGCTAAGAGCGGAATTGGGGATGCTGCTGCAGCTTTTCCCACGTGGCGGGGGAAAGCCGGGCCTGGCGATAGACTGGCTCCCACAGGGGCTCCGCGCTGCTGGAACGGTACGCCCGCTGCAGCCACCGGCGATCCAGCGGCTCGGCGATGAGGTCGGGGGTGTTCGCGGCGATCGTGGTTTCCTCCTTCTCCCCGGTGGCGTGGCCGATGCCGACATGGAACCCAGCCAGCAATAGCGTGACGCGCAGCAGGGTGCTGCGCGAGTAGGTGGGCAACGCGCAGGCACGCGCCGGGTCGAGCAGGCCGAATAGGCGAGAGAAAAGCGGCTGCGTCCACATCGCCGGATTGGTCGCGGGCGAGAACGCGTCGAACATGATCACATGCGGCTTGGCGAGCTTCCGCGCGGCAGGCTCGGCAAGCAGGGTCGGGAAGTCTGCCAGGTGCATGTCCCATGTCACGGTTTGGGGGCCGTCCCGGAAGACGCAGTGTCGGTCGCGCAGAAGGCGTTCGAGGTGCTCTTCGTATCCCCGCAAGTAGCCAAGCGCATCGGTGTGCCGCAGCGCGAAGGCCAGCGGCTCGAGCGTGTGGTCAAAGCTCAACAGCCGCACGGCGCAGGGCATGCCGCGGGTTGCCCGCAGGGCGGTCAGGGCGTTGGCGGCGGCGCCCAGGCCGACATCCCATAGGACAAATTCGCCCTGGTGCGGCTGCACCCGTTCGGCCAGGCGCAGTTGCCGGACATACAACGCCTCGGCTTCGGCGACCGGGCCGACCACGGGGTGAAACGTCTCATGGTGGGCCAGGGAATGAACGCTGTGCGCGCCATTGGCGAGCTTCACGATGCGGTAACCGGCAGCGGAATCCACGGCGGGATCTGCCTACGGGCCTTTGCGCTGGAGCCGGGCTGAGACCTTCTCCGCCTCCCGCATGACACGGAGCAGGTTGGCGCCGGCCACTTTTCGGATGTCCTCGCGGTCATAGCCGCGCCGTAACAATTCCGCCAGCAGCGCCGGGTAGCAGGAGACGTCTTCCAGGCCGTCCGGCGCGCCGTCAAAGCCCTCGAAATCCGCGCCGATGCCGACGTGGTCTATGCCAGCCACTTTGCGCACGTGGTCAATATGATCCGCCACATCGGCCAGGCCGGCTTCGTGCAGAGCCGGATGTCGCCGGCGCCACTCCGCCCGGCCCTGTTTGTAGCGGGCCGAGTCCTCCCCGTAGAGCTGGCGGAGGCGCGCCTTCTCGGCCTCCGACGCTTCCAGGGCCAGGCGGCCTTGCTCGGTGAGAAAGCCGGGCAGAAAGCAGACCATCACCACCCCGCCGTTGCGCGCCGTCAGCTTCAGGACATCGTCCGGAACGTTGCGGGGGGAATTGCACAGCGCGCGCACGGAGGAATGGGAGAAGATGACCGGAGCCTGGCTGACCTTCAGCGCGGCGCGCATGGTCTGGTCCGTGACGTGCGAAAGGTCCACCAACATGCCCAGGTGGTTCATTTCGCGGATGACTTCCTCGCCGAATGGGCTCAAGCCGTGATGCGTCGGCTTGTCGCCAGCTGCATCGGCCCAGTCGGTGTTCTTGACGTGCGTGAGGGTCATGTAACGCGTGCCCAGGCTGTAGGCCATCCGCAGGATGGCCAGCGAGTTGTTGATCGAATGCCCGCCTTCCACGCCGATCAGGGCGGCAATCTTGCCCTGGCGGTGGACTCGCTCGAGGTCGGCGGCAGTCAGGGCCAGCTCGAAGGTCTCGGGGTAACGCCCCACCATCCGGTGAACGAGGTCTATCTGCTCGAACATCATCTGCACCGCGGGCGGGCCGGAGGGCACCGGGGGGACATACGCGGCCCAGAACTGTGCGCCGACGCCGCCCGCCCGCAGGCGGGGGATATCGGTGACCAGGGATGGGCTCACCTTTCGGGTGTCGCGCGCCAGGTCCAGGGCTTCCAGGTCATTGTTGTACTTGCGGTATTGCCACGGGAGGTCATTGTGGCCGTCAATGAGCGGCGATTCGCGCAGCAGTTGGCGGACCGCAGCCAGGGCGGCCGGGTCGGGTGTTGCGGGCGGTGCCGCGTCGGCGGCGGAAAGGCTGGCGGCAGTCATATACAGGGACAAAAGGTTGGCCCCAATCCTGGAGCACAGGCTCATAATGACGCCAGACTGAAGCGAAGCAGGCGTTTGGTCAAGCAGCGGCGCATCTGGCGCGTGGGGCGTGGGGCGTGGTGCGTGGGCGCGGTGCGAAGCGGGCTCTTGGTCAAGCAGCGGCGCATCCCCTTGCCCCGACAACGGAGTTTGCATCCGGCGGGCACAACTGAGTAGAATGCTGCCCTGGCACCATGAGAAGATCGAAATCAGAGCCTAAGATTGAACTGAAAGCTGTTATCCTCGCGGGCGGGACGAAAGTGGCCCAGGGGAACAAGCCCATGCTGTTGCAGAAACTGGGTGACCGCACGATCCTGGATTACGTCGTGGCCAACGCGCGCCAGGTCGTCTCGGCGGATGATCTCTATGTGGTGGTTGGTGATCGGCACGAGGAGGTGCGCGCCCAACTGGGTAACGGGCTCCACTATGTCGTGCAGGAGAAGCCGCAGGGCACCGGGCACGCGGTGCGGCAGTTGGCTCCCCTGCTCAAAGGTTATGAGGCGAACCTGTTGATCCTGTACGGAGACACCCCGCTGTTCCGTCCGGCGTCTATTCGCGGGCTGCTCAACCGGCATGCCCTGCGCCAGGCGCATCTGACCCTGTTGACCGCCATCTCCCCCCGGCCCCTGCCCTACGGGCGCATCATTCGCGATGCCGGCGGGTGCATCATAGACATCATCGAGGAGACCGAGGCTTCCGCCGCCGTCCGGGACATCCACGAGCTCAATGTGGGCGCCTACATCGTCTCGGCGCCGACCATCTTTGCCGCGCTGGAGAAGCTCGCCCCGGCGCCGGACGGCAGATATCAATTGACGGACTGTGTCCACGAACTCATCCGCTCGGGCCTGCGGGTTGAAAGCTACCAAATCTACGACCCGGACGAAATCCAGGGCATCAACACGCCTCAGGACCTGGAACAAGCCGAGTTCATCTTGCAGAAGCGCCTCTTCCGGCCGCGCCGGGAGGAGGAACAGAACCAGGTGTCGTTTGGCACCGGCGGCTGGCGGGCAGTGATTGGCGAGGGGTTCACGCTCCACAACGTGCGGCGCTTGTGCCAGGCACTCGCCAACGAGATCACGCGCCGCGGCGAGGAAAAGCGCGGCGTGCTGATCGGCTACGACCGCCGATTCCTGTCAAGGCAGGCCGGCGATGCCGCCGCGGAGGTCTTTGCCGGGAATAACATCCCGGTGACCCTGCTGAGCGAGGACGCGCCCACGCCGCTCGTCACCTACGCCACGGCGGTTAAGAAAGCCGCCTACGGCCTGATGTTCACCGCCAGCCATAATCCACCCGAATGGAACGGCCTCAAAGTGTTCCACGGCGACGGCTCGCTGCTGCTGGACGACGAGACCGGGAAGATTCAGTCCGAAACGAACCGGCTTCCCCTCGAGGAGGTCATCAAGATTGACCTGGACATCGCGCTCGAGAGCGGCATTGTCCAGCCGGGTGATTTCACCAATCAATACGTGGACGCGGTGGAGACCTTGATCAACCTCGACGCCATCCGCCAGGCCGGACTCAAGGTCATCGTTGACCCGATGTACGGCGTGGGGCAGCTCACGCTGGGCACGATTCTCACCGAAGCGCGCTGCCGGGTGACGTTCATCCACGAGCGCCACAACCCGCTATTTGGCGGCCGTTCGCCCGCGCCGAACCTGGACGCCCTGCGGCTGCTGGCGACCCACGTCGTCGAAGACCGCTACGACCTGGGCCTGGCCACCGATGGCGACGCCGACCGCATCGCGATCGTGGACGAGCGCGGCGAATACATCACCATCAATGACATTCTGCTGCTGGTGTATTGGTACGCGCACGAAATCCGCCAGGAGAAGGGCGGCGTGGTGCGCAACCTGGCCACCACCCACCTGCTGGACCGGCTGGCAAAGCATTTCGGCGAGCAGTGCATCGAGGTGCCGGTGGGGTTCAAGCACATCGCCAGCGCGATGGTTGCCCACAATTCGCTCCTGGGCGGCGAGTCGAGCGGCGGGCTGACCATTCGCGGGCACATCCTGGGCAAAGACGGCATTTTCGCCTCGGCCCTGATCGTCGAAATGCTCGCGCGGACGCGCCAGAGGATTTCGCAACTGCGGGAGCGCGTTTACGACATCACCGGCCGCCTCTACAGCCTCGAGGACAGCATCCCCTCCACGCCCGAGATGCGCGTGGCCGTCCCCCGGCGGCTGGAGAAGACGCCGCTCAAGGAGATTGCCGGCTGCCCGGTCGTGAAGGTCTCCCACCGGGATGGGACGAAATTCTACCTTGGCAGTGACAACTGGGCGTTGGTGCGCTTCTCCGGCACCGAGCCGATCCTGCGGCTGTTCGCCGAGGCCGATTCGCCCGAAAAGGCCGCCGCGCTGCTCCAACACCTGCGCGGGTTTGTGACGGCGTAATGGGGCCTGGAGCTGCGCCCGGAGCGGCACGGCTGCCGGTTGGGCCCGGCAACGCCAGGGCGATCAGCGACACATTGTCACCGCGGGGTCAAGGCGGTCCCGCTCCTCTAACGTTCTGCCAGGTATTTCACAACCTGCTCGCAGACGTTGGCGGGGGTGAAGCCGAGCTTCTCGTCCAGCACCTTGGCCGGCGCCGAGTAACCAAAGGTCTCAAGGCCGTAAACTTTGCCCCGGGCTCCGNNGGCGGTCAAGCCGAAGGTCGGCAGTTGCGGCGGGAGGACGCTGGCCTGGTATTCGGGCGTCTGCTCGCGGAAAAGGCCTTCCGAGATGACTGACACCACGCGGGCTTTGAGCCCTTTCTTCGCGGCGAGCAGCTCAGCGCCGCCAATGAGCGTGGAGACCTCCGAGCCGCTGGCCACAAGCACGACATCCGGCGTGCCGTTGCAATCGAGCGCAACATAGGCGCCCTTCTCTGCTTGCAGCGCATCCTGGTAACGGGTGTTCCCGGCCCTGGCCGGAATGTCCTTGATGTTCTGGCGCGAGAAGATCAGGGCTGTGGGCGTGGCGGTGTTTTCCAGCGCCATCTTCCAGGCCACGGAGGTCTCGGCGGCATCGGCGGGGCGCAGGGCCAGGAGGCTCCGCTGCCCTTTGTGGTTCTTCAGGTGCTCCATGAGGCGGATTTGGGCTTCCTGCTCGACCGGCTGATGGGTGGGGCCGTCCTCGCCCACGCGGAAGGCGTCGTGGGTCCAGATGAACTTGACCGGCAGCCCCATGAGCGCCGAGAGGCGGACCACCGGCTTCATGTAGTCGCTAAAGACAAAGAAGGTGCCGCACGCGGGCACGACGCCTCCGTGCAGCGCCATGCCGTTGCAGAGGCCGGCCATTGTCAGTTCGCTCACCCCGGCCTGCAGGAACGCGCCGCTGAAGTCGCCCTTGACGAACGGTTTGGTCTGCTTGAGGAAGCCGTCGGTCTTGTCGCTATTGGACAGGTCGGCGGAGGCGACAATCATGTTCTCCACCTTTCGCGCCAGCCAGCCCAGCACCGTGCCCGAGGCGGCGCGGGTGGCGATGTCGGGCTTGTGCGCGATTTCCTCGAAGTTCAGGGGCGGCAGTTTGCCTGAGAGGAACAAGTCCAGCTTGGCGGCCAGCTCGGGATTGGCCTTTGCCCAGCGGCGCTGTTTGGCTTTACGGGCGGCAGCCGCCGCGATCTTCTGTTCCCTGGTCTTCTGGTAGAGTTCAGCCACTTCAGGGAAAACGGTGAACGGGTCCGCCGGGTTGCCGCCCAGGTTGGCGATGGTCTTCTCGAAGGAAGCGCCCGCCTCGCCCAGCGGCATGCCATGTGTGGCGCACTGGCGCTCGAAGCTGGCGCCGTCGGCCTTCAGCGCTCCCTTGCCCATGATGGTTTTGCCAATTATCAGGCTGGGCTTCTTCTTTTGCCTGATCGCCTTGGCTAAAGCAGCGCGAATCTGGTCCGGGTCGTTGCCGTCAATGGTGCTCACGCTCCATCCCCAGGCCCTGTACTTCCGGGCGGTATCCTCGCAGGTGACCGCGCTGGTGTCTGTGGAAAGCTGGATATCGTTGGAATCGAAGAACATGATCAGGTTGCTCAGGCCGAGGAACCCGGCGATGCGGCCCGCCCCTTGCGAGATCTCCTCCTGCACTCCGCCGTCCGAAATGAAGGCAAATGTCTTGTGGGCCATCCACTCGCCAAAGCGCGCGCACAAAAAGCGTTCCGCGATGGCCGCGCCGACCGCGCTGACATGGCCCTGGCCCAGCGGTCCGGAGGTGTTCTCCACGCCGCGGCTGACCTCAAGCTCGGGGTGGCCGGGCGTGGGGCTGCCCCATTGGCGGAAGTTCTTCAGCTCCTCCAGCGTGTAAAACCCGCTCAGCGCCGGCACCGAGTAGAGCATCGGCGACATGTGGCCCGGGTCCAGGAAAAACCGGTCCCGCATATGCCAGCCCGGGTCGGTGGGATCGTAGCGCAGAAACTCGGTGTAGAGAACATTGATGAAATCAGCGCCGCCCATCGCCCCGCCCGGATGGCCGGACTTGGCCTTTTCAACCATGGCGGCGGCAAGGATGCGGATATTGTCGGCTGCCCTATTAGTGAGTGTTGTTTGCATGTTGTCGGGCAGGGATTATTTGTTTCCAGCGACAATTATCAAGAGCTTTCGGCGGGGCGCGTTTGGACGCCATTTCCCCAATTGGAGACAATCGCCACCCGAGGTTGCGCTTGACGCCCCGAGCGAGGAGCCGCTAGATTCCGCACGGTTCTGAATGATGTTTGGCTCGAAGCTTGAGATTTCCCTTGCCTCCCGGGCGGCCCTGCGGTTGGACAATCCAGCCGGCGCGGTTCGATTGCCCGGCTGGCGGAGCGCGGACACGGGCGTGTTATGGTAATCAGCCGCTCGCCCTACCGCATTTCCTTCTTCGGCGGAGGCACGGACTACCCGGCGTGGTACCGGGAAAACGGCGGCGCCGTGCTGGGCACAGCGATTGACAAGTACTGCTTCATCACCTGCCGTTACTTGCCGCCTTTCTTCGAGCACCGCCTGCGCCTGGTCTATTCCAAGATCGAGGACTGCCAGCGCGCCGCGGACATCCAGCATCCGGTCGTGCGCACGGTGCTCGAGATGCTGCACGTCGAGCGCGGGCTGGAGATTCATCACGACGGCGACCTGCCCGCCCGCAGCGGCATGGGGTCCAGCTCGGCGTTTACCGTCGGCTTGCTCCATGCGATGTATGGCCTGCTGGGGCGGCTGACCTCCCAGAATCAGTTGGCCACAGACGCCATTCACGTCGAGCAGGACTTGATCGGCGAGACCGTCGGCTCGCAGGACCAGGTTTTTGCGGCGCACGGCGGATTCAATCTGATTGAGTTCAAGCGCGACGGCAGTTTTCACGTCGAGCCGCTGACCCTGCCCCGCGGGCGGCTGGATGAGCTGAATGGCTCGCTGATGCTCTTCTACACCGGTTTGCGCCGCACCGCCTCCGAAGTGGCCGCCAGTTACGTGACGGACATCGGCGCGCGGACCCGGCAGTTGACCCGCATGCGCCAGATGGTGGACGAGGGGCTGCGGATCCTGTCGGACGGCGGCTCGCTGGACCGGTTTGGCGATCTGCTCGACGAGGCCTGGCGGCTCAAGCGCAGCCTCAGCGGCGCCGTCTCCAACTCGCAGGTGGACGAAATATATGCCGAAGCCAAGCGCGGCGGTGCGCGCGGCGGCAAGCTGCTCGGCGCGGGCGGCGGCGGCTTCGTGCTTTTCTACGTGCCGCCCGCATGCCAGCAGCAGGTGAGGGAACGGTTGCGCGACCTGCTCTGGGTCCCCTTCCAGTTTGACACCAGCGGCAGCGAAATCATTTTCTACTCCGCCGAGCAGGATTATGCCGAGCTCGACCAGGCCCGGGCAAANNGCATGACCGCCAACGACCTCATCAATTTCGAGACCGAAATCGCGAACCTCTTCAACGCCGCCAAGATTCGCGCCCCAGTCCACCTCTACTACGGCAACGAGGCACAGATGATCGAAATCTTCCGGGACGTGCGCCCGGAGGACTGGGTCTGCTGCTCCTGGCGCAGCCATTACCAGTGCCTGCTCAAGGGCGTCCCGCCCGAAAAGGTGCGCGAGGAAATCCTCGCCGGCCGCTCCATCTCACTCTGTTTCCCTGCATACCGGGTAATCTCCTCGGCCATTGTCGGCGGCGTCCTGCCCATCTCGGTGGGCATTGCGCTGGGCCTCAAGCGCCGGGGCGAGGCGGCGCGCGTGCACTGTTTCATGGGCGACATGACCTCCGAGACCGGCATTGCCCACGAGTGCATCAAGTACTCCTTCAACCACCACCTGCCCATCCGGTTCATCGTCGAAGACAACGGCAAGTCGGTCTGCACCGACACGCGCGAGACCTGGAATCAGCCCGCCCTGACTTGCGAGCAATCGCCCCACCCGCTGGTCGTTCACTACAAATACCAAACCAAGTATCCCCATGCCGGCGCGGGCGTGCGGGTCCAGTTCTAGCCCATGAAGTACTTCGATGAAATGTGCCGGGCGATGGAGTACCTCGCTCGCGATCCGCGGGTGATGTTCCTCGGCCAGGCGGTGGCCTGCCCCGGCACCGCCATGTCCAACACCCTCAAGAATGTCTCGCGGGACAAGCTGCTCGAGCTGCCGGTGGCCGAGGAGATGCAGATGGGCATGTCCAGCGGCATGGCCCTGGCCGGCCACGTGCCGGTCACCATTTTCCCGCGATGGAACTTCCTGTTGCTGGCCGTCAACCAGGTCGTCAATCACCTCGACAAGTTCCCGCTCATGTCCAACGGCGGCTACCGACCCAAGGTGATCATCCGCACCGGCATCGGCTCGGTGCGCCCGCTGCATGCGCAGCATCAGCACATCGGCGACTTCACCGACGCCTTCCGGCTGATGTGCCACAACATCGAGGTCATCCGGCTGGAGGAGCCGCAGGACATTTTCCCCGCCTACCAGCGGGCTTTGGAACGCGAAGACGGCAAGAGCACCATCGTGGTTGAATATGGCGACTACTACAACGAGAAGTAACCCGGCGGCGCCCTTGAACTGGCCGCTGATGAATAACAACATCACGCGCGCCGACCTGGACGCGCTCGTGGCTTACCTCGGCCAGGACAGCCCGATGCTGACCCAGTCCCAGCAGGNNCCCAGCAGGTTCGCCTGTTCGAGCAGGAGTGGTCCGACTGGCTCGGTGTCAAATACAGCGTCTTCGTTAACTCGGGTTCCTCCGCGAACCTGCTGACGATGGCCGCGCTGCGCGAGCGGCTCGGCCCGGGCGAGATCATCGTGCCCTCCCTCACCTGGGTTTCGGATATTGCCTCCGTCATCCAGTGCGGTTTCAAGCCGGTGTTCGTGGACATCAACCCGCGCACGCTGGGCATGGACGACCAGGAAGTCATCGCCCGGTTGACCCCGCAGACGCGGGCGGTTTTCATCACCCACATCCTTGGCTACAACGCCCTCACCCAGCGGCTGCTGGACGAGTTGAAGGCCCGCAACATTCCGCTCATCGAGGATGTGTGCGAATCTCACGGCGCGACCTTCCAGGGCCGGAAGCTCGGCGGCTTCGGCCTCATGTCCAACTTCTCGTTCTACTATGCCCACCACATGAGCACGATCGAGGGCGGCATGATTTCCACCAACGACGCCGATTACTACGAAGCCCTGCGCATGTTCCGCTCGCACGGCATGGTGCGCGAATCAGGCTCCGAAACGCTCAAGGAGAGCTACCGCCGGCAATACCCCGACCTGAACCCCGACTTCATCTTCGCCTTCCCGGCCTACAACGTCCGCAGCACGGAAATCAACGCCGTGCTCGGCCGCGCCCAGCTCAAGCGGCTGGACCAGAACAACGAGCGCCGCCGGGCAAACCTGCGCCTGTTCCTGGATCACCTCGACGCCAGGAAGTACCGCACCGGCTTTGAGCTCGAAGGGAGCTGCAACTACGCTTTCACTCTCATCCTGCGCCAGCCCGACCCGGCCTTCAGCGCCAAGGTCGAGCAGTGCCTGCGCCAGGCCAAGGTCGAGTTCCGGCGCGGCACCTCAGGCGGCGGCAACCAACTTCGCCAGCCCTACGCCCGCAAGCTGCTCGGCGACCGGGAATTCGAGAAGTTCCCCAAAGTGGACCACGTCCACTTCTTCGGCTATTATATCGGCAACTACCCGGAGCTGGAGCACGACAAGATCCTGGCCCTGTGCGCCTTGCTCAACCAGATCGGGTAGCTCAACACGCTTAACCGATGAACCGCCAGCTCGATGCACTGTTTGTTAGCCCGGACTCCTCCTTCCAGGCCTACCAGGCCCTGAGCAAGGACTTCTCCGCCATCGAGCCGCCCACCTGGGCGTTGCTGCTGGCCCAAAGCTGCCGCGCCAAGGGCTTCGGCGTTGGCATCCTGGACTGTTGCGCGGAGCGGCTGACGGTCGAGGACTCGGTCAAGCGCATCGCCGAAGCCAATCCCCGGCTGGTCTGCCTGGTCGTTTACGGCCAAAACCCCAACTCCGGCACGACCAACATGATCGGCGCCACCGCGCTGGCCCGGTCGCTCAAGCAACAGCACCCCGGCTACCCCATTTGCTTTGTCGGCTCGCACACCAGCGCCTTGCCCCTGGAAGTGCTCGCGCTGGATTGCGTGGACCTGGTCCTGCTCAACGAAGGCGTTTACGCCCTGCACAACCTGCTGCAGACCGACCTCAAGACCGGCCTGGACAAGGTCAAGGGCATTGGCTACAAGCCGGATGGCCGGCCCGTCCTCAACCCGCCCGAGCGCGTCGTGCCCCAGGACCGCATGGACGCCGACCTGCCGGGCTCCGCCTGGGACCTGCTCCCCTATCGGCAGCGCCCGCTCGACCTCTACCGCGCCCATTTCTGGCACGCCGAGTTCAACCACGACTACCGGACCCCGTTCGCCGCCCTTTACACCTCGCTGGGCTGCAAGTTCAAATGCGACTTCTGCATGATCAACATCGTCAACCGTGTTGACAATGCCGACGGCGTGGTCGCCTCCCACTCCCCCAACATGCGCTTCTGGTCGCCGGACTTCATCATCGGCGAATTCGAGAAGCTGGCCCAGCTCGGCGTCGAGACCCTGCGCATCTCCGACGAAATGTTCTTCCTCAACAAGCGGTTCTTCGAGCCCTTGCTCAACCTCATCGTCGAGCGCGGTCTCAAGCTCCGCATGTGGTCTTACTCGCGCATTGACACCGTCCAGGCCCACTACCTGGACCTGTTCCGGCGCGCCGGCATCAACTGGCTCGCGCTGGGCGTGGAGGCGGGCAACCAGATGATCCGGCATGAGGTGTCCAAAGGCTCCTTCAAGGACGTTAATATCCGGCAGGTCGCCCAAACGATTCGCGAGCACGGCCTGAACATCATCGCCAATTACATCTTCGGCTTCCCGGAAGACACGATTGAGACGATGCAGCAGACGCTGGATCTGGCCCTGGAGCTCAACACCGAGATGGCCAACATGTACCCCTGCCAGGCATTGCCCGGCAGCGCCCTTTACTCCCTCTACCGCACCAACGGCTGGGCCTTGCCGGATTCCCCGGCCGGCTACGGCTTCCTCTCCTACGAAAGCCAGCCCATGCCCACCCGCCATTGCTCCGCCGCGCAGGTCCTGCGCTTCCGCGACCAGGCCTGGCAGAAATACTTCACCAACCCCGATTACCTCGCGCTCGTCGAGCGCAAGTTCGGCCTCCAGCAGCGGCGCAACGTCCAGGCCATGGCCAGCATCCCACTCCGGCGCAAGCTCCTGGGCGATCCCCCGCCCGAGAACGGCGCCCGCACCCCGTCCGCCTGATTCTGATGATGGCCGACCTGAGCGTCATCATCACCTCGCACAATAAGCCCCGCTTCGCCAAAGAAGCCGTCCAAAGCCTGCTCGACCAGACCCACCCCAACTGGCAGGGCATCCTTGTGGACAGCGGCGTGCTCCTGAACCAGGGCTTCTTCAACTACCTCAGCGACCCGCGCCTGAAAATTGTCCCCTCCGGTGAAACGCCCGAACTGGCCCGGACCAAGAACATGGCCTCCTGGTGCTTCAATCGCATCCTTAACTCCGGCCAACTCACCGGCGAGCTGATCATGTACCTCAACGACGATGACCTGCTCTACCCGGAAGCCTTCGCGACCTTCTGGGGCTACTACCGGCGGCACGACCGCGAGCCGCAGGCCATGTACGCCTCGCAGGACATCGGCCTGGTGGCCCCGGACGGCCAGACCCGCATCATCGGCCGCCGCATCGCCGACCGCCCGGGCGGCCGCTCCTGCCGGGGACGCCGGATGGATTGCCGCGTGGACTACCTCCAGTTCTGCCACACCGCCAGCATCCTCGGCCGGCTCCGCGAGACCTATAAAACCACCCAATACCACTCCGAAGACAAGCGCGACGCCCACCATGCCGACGGCATCTTCATGGAGCAGATCGGGGCGCTGACCAAAATCCACAACATTGACAAGGTCGTGAGCATGAACCGCCGCACCACCGAAAGCGCCAACCTGGAGTATTCCGCCTCCGCCCTCGGCCGCGTCATGGTCACCCTCCGCGCCAAGCTCCGCGGCGCCCGCCAACGCCTCTTCTCCCCCCGCCGCTACTGAACCCGGCAACGGAACTCACTGCCCCGGCAGGATGCGGTAAAAGTACTTCGGATGGAACGGCGATGAAGCATCCACGCTCGTATCCACCCAGATTTCCACCGGCTGCGCCAACGTCAGATTGGTTAATGTAACCCACGCGTTGGTGTTGGCTAAATCAGCCGTGCGGTCAATGATGTAGGAGTAACCAATGACCCCCTCGATTGTCAGGGTCGGAGAGAAGCTAGGTGAAACCCCGGCCGGGTTGACGACGACTTGGGCAGCTACATTAGTAGTGCTCCCGAACAGGCTGCTCACCACCACTGAATACAGCCCGCCGTTCGTGAACTGGATGCTCGTGAAATTGAGCGTCGCGTCTGTCGCCCCGTCAATCGCCACGCCGTCCTTGTACCACTGGTAAACCAGGTCTCCTGAGCCAATCGCTCCAACCGACAGGACGGCGCTCTTTCCCCAAATCGTTGTCGCGCCGAGGAAGGGCGAGGTGATGCTGGGCGACATGCTCAACGTGGCCGTGTCGCTCAGTTGAGAACTGTAGCCGTTGCCGACCAACACGGCATAGTCACCCATATCCGACATCAGAACATTGGTAAGGCTCAGGATGCTGGAGGTGGCGCCCGCTAGACTAGCGCCATTGAATGTCCATTGGTAAGCCGGAACCGGGTAGCCCTCGGCGACCACGCTGAACGACACTGTGCTTCGCGCCGGAACCACCTGGCTGGCAGGCTGGGTGGTGATGCTGACCGGCACATAAACGGTCAGCGTCGCCACGGCGCTGGTCACCGCGCCATACGCATTGGTGACAATTACAGAGTAGCTGCCGGCATCGCTGATCTGGACGGGATTGAGGTTGTAAGTGGCACTGGTTGCTCCGGGAATGGCTCCAGAACTGTCCATCCACTGATAGCCGAGCGGTTCGGTGCCGGAGGCGGACACGCTCAGCTCCAGAACTGTTCCGGCTGGCACAGTCCAACTCCGAGGCTCCTGCACTATGGACGGCGGGAATACCACCGTCACCGTTGCGACTCCACTGGTGACAGAGCCGTAGGGGTTGGAAACGACCACCGAGTAGCTGTCGTTGTCTGCGGTCTGGGCGTTGATGATGGTGTAGGTGGAGTCGGTCGCCCCGGCGATCCATCCCGTGCTGTTCTGCCACTGGTAAGACAGCGGCGGAAGTCCAGCCGCGTTGGCCGTCAAAACCGCATTGCTCCCCGCCAACACTACCAGGTTCGGCGGGGAGACACTTACCGACGGCGGCGCAACAAAGTTCGCCTGAACCACCTTGTTTGTGGTCACAACAACGGTCAGCGGANNACGGTCAGCGGATTGTTGGTGCCGCCAGCATCTCCACTCCAGCCATAGAAACTGGCGCCCGCATCCGGCACGGCCGTCAGAGTTACGGTGTCGCCCGGATTGTAGTAGCTTTGCTGAGGGCTCACAGTCACCGTGCCTTTGCCCACAACAACGGCATTCAGGGCATACTTCCCAACCGGCAAGGCGGAGAACAGCGCATTGACCATAGGCGTGGCGTTGGTCACCACAAAGGCTGTCGGAGTGTTTGTGCCAGCAACCGCTCCACTCCAAGTTACCAGGTATTTCCCGCTGTCCGGCACTGCGGACACCCTGAGCGTCGTGCCGAACGCAACCGGGTTTGGTTCGCTTTGGACAATGCGGCCACCTCCCACCGGACTGGCGCCCACAGCCGTTCCGAAAATCCCCTCTACGTTGTTCGTCTGGACGATCGTCAGACTTAGCGGGTTGTTTGCCCCGCTGGCATCGCCTTGCCAGCCAACGAAAGTCCAACCATTGCTTGCGGCTGCCGACACGGTTACCACACTGCTGGCGGAGAAATACGTGGCGGGAGCAATGACCTCGCCATTAACGAACACAGCGCCCCCGCCCGGCGTGGTGACTGTCAGCGGATAGTCCGTCTGAACAAACACCGCCTGCACGCTCCGCGGCCCATCCATAGCCAGGTTCACCGGGTTCTGATTCCCTGTTACATCCCCCTCCCAGTGGTCAAACCCCCAGTACTGGTCAGCCGTTGCAGTAAGCACCACCACGCTATTGCTTGCGTACGGACCGTTGGTGGGATTGGCGCTAACAGTCCCGCTTCCTGACACGGAAGTCTGCAAATCGAAGGCCGTCCGCACAAACACCGCCTGCACGTTGCGCGGCCCATCCATAGTCAGGTTCACCGGGTTCTGATTCCCTGTCACATCGCCCTCCCAGTGGTCAAATCCCCAGTTCTGTTCGGCCGTCGCGGTAAGCACCACCACGCTATTGCTTGCGTACGGACCATTCACCGGGCTGAGGGTGATTGCACCGCTTCCTGACACGGAAGTCAGCAAGTCGTAAACGGGAATAATCTGCACGGTGACTGCCGGCGCAAAGGTAGTCTGAGTGAAATCGGCGCTCAGGCTCATCGCCTGTACCACTGCAGAGTTCGTCAAGGTAACCGGCCCGGTATAAAAGGCCGAGCTTGTGGTCGGGGCTGTCCCGTCCAGCGTGTAGAATATGAATCCGTTGGTAAAGCCGCCGGATATGGAGAGTTGTGCCGTACCGGCTGCGGAAACAATCCCAGCCGCCAGCCGGTTGTTTATCCGCATGCTCGGGGCGCCCGGGGGAAGCACCTGCAAGAACCCCGCGCGGTTCGTCACACCGCCAGTCTCGTCTGTTGTTACTGCGGAATAAATACCGGCATCTGTGAGCTGTGCATTGCTAATTGTATAAGAACTGTTGGTCGCCCCCGGAATTATCGTTCTGTTAAACTCCCACTGGTAACCTAGATACCCGAGAGGCGCGGTGAAAGTTGCGGTCTCGCCGACGAACACCAAATGGTCCTCCAGCCGGAGCGCGAAATGAAGGTTGAAACTCGTCAGGTTCTGGCCCATCTGAGTCAGGTACTGAGCCGCACTGAAGCCACCAAGGGAGGTCATGCTGAACGGCGTCATCATCCCGGCAGCGATGAGCCCGGCCTCCCACGCTGGCTTTGCCTCCTGCCAAGTCGGATACAGACCACTGAAATTGTCCCAGGCAACGACCGAGAATGTCATTGGTCCAGTGTAGTCCTTACCGATGGGAGTCGGAGTAGGAGTTGTGGGAATCGAGTAGATCGTAGAGACAATCACAGCATTAAAACCTGCGGCTGCCCCTGTGCGGAAGGTCGTCGTCTGGCCCACGGGCAACAGGCTGGATTCCGGCGCATTTGCACCGAGCGCCATAACCAGTTGGGCAAGGGTGGTGGCAGCGCCATATTGGCCGTTAAGACCTCCGTGTCCAGTGGCGCCAATCAAGACCCTGCCAGCGAAGTCGGTGGTGCCGGTCGGAGTATCATCTGACGCTCGACCAACCACAGCCGTTGTATCTCTCGCGTTTAATGGAGCATAGACGTGCGTAGTTTGGACATCAAAGATGCGGTTGGCAAACCATACTGTGCCTTGGGCGTGGGCCTTGCTGACAGCCAGCAAGTCCAGCAAGAGCCAAACGGACATGCCGAGTGTGGCAGCATTAGCTGAGCGGACGATTGAATCCTTCAAGAACTGAGTCGCCTTCTTCTGCATAATAACCTTTGGTTGACTGAGAGCACCTGCGCGTTCAGAACAAGCTGGTACCACAAATAGCAGGTTCTCAGGAGTTGGCAAGCTCCATCTTAACACACGCCATTTTGGCAGCATGGATTCAAGAATCCACGAAACTGTAGCCGCCGACGTCGGTCGGCGAATTCTTCCACCGGGACGGGGATTGGCGCCAACTGACGTTGGCGGCTACACCTTCTCAAATCCGCCCTGCATCAGACATCCCGACCCGCTGCAAACGACGTGAGTCTAATCCCCCCCTTACCATACCCCCTCCTTCGGTGATAGTTCCTTGGTAGTACCCCCGTCCCACCACCATCCCACCACCATCCCACCACCATCCCACCACCATCCCACCACCGTTCTACCTCCGTCCTACCTCCGTTCCTCCTCGACAGAATTAACAATTAAGGAAACAAGGGGTTTCACCCTATCATCATTAAACTGGTTTATAGACAGGCTCGTTCCGTGCGACCTACGCGCATATCCCCTGCGGCGTCCCAGCCGGGCCGAGTCCGCAAGTAGAGTGTCAGAGGCTTGCTGGCAGGCTGCTGTCGGTCGTCCTTGAATCTATACAGTCTGGCAGTGTCATGCCCGAGCTTGGCGAGCCGCCGCCACTCGCCGTAAGACTTAGTGAGGGCGTGTGTTCGCTCGAAGCGTTGCTTGAGCAGGTCGTCTATCTGGCCTTCAAGCTTGAAGTCCTGGCGCGTTTGGTCGAGCCACGCCGCGAAAGAGCACCATACTACCGCCAAGCGCCCCATTGCCTTGTCGCAATTCGGCGAGGCGGCTGCTGCTCTCAAGATCAGGCCAACAGAATCGGCCGCCACCCGGCAGTAATCTTCGGCCACGGCTTGCGCGTTGCCGCCAAACCTCTTTCGCCAGTCAAGGAACGTCTGTTCCGTGTACGCCCGATTGGCAAACGGGCCAAGATTCTTCCCGTCACCGCGCAGCAGCGATGCAGTGCTCGCACCAGTGGCTAAGTGTATCCGATGAGCGAACTGCGGCGAGAGTCTCTTGACCCCGCGCTCCCAAGACGTGACGGCAATCTTTGATGCCCCGATCAGGGCCGCAAGCTCGCCCTGTGTCAGCTTCGCCGCCTTGCGAAGCGCCAGAACGGAGAGGTTCTTCTTCTTCTTACCTTTCGATTTCATAAGTCAGCGCGTGTTATACCGTATAACAAAAAGTATCGCACCCCCCTTGCGAGCGCAACCTCAAAATGCTAGTGCTACCTCAGTAAGCGAAAGTATAACATATGAGAACGCAGAAAACGCAGAATGATTCCAATTCGCCCCAGCTCATGGGGCCGAAAGAACTGCTGCTCCGCGCATGGTCCCCAGGCTCGCGCCCGTCGCGCCAGTGGCTCGCGCGGCATACTCCGGGCCTTATCCCCGGCGTGAAGGTGGGCGGGCGGTGGTTCTACAACATGAGCCAAGTGCTTGACGTGCTCGGCCTCAGCGGGAAGGGCGGCAACCAGTGACAAAGTCCACCACCAGCAGCGTTTGCGTTCGGTGCGACGTGCCGATTGGCCGGGCCGACGGCTTCTGCCCTGCTTGCGCACGGGTAATCAGAGAAAGCTTTCAAGAAGCCCAAAGCCGGAAGCGGCGGAAGCGGCGGAAACGGAGGGGGCCGTGAGTTGCTGGTCCCCACAGGGCACGCCATTCGTATGGCTGCCGAAGGAGGGGCTCCGCAAGGTCGAGCAAACGGCAGACGACGCCCCTTCCGCGATGCTCGTTTACCTTGCCCTTTGCCGCATCGCTTGCGACGAAGGGGCCGGGACGTTCTCTAAGCCCATTGCCTATGTCTCGAAACTGGCAGGCGTCGGACGGCGAACCGTGGAGCGGAGGCTTCCTGACCTTGAGCGGGCCAGCCTGGTAAAAATCCAGCGGGCCGCGCTTAGAACCAGCCACACCTACACCCTCGAATCGTTCAAGCAACCCCATGCGTCACAGAGTCGCAGCGTTGCGTCACAGAGTCGCAGCGTTGCGTCACGGACTCCGGACCCCAAGTCGCACTTAGTAGAGAACATAGAGAACAAGAGAGTTGTACCTGCGGCGACCAAGCCGCCGGCAGATGAACTTTCGGAAACCTGGCTCACCGGTTTGCAATCGGATTTGGCATATCAGCAGCTTTCCGTTGCCGTGGAGCTTGCTAGGGCGAAGCGATGGTGTGAGACCAACAACCGCCGCTGCACCCGGAGGTTCTTCATCGGCTGGCTCAATAGGTGCCGCCCCGCCCCACCGGGCGCCGCCAGAGGCAACGGCAGACCCGATCAGGCGCTGCTGGCGCGGGTGTCCGATCTCCGTGCCCAACTGGCCCGCGAATACGACCGGACCAAGGGCGAGAAGATGCTGGCCGAGTTGAAGGCTCTCGAAGGGCAACTGACCGGGGGGGTGCAACCGTGAACGACACCCTGCCCGCGCACAGCGAGTTTGCCGAGTGGTCCCTGCTGGCTTGCGGATTGGAGAGGCCCGCCCTACTACCCGCGATTCTGGCCGAGACGTTCTACTGCGAGGCCCCGCGCCGCGTGCTGGTGCGTGCTCAGCAGCTTCACTCCGAAGGCGTGCCGGACAAAGACTTGCAGATCGTGGTCCAGATGGAGCTACACCGCACCCAGCCGGAGCTATTCACGCGCACCACGCAGGCATTGAATGACCT
>MTKZ01015735.1_pt1 | contig 19923 bp, 12 predicted proteins | sample 1042781 | NCBI WGS metagenome assembly MTKZ01 (sample SAMN06212207, study PRJNA360539) | anaerobic digester metagenome | biome: Wastewater treatment plant; material: sludge; isolation source: anaerobic digester fed with sludge from wastewater treatment plant | place: Denmark: WWTP Viborg ... | reverse complement strand
GCACATGAACCCCGCCACCTTGCGTCCTTGTGCCGCCGCCTGTCGCGCATAGGCGTAATAATCGGCCGTCACATGTTCAAAAGGCGCCATCCATTGGGAGATATCCATCATTCCATCCTTTTTATTTAACCCATGCCGGGAAGCCTCAGGCGCAGGCATTTTACTTGACAGAGACAATAAAGACAAAATCGAAAGATACGCGTTACCGCTACTGCCTTGAAACCAATGACACAAAGATACGTTCTTTGCTTTCATGCATCCGCCCCGGTGTTCCGGGGAGTGAACCTCCCGTTTTCAGGGAGGATGCTTCTTTGATAGAATGAACACCGGCTTCCGGCGGTGCGTCGCCCGGAGGCGTTCAGACATCGAAGTTCCAAGGGTGTTCCATGAACGAAGTCATCCGACAGATCTATCAGACCGGAAAAACGCTGGATGCGGAAGGGAACGAAATTGACATTTACCCCGTATCCATCAAACCGACCGAAGGTGAACTACTGTACCTGCTGGTGCGGGAACATCACGTGCAGCGGTCCCTGGAGACCGGCATGGCCCTGGGACTGTCCTCGCTGCACATCTGCCAGGCACTGCTGGAAAATGGCGGCACCCAGCATGTCTCCATCGACCCCTGGCAGGAACGCTGGTTTAAAAACGCGGGCGTGCGAAATCTTGAGCGCGCCGGACTTGCCGGCATCCAGCGGACCCTCTACTGCCCTTCCCACGAGGGACTGGCCGAACTTATCCGGGAAGGCAACCGCTTCGATTTCGCGTTTATCGACGGCAACCATCGCTTTGAATATGTATTAACCGATTTTTTCCTTGCGGACAAAATGCTGTCCCCGGGCGCGGTGGTCGTCTTTCATGATACCTGGCTGCCTTCCATTCGCAAAGTAATCGCTTTCCTCCTGAGGAATCTTCAAGACCGGTATGCCATGCTGCCTTGCTGTGTGAACAGATCCCCCGGTACGCTGGCTGGGCTGGGACGCTTTTTAAAAATGGTGGTGAATGATCCGCGCGATGTGAGCCCGGCGCTTATATTCGGCCGCCGCATGTTCACCAATATGGGCGTCTTTCAAAAAATAGCGGAAGACCCGCCGGAAACCACGGACCTCGCCTGGGATTTTTACCGCTCTTTTTGAGAGGCAAAATAACGTTGTTTCTACCCGATATTTTCTCACAATAACAGGGAGAATAAGACATGGAACGCCTGACTTGGAGCAAGGCGGACAAGAAATGCGCACGCGTTGCCTTTGATGCCGCTTATGAACGGGAGTGTGCCGGTATTCTCGCCGAACTGCGCAAACGTGTGGACGCGATACGCGACAGTGATGATATTTGGGGCATCAATGATTATCTCTGGCGCAAGCGGCGCGAGATAGGGGACAAGTACGATTTTCGCGGTTCCGTTCTGGCGGATGTCCTGGTGCGGCTCATGCGTGAGGGATGGATCACCCTGGATGAGCTGCAGGGATTGAGTGAGGAAAAACGCGACCTTTTATCCAGAGGGTTGGGCTTTTTTAAAAATGTTTCAGGTTCGCCGGATTAAGAGCGCTGCACATCGTCACGGGCGTTGGCTGCAAGAGGGAATGTTCCCACTACCCATGGCCCCGGCCTTTAATCTACAATAACGGGCAGGGAAACGAATCTATGTCCGGCATGAAATCTATAGCGCCCATACGCGTGCTGCCCGATGAGGTGGCGAACAAAATCGCGGCGGGCGAGGTGGTGGAGCGTCCCGCATCGGCCGTGAAGGAACTGGTCGAGAATGCGCTGGATGCGGGGGCGACGCGTATCTCAGTGCGCCTGGTGGCGGCCGGCCGGCGGCTCATCGAGGTGCAGGACAACGGCCACGGCATGTCTGAGCAAAACGCCCTGTTGGCCATTGAGCGCNNAGGCGAAGCCCTCGCGAGTATTGCGGCCGTGTCGCGGTTCACGATGACAACGCGGCGCGCCGGGGAGGAAAGCGCGACCCTGCTGCGTGTGGAGGGAGGGATATTGCGCGAGGTCCAGCAGACGGGCGCGCCGGAGGGCACGCGCATTTCCGTAAACCGCCTTTATTTCAACACACCGGTCCGTGCGAAATTTCTCAAAGGCATTACCACCGAGTTGAACCACTGCATCGATATTGTCCAGCGGCTTGCCCTGGCCAACGGAGGTGTCGGATTTCAACTGGTCCATAATGACCGCATGCTGCTCGATGTGCCCGAACATGCCACGTTGCGCGATCGGGTCGCCCTGATCTGGGGGCTTTCCTTTATTCAAGACATGGTGGAAGTAAACGGGGAGCAACAGGGGTTTACCCTGGCCGGCCTCGCGGGCACTCCGGAGCTGACCCGTGCCAGCCGCTCCCATCAGTTCTTTTTCGTCAACGGCCGCCCGGTGGTAAATCCCGCGCTGCAATACGGCTTGCAGGATGCATACCGGGGCCTGATCACCGTGGGCCGCCATCCTGTGGCCGTGCTGCTCCTGACGTTGAATCCGCGCCAGGTGGATGTGAATATCCACCCGACCAAACGCGAAATCCGTTTCCGCGATGAACGCACAGCCCATGACGCCGTCCGTGACATCGTCCGGGATGCGCTGGGCCGGTTCAGCAAGGCTGCCGCAACCGAAGCCGCCCTGGACACGGAATCCATAGCCAAACAGCATTTCCCCCGGGAAACTGCCGTGGTTACTCCGGAACCGCTGGACGCTCCCCCGGTCCTGCCTGTAACTGAAACCGAACCCGTGGCGAAAACACCTCCCGCCCGGCCGCCGACGGCAGTGCAGGCGGATGGCGCTTTCCCGGATTCCGTCCCGGAACCGGGTTGGGAAACGCGGGAGATTCCGGGACTGGAAAAAGCGAAGGGCAGACGGGAGATGCCGGAGGAAGCTCCGGAGGAATCCCTGGTGCCCCGGGGCTGTTTTGAAGCACTGGAAACGGTGGGCGATGCCCCTCTCCAGGTGTTCGACACGTACCTGCTGGTACCGGAAGGTAAACGCCTGCTGATTATCGACCAGCATGCACTTCATGAGCGCCTCAATTATGACGCTTTACTCAGCGAGCTTGAGGGCAATGAATATGCCGTGCAGCAGCTGGCCGTGCCGGTTGTTTTCGAAGTGGCGCCTTCCCAGGTGGCGTTGCTCGAATCCCACTTGGCGCTATTCCGCGAACTTGGGATCGAACTGGAAACCTTCGGGGGCAACAGTTTTCAGGTTTCCGGCGTGTGCCACCTCTATGCCGAGAGCAAGGCGCCTGACGTGGTGCTGGCCTTACTGGACCAGTTGGCCCAAGGCAACCTCTTCGGGCAGGACCACACCCGTGCGGACCTGCTTCGGACGGCCACTCGCGCCTGTAAAGCCTCCATCAAGGCGGGCGACCGGCTGACTCTGGAAGAACGCCGACGTCTGCTGGAAGGGTTTTACCGCCTGCAGCCGCCGTACACGTGCCCCCATGGCCGTCCCATCATTGTGGAATTGACCCGCCAGCAGATGGAAAAAAGTTTCCGGAGGATACAGTGAAACGGGCGATCGCCGTGGTCGGCCCCACCGCTTCGGGCAAGACGCGCCTGGCTGTGGCGCTGGCCCGGCGCCTGGACACGGAAGTGCTGTCCGCGGATTCCATGCAATTCTATCGCGGTATGGAAATCGGCACGGCAGCGCCCACCCTTCTAGAACGATGCGACGTCCGTCATCATTTCATCGGGATTCTTCCGCCCGATGCTGACATGGCTGCGGGCCGGTATGAACGGATGGCCCGTGAAACCGCCTCGGATTTGTTGGGCCGTGGCAAGATTCCCGTACTGGTCGGCGGTTCCGGGTTGTATGTCAGCGCTTTCATAGACGGCTTGTTCGAGGGCCCCGCACGCAACCAGCGCATCCGCGAGCGTATACGCGCCCGCGCCCTTGACGTGGGTAACGCCGCGATGCTGGAACAGTTGCATGCCGTGGATCCGGTGTATGCCTCGCTGCTGAGCAGCGAAAATGACATGGTAAGGATCGTTCGCGCCCTGGAAGTCTATGAACTTACCGGAAGGCCCTTTTCGGACTGGCACCGGGAGCATCGGGAAACACGGGAACCTTGGAAGGTCACCCAGGTGGCGTTGCGCTGGGATCGTGCCCTGCTCTATGAACGCATCAACCGCCGGGTCAGTGAGATGATTGATGCGGGGTGGGTCGAGGAAACGCGCCGCCTCATCGACGATGGCTATGAAAAGGACCTTGCCCGGCTCAAGGCGCTGGGGTACCGGGAAATCGCCGTGTACCTGCGCGGCGAAACGGAACTGGAAACGGCCGCGGAAGCCGCGCGACAGCATCACCGCCGTTACGCCAAGCGCCAGATGACCTGGTTCAAGGCCGACAAGCGCGTACATTGGATTGAATGTACCGAAGCGTCCAGTATCGATGCCTTGGCGCAGGAAACATTGCGCCTGTTTCAGGAACAGTCATAACGGCGGCCGGGGCGTGAGTTTCCCGGCTTGCATCCCCTGCATTTGATAACGTACCATCAACGGGATGCCCGCGTGCTGTGGCATCCATACTGTATGACAACACTTATAAAAAAGGATATTCATCAATGTTTTTTTCAGGCATTTCCGACGAAGCGGGGCAGGATATAGCGTCCCAGGTCAGGGCCCACCAGGAACTGGGTTGGAAATATATGGAACTGCGCGTTGTCGACGGCGTCAATATCGCTACACTACCCGACCGGGATTTTGAAGCGGTATATGGAGCGGTTACCGAGGCGGACCTGGGGGTGTCCTGTTTTTCCAGTGCAATCGCCAACTGGGCGCGGCCCATCACAAGCGATTTTGAGTTGGACAAAGCCGACCTGTTGCGCGCCATTCCGCGCATGCATCGGTTTGGCACCCCGTTCATCCGCGTGATGAGTTATCCCAACGACTCGGAGCATCCCGTGGACGAGGCGTACTGGCGCCGGGAGTCCATCAAGCGCATGAAATACCTCGCCCATATGGCGGAAGACGGCGGTGTGGTCCTGGTCCATGAGAATTGCAGCGGTTGGGGCGGCCTTTCCGCCGAAAACAGCACCATTCTGCTGGGCGAAGTGGGCAGTCCCGCCTTGAAGGTGGTTTACGACACGGGTAACCCGGTAACCTATGGCCAGAACGGCTGGGAGTACTACCAGCGGGTGTTGCCGGACATTGTGTATGTACACATCAAAGACGCCCGGAAGATTGACGGCAAAGACCATTACTGCATGTGCGGCGATGGCGACGGGTATGTAAAGGATATCGTCGGCGACTTGCTGCATCGGGGGTATGAGGGTGGGTTTTCCATTGAACCGCACCTGGAGGCGATTATTCACACAGGCCAAAAGGCGGACAATGCCGAGGCCCTGTATCAATCGTACACGGCCTATGGCCGCCGGCTGATGGAAATCGTGGCAGAGGTGGCGTCTGCGTAACTATTCCGGTTTTCACCCGCCGTGCTTCCTGGTAGCCTTAAAGCACGAGGAGTTTTTCTCATGAAACGTATTGCAGTATTAACCAGTGGTGGTGACGCGCCGGGCATGAATCCCGCCCTTCGTGCGGTGGTGCGGACGGCGGTTGCGCACGGGCTGGAGATTTTTGGCATTCAGCGCGGTTACCAGGGACTGATTGATGGCGAATTATCGCCCATGGACGCCCGCTCTGTCAGCGGTATCATTCATCATGGCGGTACCATCCTGCGCACCGCACGCTGTCCCGACTTCAAACATGCGGAGGGGCGCGCCCGGGCGGCGGACCAATTGCGGCGCTTTGAGATAGAAGGGCTCGTCGTTATAGGCGGCGACGGTTCTTATCGGGGCGCTCATGAACTGTGGCGGGACCACGGCACGCCCTGTGTGGGCATTCCCGGAACCATTGACAATGACATTGGGGGCACGGAGTATACCATAGGATTTGACACCGCCCTGAATACGGCGGTCGAAGCGATCGATCGCCTGCGGGACACGGCGGCCTCCCATGACCGTATTTTTTTTGTGGAGGTTATGGGCAGGCATAGCGGGTTTATCGCCATGTACAGCGGCCTGGCCGGCGGCGCCGAAGGCATCCTTGTCCCGGAAACTAAGACGGAGATTTCCGCCCTGGTCGCTGCCTTGCGTGAAGCGAGTGCCCGGGGGAAAAAGTCGATGATTGTCATCGTGGCCGAAGGCGATGACGCCGGGAACGCGTTCGACATCGCCCGGCAGGTGGCCGTCAGTTCGGAATTCAAAGATGTGCGTGTTTCGGTGCTGGGACACCTGCAGCGCGGCGGCACGCCTACAGCGTTCGATCGTGTCCTGGCGGCCCGCATGGGCGTGGCCGCCGTGGAAGCGTTACTGAATGGCGCGTCCGACAGTATGATGGTCCTGGAAAATAATGCCATCGCGCGCAAGCCAATCACCGAGGCCTGGGAAACGCGCAACCTCTTTGATCCGGACCTGTTTCGTATGAATTCCCTGCTGAGCGTATAATGTCGTTGTCATTGCCAACAGGCTGTTGAAGCAAGTTCAGGACCATATCCGGGGAATAACGTATGGCCCCGGAGTACAATCCGGTACAGGAATATCATTACCGTGCGGCTGTTAACCCGCTACATACTCGGCAAAATCTGGCCCCCGGCGCTGCTGGCGGCGCTGGTGATCAGTTTTGTGGTGGTGGGTGGGGCGATACGCACCGAAATGCGGGCCATTACGGAACGCATCCCCATCGGCCAGATGGCGGTCATGGACATCGTGCGCATCGGTTTTTATGCGTTGCCGACTATGGTGGGGTATATCTTTCCCATCACCTTTCTGTTGGGCATTATGTTTGTTTTCAGCCGTCTTGCGCAGCATAATGAATTGGCAGCCATGAAAGCGGCCGGCATCCCCCTGAAGCGAATCGTGTTGCCCGTGGTGCTTCTGGGTGCTGTGCTCAGTATGGTGGCCTTCGCGGTGGCTGACCGGGCCCAGCCCTGGGCGTACCAACGCCTGGTCCGGCTGGTGACTACTGAACTGCCCCTGCGCATGACCGTGGATGCCCTGCCTGCGGGCGTCATCCATGAAGTGGGTGATTGCCGGGTTTATCTTGGACGGCGCGAAGCGGACGGTACGCTTCGGGACGTGGTCATATTGCAGCCCCGGGAAGAGGGAGCAAACGCCTTCTATGCCGACAGCGCACGCCTGATTACCCGGGAGGGGGACCTCCAAATGGAGTTACATAACGGCTATTTTATACCAAGCGATCCGAAGCAACATTTTAGCTTCGAGTCTCTGGTCAATTCCGCGCCCATGCCCAAACCCATGAAAGTGCCAAGCGCAAGCGAAGGGCTCACCCTGGCCGCGTTGGGGCAGGAGGAAAGGCGGCTTGCGGACCTGTTCCGGGAAACCGAGGCGTTGCCAATCGGTGCCGCACTGCGCAATATACGCCTTATAATAATTAACCGGCTCGCTTTCCCTCTCATGTGTTTGTCGGTAAGTATCGTGGGAGCGCCCTTAGGCGCCCGCGCGAAACGTACCGGCCAATCCTATGCCTTTACTCTGGGTCTGGGCATTATTGGATTATATTTCATCCTGCGCAAACTGACGCAATTGCCAATCCTCTTGTCCCTTCCCGTTACCATTGCGCTCGGACAGGTACCAAATATTTTTCTGTGCCTACTGGGGCTGGCCCTGATTTGGCGGGTGGACCGCGTATGACCCTGTATGACCGTTACCTGACGCGACGGCTGGTGGCCACGTTGTTCAAAGTGTTGTTGTCCTTGGTGCTGCTGGTGGTCCTCATTGATTTGATTGTAAGCCGGCAAAGCGACATCACCCGCTATCAGGTGCCTTTGCCCATAGTATTGCGCTATTACATCACCTTTCTTCCCACCATCATTTTTGAATACCAGGCGGCGGCAATTGCGATTTTAATTGCCGTGCTCATGGTGCTGGGGCATACCGCCCAGCATCGTGAAATCACAGCCCTGCTGGCGGGGGGAGTCGGTTTGCGCCGTATCGCACGTGCGCCCATGGCCGTCGCCCTGGCGCTGACGCTGTTTGTGTTTGCCGCCCAGGAAACCTTCGGCGTGTATGCGGTGGATTCCCATAATGCGATTAAGAAAAAGTATTTTTCCAAGATAAGCGGGAAAGAACGTCAGGGAGTTAGTTGGACCAATTTGGGGGATGGATGGACTTGCCATGTGCTCAAATTCAATATGCGCGCGAACAGCGGCCAGGATGTTTTTATGCACGCCATCCGGGAAAAGAGCATTGAGGAAATCCGGGCCCGGCGTATCTACTGGGATGAAGGACGGGCGTGCTGGTTGATGGAGGACGGGCGATGGGCCGTCTTCAATCAGGAGCGTCAATGGGAAGCAACCTCAAAAAGAATTACCCAGATGGAAGCACCATTCAGGGAATCTCCCGAGGAACTGTTTGCCCTGAGTAAGCCTGACCGGGCAAAGACCGCCGCGCAGCTTTCCGCAGATATCTTGCGTGCGCGCAGACTTGGAATTCCTGTCAGGGAGCATGTTGTTGGCTATCATGTTAAATTCGCCCAGCCAGCCCTATGTTTTGTAATCATTTGGCTGGGGATTCCCTTTGCCGTGCGGTTGCGGCGGGGAAGTATTACTCTTGGGTTTGGGATAAGTATTGTTATTGCCGTAGGTTATCTGATACTTTTTGCGGTGTGTGTCGGGTTGGGCTATATGGGCGCCTGCCCGCCTCTTATCGCAGCTTGGGCGGCGAATATTGTCTTTTTGGTCTTGGGTATGGCATTATTTAGGCTAACGCCTACGTAGCGTTTACTTGACATCTGCCGCAGAGAAAAATTGAATCTGCGAATGCCCCGGGTGTGGCACGAAGAGAATACTTGACACTTAAGGTGATTCATGATAGAATGCGCAGTATATGACGCTATTTCTTTACCTGTAAACCGTCACCCAAACGGAGGTGGGTCCTATGATCAATGACAATGTGTTTGATGATGATGCCCCAAAGAATAAACAAAATGGCGGGGCGGACAATACAAATGACGATTCAGGTTTGGGTAATCTGCCGCCGTTGAGCGATTTCGATTCCCATGGGGGGCTGGACTCTGATGCGGATACTTTGCCGCCGCTGGGCGCATTCGAATCGGATGAACCGGTCGCGGATAAAGGGGCCAGTATGGCGCAGCCTGGAGAGATCTTCGAGGGCGGTTTCGCCACACCGAGGCCTTCGGAATCCATAGAAACACCTCCGCCAAGTCCGGGTTTCGGCGGTTCTCAGAGTTTTCAGGATTTGGCGGCGGATAGCGATTTCTCCCCGGAGACGCCGGACATCGGGCCGGGTCCTGATTCAACGCTGGATACCCCTATTTTTGACAGTGCTTTCGGTGGACGGGATTCTGGTTTTGATCAAACCTCCACAGCCACGCAGGCCATGGAGTCACCCATGTTTGAAGATTTTGGCGGCGACATGGAATTTGGCACGCCAACAGGCGCCACGCCCGTTCCGGATTTCAGCCCGGATACTGGCTTCGGCGATCTCAATATGGACGCGGTCGGAGTGCCGGGGTCTCCGGGTGCTCCCGTTCTGGTTGGGGCGGCCGCCGGACCGCCGGCGAAGAAAGGGGTAAGCGCGCTGTGGATAGTGCTGGTGGGACTGATTTCGCTTGGGGTCGGCGTGATTGCTTCACAGCCTCTATCAGGGTATCTCGGGTTTGTGCCGGGCAATCCGCTGCATAAGGAAATACAGGACAAAGAATCCAATATTGCCAATCTGAACCGTCAAATCAGCACCTTGCAGCAATTAAAGGAAACCACCGGGGACAGGCCCGAAATCAGTGAAGAACGGGTGGTCGAACTGCAAAATGAAATCCTGCGGCTGACCCAGGAAAAAGATGCGGTCAACGGCCAGCTGGAATCGACACGGGCGACCCTGGATGCCCAGCAGAGTGAGCTGGCCACGGTGGAACGTGACCTGCGCGAGCGGACGGATGAAGTGGTGCAGGCCAGGGACTTTCTTGAAGATCTTCGGAACGAAACGGCTATCGTTCAGGCACGCCAGCGAGGCTTGATTGCCGAGGTGGAACGGCTTACCGGCTACGTGGGCGAACTGGAAGAAGCGAACGTGAGACGTATTGCTACGAAAGAAGCTTTTGAACACAATGTCGACAAACTGCTCATCCAGGTAAAAGAAAGTATCCCGCTCGCACCGGAAAAATACAGTTATCAAAAACGCCTGGCGACGGTGGAAGCGTTGCGTGAAAAGGTGGGCCAGGCCAAGTGGGTAACGCCGGAACTGCAGAACGAATTTACTGATCTGCATCTGGCGGAGAATGAACTTGCCCGCGCCAATGACTATTTCTTCGCCCGGATTCCTGTTACGGATCGCTATGGGCACCGGGAACTTAGGTGGGCAGAATGCCTGATGCGGGGCAACTGGGGGGTTTATTACCGTACTCTGGACGGGAAAAATATCGGCAGTTATGAGAACCTGGGAACATCCGGCAGCCCCAAATGGGGATTCAAAGAAAACCTGCCGGAGGAACTGCAATTCTCCATCGAGTCCTATATCGTCAACGCGCGGGTGCCGGATTTCGAAGGCCAGATACAGGTCATTGCCGAGCGTGAATTGTCCGATGAGGAAGAAACGCAGTGGCAACTGGTCTACAGCTCGATGTAGCCCTTTTTAAAAGGGTTTGATGATGCATTCGCAGCAAGGGTACCGGGCGTTCGAGCACATGCATGACGAAGAGAAGTCCCCGCGCCGATGACAGCGGCGCGGGACTTTTAAACAACAGTAGATAGAATCAAGGGTGTTCCGGGGCGCTTTGCCCTGAGTGAAACTGTAGTAAGGTGCCGTCAGCACGGAGCATAGGCGGTACAACCGGACGGGAGAAGAACTATGATCCCGAGAATGCAGGCGCATGCTACGCTGCTGCGCCCCGTGTTTGCCATATGTGCCGTACTGATTTTGGTGTGCGCCGCCGGCCGGGCGGATACGGAGCGGGTAGCGGACCCTGATGCAATAAGCGCTCTTATCCATGCGCTGGACGGTTCTGAGGCCGCTGAGTTTCCTTTAGTGTATCGTGATAAGGGAGGATTCGTTCAATTTCTGGCGGCTCCGCCGCAGGCACGGTTCAAAGTCCCCTCCAGCACGGCAAAGGCCGTGATGACCCCGGAAACGGTTGCACAGGAGTTTCTCAATCATCACTGCGACGCTTTCGGCCTGGCCGCAGAAGCGGTGGAACTGCGCTTTAGCCGTGTCGTCACCCGGGGTGGGGGGGCTTTTGTGCGCCTTGACCAATATTACTCGGGATTACAGGTCTTTGGCGGGCAGGTCATTGTATATCTGGACGAGGGTTTGAATGTGTTGAATGTCAACGCCGATGTCCTGCGGGATACGGCAGCGCTTGAGAAAACATATGATGCCTTGACACCCGTGCTGACCGCCGTTCAGGCCGTTGAACAGGCTATCGCACACAACGCCTCGGTTTTAGAAACAGAGTCGGAACGCTTTTCGGCTGCCGGCGATCCTGAACAGGTAATTTTTGAACCGAAGCTCCTTTCCATGGCGGGAAACGCCTGCCTCGCATGGAAAGTGCGCTTGAATGATTCCAAGTCGATGGAAGACATAACGGTCCTGATACATGCCGGGGACGGCAGTATGTTGCTTCGTTTCGCCGAACAAGCCGCGGCGCGCCGCCGTGAAATTTATGATACGGAGCAGGGAACGGACCTCATCAACGCTAAAATGGTCCGCAAAGAAGGCGATCCCCCCGTCAGGGAGGAAGACTATGAAAACGCGGAGTATATCAACACCGCCTTTGATTATTTCGGGGACTGTTACGACTTCTACATGAACTATCACGGCCGGGACAGTTATGACAATGCGGGAAGCATTATCCGGGCCTACGTCAATTACCCGATGCTGAACGCTTACTGGGACAACCAGCAACATATCATGGTTATCGGCAATCTGTTTCTCTCTGATGACGTCCTCGCCCATGAATTTACTCATGGGGTTACATCGGTGGATTCGGACTTGATTTATTATTCGTATGCGGGGGCGATTACCGAGATGTATTCGGATCTCGGCGGCGAGTTTGTCGACCTCACCAATGGCCGTGGCGATGATTCCCCGGAAATGCGATGGTATTTGGGCGAGGACATGGAATTCAAGTTGTCCGATATACGCGGGCTGGATAGTGAGGATGAGGAAGGAGAAAAAACACTTTCGCAAAACAAAGAGGAATTGCCGGGAATACGGTACATGAAGGATCCTACCGTATTTGAAGAACCAGACCGGCTCGGCAGTCCATTCCTGTGGAATCCCTTCTCCTACAGTGACTTGGGCGGGGTTCACTCCAATTGCGGCGTGGGAAACAAACTGATATACCTGTTAACCGACGGGGATACCTTTAACAACCAGAGCGTCAAGGGCATGGGGATTCCCAAAGTGGCGGACCTCTTCTATGCCGCACGGCCCATGCTTTCCCCCACAGCCGACTACTTTGAGTTGTATCATGCCCTTCTGGCCGCCAGTGTCCTTCTTAACTTTACGGCAGAGGAACGGGCCAATATCATCGCGGGCGCCCGGGCTGTGGAAATCGAACCGCCGGACGTGCAGGTGGCCTCGATTCAGGGATTGCGGAATTTCCGGGCGTTACCCACCTCCAATACGTCCCGTAACCCGGTTATCGGGTTGAAGTGGAAGAATCCCAGTATCGCCGCCTCAGTGCCGATTCCGGAAGACGCCGTCCAAATAACACTTTATCGTAGTGTGACCGATTTCCCTACCGGTCCCAGAGACGGGCTGTTGCTTCCCATGGAAAAATCCGAAGAAGCTTATCTGGATACAGAGGTGCAAGCGGGGACCACCTACTATTACACCCTGGTTGTCCAGGTCCCTTCCCTGTATGAAGAGAAGGCCCATGCCAAGGCGCTGGCGGGCAGTTCCGGAATGAACGTATATACCGAGGTCTTCGGCAAGGACCTGTATTCGGGCGCCAACCCCTTCGACTTGTCCTACTCGCAATTCATGTTCCGGCCCGTGTTACCGCCGCCTCCGGGGGGAGATGATCCCTATCTTGGCGCCATGGACTTTTCAGATTACGAAGTTACCCGTGTCAGGGGAGTTTATGAACTTCCGGTGCAGCGTAATGAAGCCGGGGGCGCCTATGACCTGACGAACAGAGACAACGATGTTTTTGTCCTGCCCCTGGGGGACCGGGTTTTCCCGTTCTTCGGAAAAGCATACAACGAACTATATGTGTCCGCCAACGGGTACGTGCTTCTTGCGGATGCTGCGGCGCTCGCGGGTGGAACCGAGGAGATGCTGTACGCCATCCTCGATACGCCGTCGTTGGCCGCCCATTTCGCGTTGCCGCGCATAGCAGCGTTGTTCACCGATCTTGCCCCCCATATCGGAGGGGCCATCTGGGCCAAAGTCCTCCCTGACCGCATTGTGATTACCTATGAGAATGTGGCGGTGAAACCCGGGGCCGATGAATTTCTGGCGAATCCGAACCGGGTGACCACGCAGATGGAACTATTTGACAGCGGTCATATTCGCATCACCTATCTTGATGTGGCTGTTGGTTCCGGCATTGTGGGCTTGTCAGACGGGCGCGGGGTGCCTGAAGAGCCCTCCACGGTATATGGGAATATACTGGACGGGTTCAACTGGGCAGACTTCTCAGGGTTGGGGGATGTTGCCGTACGCATGAGCCTGAATCCCGTGGAGGCTCAGGTCGTGCCCGCGGGCGGGGACGCGTCTTTCACGATTACCGCCGAAGTGCCTGCGGCCATGTCGGGCATGCCGGTTCTGTTTGCCGTATGGGACGGACCCGGACCGGTGCCTTTTGCCGATTATGGCAATGGTTCCGGCCGGTTTTATTGGAGAACCGCGTATGAAGATGCGGGCGCCTATGTGGTCCGTGTTTTTGCGGAACTCGGGGGACAGCGTCTGTTCCAGGATGTGCGGCTTGTGGTGGGACGCGAATTCAATGTATCTCCGAACGCGCGTAACCTGCGGCTGTCCACCAATATGACCGGGGAAGACCCGGCCGTAAATCGTTCCGTCGCGGTAGGTACACCACTCACGGCATACTATGAATATTACCATCCTTATGCTGATCAGGTGCCCCTGCTCTACGGGCCCGGGGCGTCCATGCTGTACTGGTTCCGTAACGGTCAGCTGCTTTCGGCGTTCACCAACATTATGCATGTGCCCGCCAGTGTCGTCAATGCGGATGATGTCTGGTATTTTATGGTAAAACCGGCTAGTATTGGCGGCCTGACCGGCACACCGGTTCTTTCGCCTGTGATTACCGTTCTCGGTGTACCCATAGTGGAACAGGTTGTCCCGGGCCAGGGGTTAACCATCGGCGGGGACCGTGTTACCATTCAGGGAAGGCGCTTTTCCAATGTGCTTTCCGTAACCTTTGACGGCGTGCCGGCTACCGGTATTCAAAGTGCCGGCAGCACTGAATTGTCCGTGATTACGCCCATCCATGCGGCCGGGCCGGTTACCGTGGCCGTGGAAACCCCCGGCGGGATTGGACGGTTGGTAGATGCTTTTACGTATGTGGGCGATCAGGACGAGCCCAAGGACGAAGATGAGGTGGTAAAAGAAGGCAGCCTTTTTGGGTGCGGACCGCGCGAAAAGCGTTTTGCATCCCTCTGGTATGATTTAATGCCCGCCGCGCTTGTGGCTTTTATACTGGCGGGCAGAAGGCTGCTGCGTAGAAATCCGTCGCACTAATTGCGACGGCCTGAATGCGGCGCCCGTTCTAAATACGGGTGCCGCGTTTTTTTATGTCCTATCCAATCCTTTTCGGGAACGCCGTGTTAACTCTCCCCTATTGCCAGGAAGATGGCACCCGCTTCAGGCGGCTTATTCACCGGTTTCCGGGTATTCGGCTCGGACAAGGAGATTGCCTTTCGCTTCAGGCAGAAACACACACTCCCGGTCCGGGTCAAAGTCCGAATGTGGTGTTCCGTTGACAGACACGGAGGCCATCTGTGCGCCTCGGGGATGCCTCAAGCGTATGATGGTCGAAGCCGCCCGACAGGGCTCGGGCAAGAGGATCTCCGCTTCAATATATCCCTTGTCTGCATGTGATCTGATGGTATACCCCACGGTGCCGAAGTGGGTCGGCGCGTTGCGCACCGCCACCTGCTGTCCTTCGTGCATCCAATGATGGGTGAGAAAGGGCGCCAGCCAGAGTTCTGCACCGCGCTCCGCCACCAGCATCATCCGGGTCTGCGCCAAGAACCACCCCGTTTCGTGTGGCTTGTCCCATGCCCCGCCGTTGCCGAAATGTTCCCAGATGTTGAGATTCTCCGTGTTGAGCAGGCTCGGGAGGGCGTTGAAATAGGCGCGGATGAACGGCTTGACATCGTCCCGTAGCGCATGTAATTCTACCAGTCGCGTATAGTAGGGCTGTACTTTCGAGAAGCCGCCCAGGTGGAACCAGTCCGCCTCGGTCTCTTCGCGTGTATAAGCGCCCATGCCAGCCTGCAGGCACCAGAAATCCTCAAGGTACTCCGCAATCCAGCCGGTTTCCCCGGGATGGGTAAAGGGATCCAGTACCCCCAGTGTTACCAGGTTGTGGGCGCCCATGCTCATGTCCTTGCCCCAGGAGCGTCCGCCGTCTTCATTCGGATACAGGTCCATGACCCGGCCGAAACATCCGAAATGGGTGGGACAGTAGGGTATCCAGGCGCCGTCGCGCCGCTGCACCGCGGGCGAACGCTGCTGTGTCCAGGTATAGGCGCGCAGGATATTCTCACGGAATGCCGCTGCCGTTTCCATCAGGCCTTCCGCTCCGGGATGGCCGATGTCCGCGAACGCCTGTGCCATACCCGCCAGCCCGGCGTAATATTCGCCTTGGGGCCGCGCCTGGTAGGCGAAGCGGTTCCAGTCCGCCGAAACGCCCGGAGTGACCAGCCCGTNNCCGTATTCAAAGGGTTTCGTGCCGTCTCCATGAACCCGTTTTGTTTTCTCACTCTCGCCTGCAATCCACCGGCAGGCCCTTTCGATGCGCGGGGCGGCCTGGCCCAGCCACGCCTGGTTCCGGTATAGCCTGTAATGATCCGCCAGCGTCCACAGGTGCCAGCCCACCCCCATGAGCGTATAGCCGGTGGTAAGAAGGCCGTCCTCGTTGTACCGCTCGATAAAATACTCCAACGAACGGCGGGCGAATTCCTCGTGACCCATCAGGCTCATGCCGTGGATGATAGCCTGGGACTCGCTTTCCAGGGGGCCGTACCGGTCCGCGCCGCACCAGGGCGCCACGCGCCGCGCTTCCGCCTCGTTNNGCCGTCATCAGGCAGTGGACCTGGCCCGCGCAGATAACGTTCTGCAACTGCGGTTCGGGGATTTCCACCTGCAGCACAGGTGCCATCAACGCATTCCAATACGCCCGTGTGGAGTCATCCAGGCCTGTGGCCTTCGCAAGGGCCGCGCAGTCCTCCCGCGAAGCCTCCCAGCCGGGCAGGTATAGCGTGTAGTGGCGTCGGGCGCCGGCCTCAAGCCCGCCTTCTAAGAGGAGAACGCCCGGTTCCACGGATAGCGGTGTTTCGACGGATTCCGGAACGTCCAGATAAGCGAGCATTACCTGGTCCTCCATTACGGCCGCACCCCGGGGCAGCGGAACGATTGATGCGGGACGCTGCCGTTTCTGGTCCAGGAAAAAATGCAGTTCCAATGTTGTTTCTATTGCTTTTTCCTTGGGATTGTCCACCACAAGTTCGGCGGTGAATAACGGCTTCGGCTGCAGCCATCCCGGCCTTTCCAAGGGGAGTTCCAGGCCGAAAGGCGCGGTGAAGACCCGTTGCCGTAACCGGACACCGTTGCCGGCGGCATAGGACGTGTTCTGGATGGGCATCCAGCCGTCTTCGAGTTGCCTCGCTTCTTTTTTCAAGGGTTCCCCGTTCACAGTCATATCCACAGTGAGCGGATATTCCGGGTTTGCAGTCGCTTCGCGTCGGTCTTTACCGGGGGTGATGGGCGGATCGAAACGATGCTGCACGCCACCGTCTTCATATACCGTGAACTTGTGGTTGTCGCAGGCGAGAGAGAGCATGGTGGGACCGTTATTCTGTACCGCGCGGTGTACATGTTCCATGGCGCGGCTGAATTCCTGGTCCGGCAGGGCGCGCACCGCGCTGAGGATGCTTTCACGCTCCGTCAGGGTCTTCTTATGGGACGCCAGAGTGGGACCGCCGGGTTCGCGGGCAATGAAAAGCCCGTAATCGGGCAGGTACACGCCACCCTGTTCGAGCACCTCGTCAAGCGCCACGGCAACCTGCCCTTCCGGCAGGCCCAGGCGCAGGATGGCCCGGTCCGATTTAACCCGGCCCGGACAGGGTTTGAGATGTTCAACGAAAATAGGCAGCTCTCCTGACAGGTCGGCGTCGAGATGGAAAGGGGTATCTCCGGGCGCAGGTTCCAGGAAGGCGCCGTTATACAAGTCCAGGGCGGCATGGGGAGCTTTTTTCGGTTGCTCCATCGTTATCCGGAGGCGGGAGGTAATTCGTTTCGACAACGTATATGCCCGCATGGCGCGCAAGCGGACGGGGCGCCTCGCAGACGGAAAAATCCAGCGCACTTTTTGAACGCCGATTTTTGATTGCCACAGGGCGGTCCGGGGAACCTGGAATCTCCACGCCTCGCCGACCAACTCCGCCCGTGTATTCACGGGTATCCAATCGCCCTGCCATTCCGATTCCCCCGTCCACCATTCGAGCCGGGCGCCGGAAAGCGCCGCCGGGTCCGTATCCTTGTCCGGGCACACTAGCACCTCGATGGGGTACCGGTTCTCGTACCATTGCAGGCCGATACAGGATTCCGCGCCGGGCGTGAACGGGACCGTATACGCGCCGTCGTTGTCGGCCGCCACTGTATCGCCGAGGAAAACCTGCCCGGGTGAGAGTTCCTCCACCCGACCGGGATGGGAGCCACGTTGGCCGGGCGGCCAGGTCATGACCTGCGCGAAAGGCGCGATATCAAGACGAGGCTCCTGGTTTCGAGATATCGCGGCCCCTGCGGGTTCAAGGGACAAATTTACCCAATTGGCCAGGTCGCATTCCCTGCCGTCGCCCCCGTCCTCGACCACCAGTTCCAGTTCCTGCACACCCGCCACCTCCACCCGCACCGTCCGCGCCGGATCCCCCTGCACCATCCGCCCGCTGTTAAACCGTTCCTCGCCGTCCGCAATAACCTTGAAAACCACGCTGCCCCGGTCATGATCAGGATGATCCTGCACCCCGACCTCCGCGCCGAACAAGAGGTATTCACCCTGTAAGTCGGCGACCATCCGGCAGGGCCCATGCAGGCCAAGGCCGTTGGCATACGGCACGGAGCCGATTTGCAGCGGACGCCCTGCATTGTCCGGGGCATGGGCAGCCGTATTCAAGCCCACTTCACCCCAGCCTGTTTCACAGTAGACGATGGTCTCTTCGAACGATAGGGGTTTGATACTGGATGCAGGTTCTCCGAAAAGGAGTATTGCTGCCAGGAGAAACAACCGTCCGGATTCGTGTAATGCCATGGAACGCCTTTCCTTATGTGCGTGCGGCGCGGGATTAATTCTTGTTTAAAGGGCAGAGTTTTTGGAAGAAGCGATGTTGTTTTGGAGTGTACCATAAGTGGCGGTTCTGTTACCCGATGGTTATCAGCATCCGCCTGAACTCCTGGCAAAAAACGTGTTTCTTCCGTGATAGTCCGAGGGCGGGGGAGAATGTCGGGCGACTATTTCTGTCCTGGCAGACTGGGAGAGAAAGATATGCCCTTCAGATAATCGCGCTGCACCACATCTCGTTTGACTTGGCTTCAAGAGGCGGCAGTTTCTAATACCGTGTCAACGCTAAGTCCAGTTCATGGTCCCACCCACCCCTCCAGAAATGGGCAGCCAGGCCAACTCTGCGAATTAATAGTGATCCAATAACAAGAGTGTCAATGATTGCAATGTCAGTGATTTACTGGCGGAATTGCAAAAACAAGTTCAGGAATCACTACTTCCCAGCGGTCACAGTTTATGGACTCCGCGTATATCGGGTCACTGTCGCCACGAAACCTGACAAGTATTGCGTGAACACGGGCCAGGGTGCAACACAGTTTTGGGGGCGGTGTAAAACTCCGGGCAAGCCGCCCGACAATACTCCCGTTATGCTCAAGGACCCATTGTTCGTTTTCCCGTAGTAATTGGAGTGCGTCACCGGGTTGAAGGTGTTTTAGTTTACGGTGAAGAATGTTGCGCGGAGAGAACCTGCCTGCAAATCCAAGATCGACATGAGCAGGAGTTAAGGCTATGTATTGTCGTTCTAATTCACGGGATGGCATAACAGGCGGAGGAGCGTTACGCACAAAAACACCGGGAAGTTCCTGCAATCTATTATCAGGGCCTCCGGATTGTGGCATGGATGCGAGCGTAAGCGTTTTTCGGGCACGGGTCATGGCCACATAATAAAGCCTGCGGGATGCGTCCGGGTCTTCATCACGCCCATGTTCCTGCCACTTCCCGTCCAGTATTGCAACGTGGTCAAATTCCAGGCCTTTAACCCGGTGTGCAGTAACTAAAAGAAGGCCTCGCTGGCGCTTTCGTATCTCACGCCCCCACTCCGCGAGCCATTCCTTTAAATGAAGGGCAGGAGCGGTATGTCACCACATTCAAGACGATAACTATCAATGGCTTCTCGTAAAAGTTCCCACCAAGGACCGGTGGACTGTTGTTTCAGAAAGACATCAAGTTCCGCGGGGTTCAAAGGATTAGGACCACGCTTGGACAGCCATTCCACAAGCAGTTGCGTTTCACGTAATCTCCAAAACTGCGGAGCGTCATAATCGGCGAGTTGTGCGGGGATATTGCTGGCCTGGCAATAGGCATAAACCGGTTGTAACTGTTTCCACTGCCGGGCAATGACGGCAGTATTATTCCAGATCCATTGGGAGTCGAGCCTTGACAGTCGAAGCATTTCAGCCATGACCTGTTCCGCCTGGGCGGTTTC
>MTKZ01043266.1_pt1 | contig 19929 bp, 19 predicted proteins | sample 1042781 | NCBI WGS metagenome assembly MTKZ01 (sample SAMN06212207, study PRJNA360539) | anaerobic digester metagenome | biome: Wastewater treatment plant; material: sludge; isolation source: anaerobic digester fed with sludge from wastewater treatment plant | place: Denmark: WWTP Viborg ... | reverse complement strand
ACTGGCCGGGTTTTACGTCCCCCGTGGCCATGGCCCGCACCATGAGGTTAGCGGACTGGGCCCCGGCGTTTCCCCCGGTGGCGATGAGCAGGGGTATGAAGAAAGCCAGAGCGATTGAAGACGCGAGGAGGTCCTCGTGGTAGGCGATGATGCCCCCCGACGCCAGGTTCACGATGACCAGCACTGCGAGCCACCCGACCCTCTTGCTGAACAGCGAGGAGAGGGTGGCGTCCCGGTAGCCGGTTCTCAGGGGGGTTACGGCGGCCGATCTCTGGAAGTCCTCGGTAACCTCCTTCTGGGCCACGTCGAGCACGTCGTCGACGGTAACGATACCCAGGAGCACGCCATCGGAATCCACCACGGGCAGGGTGACGAGGTCATAGTGCTGAATCCTCCGGACCGCCTCTTCGCGGTCCTCGAAGGCGTTGATGCTCACAAAGGAGTGATCCATGAGCTGCTCCACCGTGTCGTCGGGGCCGGCCAGTATGAAGCGTCTCAGGCTCAGGGTGTCCAGGAGCTTCCACCAGGGATCCACCACGTGGATCACATGGATGGTTTCGCTGTCCTGCCCCCGCTCCCGTATGTGCTTGAGCGCCTCGGCCACCGTCCATTCCGGGCGGACGGCAACGTAGTAGGGGGTCATGAGCCTGCCCACGCTTCTCTCCGGATACCCCAGCAGCTGCAGCGCCTCGAGCCGGTCGTCACGGTCGAGGAGATTCAGGAGCCGCTGGGTCGCCCTGCCCGGCATCTCCTCGAGGAACTCGGCAAGATCGTCTGGGTAGAGGTCGGCAAGGAGTTCTTTCGCCTCCTCGTCTGACAGCTCCTTGAGCAGGTCGTCCTTCTGGGAAGACTCGAGGTATGAGAATGCATCCGACGCCTGCGACCTGGGAAGCAGGCGGAACAGCAGGATACGGTCGTTCTTGGCCAGAGCAAGGAGGAGGTCGGCGATGTCTGGTGCCGGGACGTCGCGGAGAAGGTTCCGCGCTCCTGCCCAGTCCTTGAGGAAAAGCAGCTCCTGTACGTGCATTACGGGGTTGTCCTGTTCATCCATGTGTGCCCTCTCCTGTCCATTCCCGGCTGCCTGTTCAGGTTCCGAACAGCCCAGGGTTGCGTTCTATGAACCGCCGTATCCAGACCTCGATGAACGACTGCCGTTCGCGTATCATGTACCACCAGCCCAGTATGCTGATGGTCAGCGCACCCAGGGTATCGACGATGAGATCCCACATCGTGTCCGTCAGACCGAACGGGTCACCGGCCATGGGCTTCTGCATGTTCGTGCCAAAGAGACGGTCCATGGAGAACTCGAAGATCTCCCACAGCGCCCCCATGGCCACGGCAAAGGTGAAGGCGAAGAAGGCGACGAACCGCGGGAGCATGTGGACGTCCACTCGCTCATTCTCGTTGAGCACATAGACGAGGAGGAAGCCGAGGATTCCCAGCAGCAGACCGGACGTGGTGTGCAGGGCGATGTCCCACCACCAGATTCTCTCGTAGAAGCTCCTCACCTCACCGAGGAAGAGGGACGCGAACACGAAGATCATGGCCAGAAGCAGGAACTCTGGGGGTATGTTCACCGGGAGGTGTTTCCTGAAAACGATGGGAGCCGCCGTGATCGCCATGATGAGGGCCACGGTGAAGGCGGCCATCCACTGACCCTCCAGGAGAACGGCCACGAATTCCACCGCCATGATGACCTGGAGCGCTATGACTACCCAGCGGTGGACGTGCGCAGCTGTGCTCGTTGAAGCCCCCCTGGAGGTGTGAGCGATGTCGTCTCCCTCGTCAGGTCGTTCCCGTTCCGGGTTGTCGTGCATCGCACCCCCTCCTTCATGGCAGCATTGCAACCATGCTCACTGTGATGAATGGAACCTGTCAGAGCCCGGAAACCATGTCTTCGTACAGCCTCTCGGCATCCTCCCTCCGGCACAGCTCAGTTCCCGGCGTCATGTCCGCCGCCGTGCCTGCCGACACGCCGGAAAGGATAGCTTCCCTGAGCCGCTTTCCCCTGGCAAGGCTCAACACGATGCCGGCGACCATGCTGTCTCCGGCACCCACTTTGCTGACGATCGGTACCGTCGGTGGATGGACATGTTCGGTGAACTCCCTGGAAACCATCAGAGCACCGGCTGCGCCGAGAGAAATGACCAGAACTGGACATCGACCCGCCCGCCTTCTTCCCGTGAACCCCGGGATAGTGCTTTGCCATGCATTGGCACCCCTGGCCGTTCCTGCCCTTCATGCACCACATGCGGATGGAGAGCAAGACGCGGCCTAGAGAAATGAGCAGCGTGGTCCTGTCATGCTCCTTCCCGGCCAGGGGTTCGTAAGAACTAGACACTGTCTCTCCCCTTCCAGGCCACCGTCCCTCTGAGAAGGCGCTCCTTCACCTTGGCCATCCTCCGGGCCTTGTATCGGTCATGGCTCGCTTCTCCCTGTTCATTGGTGATGTTCGACACCTTGTCCACGATCTGGAACTCCGCAAGGACATGCACGACCCTTGACGACAATTCGATCCCGGGTGCCCACACCTCCAGCTGCCGGTCATCCAAGCGCAGGGGGAGATCGACGATGAAGTTGGCCGACTTGAACGTGTTGCTCGTGTCCGGGTTCGACGGCCCGCGCATGTCGTGTTCATACATCAGATCCACCTGAAATGCCTGTATCATCTTCGAGACGCGCGGGTGACGATCGAGGAAATCCGTGAAGTCGAAGATCGTATTGTGGCTCTCGCCCGGCACGATACAGTGAAACGGAAAGAGGTGTTCGCTGAGGTATGCCACCACGGGCACGATCTCCTCGACGGTTGCGGTGACAAGCCGGAAGCGTATCATGTCATAGAGGAACGCCCTGTTTCCCTGTCTCTTGCTCAGCAGTTTGGTGATGATGGAGTCATGGGACTTGTGACTGCTCTGGAAATCGATGATGGGGTATCCCTTCTCCTGCATCTCCCGGACGACGCGTGAGGTCTTTTGCTCGAGAAGGTGGTAGAGTTCCCTGTCCGATTTCATNNCGAGAAGGTGGTAGAGTTCCCTGTCCGATATATTCAGCCTGGACTTGAGTTCCATCGCATGAATGTGATGCACCACATTCATCACCTTCAACACCATGCAGGCCTGACTCCTGACCGCCGATCTCCGGCCGGAAGCAAGGAGCATGAGATGCCCAATGGATGCGGCATCACATATCTCGCGGGCGAAGGTGAGCCCTGCATTCCTCTGAAGATACTCGATGGCGCTCATGCGTATCCAGCATAAATGAGCCTCGTCCTCTTCTGGGATGAACCCGTTCACCCGAAGGAGGGAATCGCATTCACNNACCAACCGCGCACGCTCGATCTCACCCAGAGACAGCTCGACGATCATGGTGCACCTTGCTTAAAGGCCGGCTTCATGCAGCCTGAAGACGTTCAATGCGTCCTGACATGCAGACATGTATAGATCCCTTGAAGCCGCTGTCAAGTGCCCTGTACCCCAATACATCCGTGCCTGCGCTCCGGCTTGGTGGGACAGTCCGAAAAAAACCGGTGCCGGGCATGACGCCCGGCACCCTGAAGATGTATGAAGGGTTATGTGGGGTGTTTCACGCATGTGCACAGCGGGGAAAGGATGCCCTGCACGTTATCTGTTGCTGATCACGACCTGGCCCCGCCTGTTCTTGGCCCAGGCCTCCTCGTTGCTCGCCGGGTCAATGGGCCGCTCCTCCCCGTAGCTCACCGTGGTCAGCCTCTCCCGGGCTATCCCCATGGTCACGAGATAATCCGCGGCTGCCTCGGCCCGCCGGTCGCCCAGGGCCATGTTGTACTCAGCCGTTCCCCGCTCGTCGCAGTGACCCTGCACCTCCACGGCAAGGTCGGGGTTGGCCTTCAGGAACAACGCCTTCCTGTTACGCGTGGCAGCCGCATCAGGGGTGAGGGTGTATCTGTCGAAGTCGAAATAGATGACTTCGTTTTCGAAGGCCTTGACCTCCGCCTCGCGGCCCGAGATGGAGACAGGCTCCTGTGCGGCCGCCCGGGCCTGGTCAAGTGCGCCTGCAGCCTGTTCAGTCTTCATCCCATCCTGGACGGGGGGCTGTGTCTCCTTCTCCACGATCTGCTTCTTCGCGCATCCGGTGCTCAGAAATACCGCGCCGGCTACCATGAGGACCACCAATCCGACACGTCTTCTCTCTCTCATGACATTCCTCCTTTTCCTTCCCCGGTACGTGCGGGGGCATGACGTGGTGCCGAAACCTGCACATGCTCCCTGTCCGTCGTTCTCGTCCCTGGGATTTGGTCGGAACCTCCCGGGATCTCCCTGACGGAAGGTACGTGAAAAGCAAAGACAGCCATCCGTCTTGTCGACAGATGGCGGCCCGACCATCCGCCAGTCCTGCGGTGACCGGCCCTCCGGTCACTCCCCCCCTGTACGCATGAACATGTCTTGGTGTTGTCTAGTGCACTCGTGTGACTATCGCATGGGCGAGTACCCAGAACAACCCGGCCGCTGCAATGAGCTTGATGGCATATCGTGCCAAATCCCTCATGGTTTCGGGTTCATTCTCCTCTGTATGCCCATGGTATACAGAGATGTCCACGTACCGAGTCACGATGAGCCCGGCGACTGCAATCCAGAAGACCACATCGAGAACAGCCCGTGATTCGTGCGAACCGACAATGATCAGAATGAGCAGGATGACAAGGAGAAAGTTGCCGAGAACCTTCCAGGTGAGACGCACCATGCGTGCGGCGACGTCATCGTTTTCTGTCTCTACGACACGCTGCTGCGGTATCTTATCCATAAACGCCTCCAGAGAGTGTGCCCATGGAGCGTGATGAATCCATGGACTCGTCGGACAGGGGAGTACACCCGTCTTATCTCTGGATGGCGGCCCGACCATCCGGAAATCCTGAAGCGACGAAACCGCAGGCCGCTTCACCCTTGATGACTCGCGCACCATGTCTTGTCGGACGACATGGTAAGATCATTTTTTATACTATCTTTTCCTTTCGGTCAACAATGTCCCCGTAGTGCCCCTCGATTGAAAACGCTGCCCCGTGGGATATGTGTCGGGTACCGTACCGGGGATGGAGTCCCCCTGCAACCGCCGGATATGGCTGATGACTCCCGGCAGAGCGATCTGCAAGGAGTTTTTCATGGTTTCGGCATCAGAGAACAGTCCCACCCGTGGCAGGTCCGGCGTGATCGAGGAACTGATCCGGCGTCTCGCCGCCCGGCAGACAGGGGAGCACGGATCTCCTGTTCATGGCCGAGAGAGGGAACGCTGAGACACCTTGTAGACCGGGTGGATGGGTATAAAAAGGGCAGGCCGGGATTCCTCCGGGCCTGCCCTCTCTTTTCACATTCTGTTGCGGTTAGGCCGTTCTGTGCATCGGTTTCTTGTAGACCAGCGCGATGACGAAGCCCACTGCGAGCAGTGCCGCCGCGGCGTAGAGGGCGCCCTGGAAGCTCTGGGTGGCCTCGTAGATCCTGGCGAATATGAGCGGGCCGACAACGCCTGCCACACCCCACGCGGTGAGCATGATGCCGTAGATGCGCCCGATGTTCTTGGGCCCGAAGGCATCAGCCGCAAAGGCCGGCATGGTGGCGAAGCCGCCGCCGTAGCAGGCGAGCAGGTAGCAGGCGATGATGGTGAACATGAGCTGGTTGGTGATCTTGGGGAAGAGGATGTAGAGGATCGCCTGGCTGAGGAACATGGTGATGAACACGCCCTTGCGGCCGATGAAGTCGGAGGTCCACGCCCAGAAGAGCCGGCCCGCGCCGTTGAATATGGAAGCGATGGCCAGGATCGAGCCTCCTGCAATGGCCAGCGCTTCAGGGGTGATCTCCGGGATATTCAACTTGACCACGTTCTGTGCCATGGGCGAAAGCTGCGAGATGAGGCCGATGCCTGCGCTGATGTTGAGACAGAGCATGGCCCAGAGCATCCACCACTGGGGGGTCCTGATGGCCTCGCCCGTCTCGTAGGAGTCAGCGGCGCTCGCACCGCGNNGGGAGAACCCTGCAGGCAGCCAGCCTGCCGGGGGATTCTTGTAGAACTGGGCGGAAAGCGTCACCAGGACCAGGAAGATGGCGCCCCACATGTAGAACGTGTTGGCCACGCCCATGCTGACGATGTTCGCCGGTGCGATCTTGCCCATGAAGAACGCGCCCATGCCGAAACCCATGACCGCCAGGCCGGTGACCAGGCCGCGCTTGTCGGGGAACCATCGCACCAGGGTGGCGATGGGGGTGATGTAGCCGAAGGCGTTGCCGATGGCTGCGATCACGCCGTAGCCCAGGTAGAGGAGCCAGAGGCTTCCGATATGATCGGCATAGCCGGCCAGTATGGTCCCGGCGCCGAACAGTATCCCGCCCAGGGTACCGGTGAACCGGGGCCCCTTCTTGTCCAGGATGGTCCCGCCGAACGCGCAGAACAGGCCGATGAGGCCGATGCACAGGACAAAGGTCATCTGGGTCTGGGTCTCGGTCCATCCATGGCTCGCAATGAGCGCCTTCTTGAACACGGACCATGCATAGACGGTTCCCAGACTGAGCTGCATGACAATTGCAGCGATCGCGATAATCCATCTTTTGCTTTCAAGATTTTCGTTGGCCATACAACTACCCCCTCGATGTGCTTTTTATATACAGGTTACGGACAGAGCACTACCCTCTCTGAGCCTCATCTCTCATACCCTAATATCGTATGGATTAGCAACAGTTTCCGTGGGCCTTTCAGGATAATGTATGTGCCCTGGAGAATGAACCACTATTCAATTGACAGATCCCGTTGACCCGGGTATAAACCCCGGCTATTGTTTCCAATTTTTGGTGATGGAGAAGGAGGTTTCTATGTCTGACAGCTCGAAGCTCTTTGGAATGGATGCCGAGTCCGGGAGGTGGATGTTCGTCGTCCTCGGCCTGATCATCAACCTCTGCCTCGGCAGCGTGTATTCCTACAGCGTGTTCAAGAACCCGGTGGAACTGAGCTTCAACAGGGTCGCTGCCCAGCAGGCAGTCCCTGAAGTCGGGGATTTCTCCGACGACCTCCTGGGCAAGGTGTTCGCCCTCAAGACCGAAGGCGCCGAAGAGCTCAGGGCGAATTTCACCACCCTCGATGCCGGGGCTGTGACAAACCTGTTCAAGCTCGACCCTGAAAAGGACTTGCCCAGGGCCGAGCAGTACGCGGCACAGCTCAAGGCCCTCGCGCCGGAACAGATCGACCGTCTTCTGTCCATCGAGAAGGTCTCTTCGTTCCAGAGCAACCTGCCCTTCATGGCCTTCCTCGCCTTCTTCTCCATCCTCATGTTCTTCGGCGGGCGCATACTCGAGAAGCTCGGTCCCCGCAATCTCGCCATCATCGGGGGTGTCATCGTGGGAGCGGGATGGTACCTGTCGAGCTTTGCCACCACCATCAACACCCTGACCCTGACCTATGGCGTGATAGCAGGCGGCGGCGTGGGCCTGGCGTACGGCTGCCCCCTCGCTGTCTGCGCACGCTGGTTCCCGGACAAGAAGGGCCTCGCGGTGGGTCTTTCCCTTGCCGGCTTCGGCGGGTCAGCCCTTCTCACGGCAAAGATCGCGGACGTGCTCATCAACTCCGTGGGCCTTGCCACCACGTTCAAGTATTTCGGCGTCGCGTTCCTGCTCATCATCGTGATCCTCTCCCTGCCGCTGAAGTTCCCGGCTGCCGGCTGGAAGCCCGCAGGCTGGGTTCCTGCGGCCGGTGCTGCAGCCGCAGCGGAGCTCACCACGGGTGAGATGGTCAAGACCGGCGCCTTCTGGGGCCTCTTCCTCTGCTACATCATCGGCTGCCTTGCAGGGCTCATGGCCATCGGCATCTCGAAGCCCGTGGGGACCGAGGTCATCAGGCTCGACAAGGTCTTCGCCACGACCCTGGTCGGTGTCTTCGCCATCTTCAACGCCGTGGGCCGTCCGCTCTTCGGCGCGCTCACCGACAAGATCACCCCGCGTGGTGCCGCGATCCTGAACCTGCTTCTCGTCCTCGTGGTGTCCGGCATGATGCTCGTTGCCAAAGAAGGCAGCACTGCCCTCTATACCATAGCGTTCATGGGATTCTGGCTCTGTCTGGGCGGCTGGCTTGCCATCGCCCCCACGGCCACGGTCACCTTCTTCGGCATCAAGAACTACGCCGGCAACTACGGGGTGGTCTTCTTCGCTTACGGTCTCGGCGCCATTCTCGGCGGCCTTATTTCCGGCAAGGCCAAGGACCTGTTTGGCTCCTTCACCTTCGCCTTCATCCCCACGGCGGTCCTTGCGATCATCGGCATCATTCTCGCGTGGCTTCTCATCAAGCCGCCGAAAACGGCATAAGGTTTTCCGAGCAAAAGAGAAGCGGCGTCAACGGCCGCTTCTCTTTTCAGTCTCAATGCCTTCTCAGGCAACCTTGCGCATCTTCACCGCGCAGACCTTGTACTCGGGGATGTTCGCCACCGGGTCGATGGCCTTGTTCGTGAGCCTGTTCACCGCTGCCTCGCTGTAGTGGAACGGGATGAACACGACCCCCTCGTCGCACTTGCGCGACACCTCGGCCGTGACCTCGATGGTGCCCCTGCGGCTGGCCACCTCGACCTTGTCCCCGTGGCCGATGCCCAGCTTCTTCGCATCGGCCGGGTTGACCTCGACAAATGCATCGGGTGTCCGCGAGACGAGACCCTTCGAGCGTCGGCTCATGGTGGAGGTGTGGTACTGGTAGAGGATGCGGCCCGTGGTGAGCATGAGGGGATACTCCCTGTCGGGCAGCTCGGCCGGCGGGATGTGCTCGCACACGGTGAAGAGGCCCTTTCCCCTCGTGAAGGCGGCACCGTGGAGGATCGGGGTGCCGGGGTGTCCGGGAGTGGGGCACGGCCACTGGAGGCCTTTTCACTCGATGCGGTCGTAGGTGATGCCCGCGTAGGACGCCGTGACGCGCGCGACCTCCTCGAACACGGCCTGGGCGCTGTCGTAGCTCCAGGGAGCTCCCATCTTATCGGCGATGGCGGTGATGATCGCCCAGTCGTCCCTCGCCTCGCCGGGGGCGTCGACGGCCTTGCGAATGCGCTGGACCCGGCGCTCGGTGTTGGTGAAGGTCCCTTCCTTCTCGGCCCAGGCCGAGCTCGGCAGGACCACGTGGGCGAGCTGAGCCGTCTCGTTGAGGAAGATGTCCTGGACGATGAAGAGGTCGAGGTTCTTCAGGGCGTGCTCCACGTGGGCCGTGTCCGGGTCGGACATCATGGGGTTCTCGCCCATGACGTAGAGGGCCTTGACCGTCCCGTCGGCCGCGCCGTCGATGATCTTGGGTATGGTGAGTCCCGGCTTGGCAGGCAGCTTCACCCCCCAGGCCTCCTCGAAGGGCTTGCGCTCGGCGTCCTCGGCCACCCGCTTGTAGGCCGGCAGGTTGCCGGGCAGGCAGGCCATGTCGCAGGCGCCCTGCACGTTGTTCTGGCCGCGCAGCGGGTTCACACCGGTGCCGGGCCTGCCGATGTTGCCCGTGAGCATGGCCAGGTTGGCACACGACTTCACGTTGTCCGTACCCGTGATGTGCTGGGTGATGCCCATGGCGTACAGGATGGCCGACGCCCCGGAGGTCGCGTAGAGCCTGGCGGCCTTCTTGAGATCCTCGGCCGGGATGCCGGTGATGGACTCGACATGCTCGGGGGTGTACTTCTTGACCGTCTCCTTGAGCGCCTCGAAGTTCTCGGTGCGCTCTTCGATGAAGGTCTTGTCGTGGAGGCCCTCACTGATGATCACGTTCATCATGCCGTTGAGCCAAGCTATGTCGGTGCNNTTCACGAAGGTGGAGATCACCGGGTGATTCTCCGTGGTGTTGGTGCCGGTGATGAGGAAGCACTTCGCATCCTCGATGTCGGCGATGGAATTCGTCATGGCGCCCGAACCGAACGCGGTGGCCAGACCGGCCACGGTGGAACTGTGTCAGAGCCGGGCGCAGTGGTCGACGTTGTTGGTCCCCACCACCGCGCGGAGGAACTTCTGGAACAGATAGTTCTCCTCGTTGGTGCAACGGGCCGACGCGAAGCCTGCGACGGCGTCCGGGCCATGGGTATCCCTGATCGCAGTGAGCTTCTCGGCGATGTAGCCGATGGCCTCGTCCCAGCTCGCCTCCTTGAGCTCGCCGTCGATCCTGATCATGGGCTTGGTGAGCCGGTCAGGGTGATCGATGAAGTCGTACCCGAAGCGCCCCTTGATGCACAGGCTGCCGTAATTGGGCGGCGGGGCGTTCCACCGGGGGGTGGTCACCTTGACTATCTTGCCGTCCTTCACGTTGAGCTCGAGCTGGCAGCCCACGCCGCAGTATTCACAGGTGGTGCGCACCTTGCGGGCCTCACCCGCCCTGCTCTTGAAACGGCCCTGCTTCTCGAAGAGCGCACCCACCGGGCAGAGCCTCACGCACTCGCCGCAGAAGACGCACGTCGAATCCTCGTAGGTCAGCCCGAAGGCGGGACCCACGCTCGCCGTGGGGCCGCGCCCGGAGAAGTCGAGGACCTGGTTGACCTGGATCTCGTTGCACGCCCGCACGCACAGGCCGCACAGGATGCACTTGTTCATGTCGCGCACGATCATCTCGTTGGCCTGCTCCAGGGGTTTGTAGGTTTCCGGCTCAGGGAAGCGCGGGGTGTCGATGCCCAGCGAGTAGGCCAGGCTCTGGAGCACGCAGTCGCCGTTGCTCTCGCACACCAGGCAGTTGTGGTGGCCCTGGGTGAGGAGCAGTTCGACCGTGAGCCTGCGGGCATTGAGAACCCGTTCGGAGTTGGTGGTGACCACCATGCCTTTTTCGGCGGGCATGGCGCAGGACGCCACCAGGGAGCGGGCCCCCTGGACCTCGACCACGCAGACCCGGCACGCGCCCACGGGCTTGAGCTGTTCCTGGTGGCAGAGCACCGGGATGGGGATACCGTTGTCCCTGGCCACCTCGTAGACCGTCTGGCCGGGGGTGAATGTACATTCCTTGCCGTCAATCACTATCGTCATGAGTGTCCTCCTGGGAACAGAGAATGTGCACCGCATGTGTACCGCGTGACAGAATACGAATGGATTCGGTGCGCTCGCAATGATGTGTAGAGTTCTTCATGAATCAGTATGCTCGTTTTTACACAATTATAACTTATTGATATATGATGCTTTTGCTAGCTATATGTCACATAGAGTTCATGGTACAGAAAACCATTATCATCCTCTGTCAGGAAAATCCAGAGAAAATTTCCCATGGGTCTCAGATTCGTGGAAAAAACATGACAGCCAGCCGGACAATCCAGGTAAGGGTATGGTGGGCTACGACTTCTCTCCGGCGTCGTCGAGAAGACTCACCTCATACGGAAAAGGAGACAAAGCCCGTCTCAACACCCCGTGAACATGGGAGATGGCCAGCCTAGAGTTGGTCATGGGAACTTCCTTCTCCTCGGTTGCCCGTATCCTGCCGGGCATCTCCTGGCGGTTGATCATGGAGCCGCCACAGTGACTGATGCGTTTGTTCTCCGCGATACCCCTGTCCAGGATGGGCCCTCCATGCATGTCCAAGGCCGGGTCCTTGGAAAAAAGACCTTTACCCTCTATGAGCGTAAAGGTCTTCGGTGGGTCCTTCTCGTTCCCCTCAAGGTCAGCCCCAGGGGACCTCCCTCGCAGGCTCGTTGTCGGGATGCGCGTATGCTTACGTTATAGTGTTCTCCTGCCGGTCGCCCTACAGTTCCGCGTCGCAGCGCAGGCACCTGCAGGACTCTTTGTGCGCGGTCTTCTTCGAGTAGCCCAGCTCCACCTCCTTGAAGGTGATCCGCCGCTCGGACTTCTTGAGCTCGGGCATCTTGCCCCTGGGCGTCTCGACGACCTCCTCGTCCACCTCGAAGGGGATCTCGATCTCTTCCTCGGGTGGTCTCCGGTACGCAGGCTCGTTGTTCTGGGCCCGGATGAAGCTGTCCACATCGTCCGCTGTCCTGTGCCCCATGGCGATGGCCTCGACCACCGTGGCCGGGCCGCTGGCCGCGTCGCCTGCTATGAACACGTTCTCTGCCGTGGTCTTGTTCTTGGCCTTGCCCGTGGTCTGGATGCCGCCCCACTTGTTGATGGCCACATCGGAACCGGCCGGGATGAACGTGGCATCGGTGTTCTGGGAGATGGCCGGGACAATGGTGTCGATGGCCAGGGTGAATTCGCTGCCGGGAATCGGGACGGGCTTGCGGCGGCCCGAACGGTCGAACTCGCCGAGTCTCATGCGCTGGCATTCGACTCCCACGAGCTTGCCGTTCTTGCCGATGAGCTTGGTCGGGGCAGCCAGGTACACGATCTTGACGCCTTCATGCTCGGCAGCCACGATCTCGTTTTCCCAGGCGGGCATGTCCTTGCGCTCGCGCCGGTAGATGATGGTGACGTCCTTGGCTCCCAGTCGCACGGCCGTACGGGCAGCGTCGATGGCTGAGTTGCCGCCGCCCACGATGGCGACCTTGGTCCCCACGTTCACCTTCTTGCCCAGGTTGACTTCGCGGAGGAACTCCACAGCCCCCCAGACACCGGAGAGGTCCTCGCCCTCGATGTCGAGCTTCCAGCTCTTGTGGGCACCGACTGCAAGGACGACCACGTCGAAGTCCTTGCGGAGCTGCTCGAAACTGATGTCTTTGCCGACCCTGGTATTGGTCCTGATCTCAACACCCAGTGCCCGGATGTCGCCGACCTCCTGCTCCACGATGTCCCTGGGCATGCGGTACTCGGGGATGGCGTAGCGCATCATGCCGCCCGCATAGGGGAGTTCCTCGAACTAGGTGACCTTGTAGCCCCGCAGGCACAGGTCCTGGGCCGCGGTGAGGCCGGCCGGGCCGCCGCCGATGACCGCGATCTTCTGCTTCCGGGTCACGGGCACCTGGTCGATCTTGGGCCGCTTGGCGTTGTCCGCGATGTACCGCTTGATCCATGCGATGGCCATGGGTTCGTCGAGCTGGCCCCTGCGGCACTTGTTGGTGCAGAACTGGGGGCAGACCCTGCCGCACACGCCCGGGAACGGGTTGGTCCGCTTCATGACCTTGAAGGCGTCGGTGAGCCTGTTCGCCCGCACCAGTGCCATGTAGGAAGGCACGTCCATCTCGATGGGGCATGCGTGCTGGCAGGGGGACTTGAAGAGCTTGGAACAGACCACCGCCGGGCACTTCTTGTCGTAGATGTGCGCCTCGTACTCGTGCCTGAAGTAACGGATGGTGGAAAGCACCGGGTTGGGTGCCGTCTGACCGAGACCGCACAGGGCGGAGTCCTTGATGATGGCCGCCAGGTCCTCCAGCAGCTCGATATCGCCATCTCTGCCCTCTCCGTTGCAGATCCGCTTGAGGATCTCGAGCATGCGCTTGGTGCCTTCACGGCACGGGGTGCACTTGCCGCACGACTCTTCCTGGCAGAACTCCATGAAGAACTTGGCCGTGTCCACCATGCAGGTGTCCTCGTCCATGACGATCAGCCCGCCCGAGCCCATGATGGCGCCGAGCTTGATGATCTCTTCGTAGTCGGTGGGGGTGTTGAGCGCCTCTGCCGGGATGCAGCCGCCGGACGGGCCGCCCAGCTGGGCCGCCTTGTACTGCTTTCCGTTGCGGATGCCGCCGCCGATGTCGAAGATGATGTCGCCGATGGAGGTGCCCATGGGGACTTCCACCAGGCCCACATTGTTGACCGCACCGGTGAGCGCGAACACCTTGGTGCCCTTGGAGCGCTCGGTGCCCATGGAGGCGTACCACTCGCCGCCATGGAGGATGATCTGTGCGATGTTGGCATAGGTCTCGACGTTGTTGAGCACCGAGGGCTTCTGCCACAGGCCCTTGCTGGCCGGGAACGGCGGGCGTGGTCGCGGCATGCCGCGCTTGCCCTCGATGGAGTTCATGAGCGCCGTCTCCTCACCGCACACGAAGGCGCCGGCGCCCTGGTAGACGTTGATGTCCAGGCTGTAGTCCGTGCCCAGGATGTTCTTGCCGAGCAGGCCGTATTCCCTGGCCTGCTCGATGGCTATGTTGAGCCGTTTGATGGCCAGCGGATACTCGGCGCGGCAGTAGATGTAGCCCTCGTTGGCACCGATGGAGTACCCGCCGATGATCATGCCTTCGAGCACGGCATGGGGATCGGCCTCGAGGATGGAGCGGTCCATGAACGCTCCGGGGTCGCCCTCGTCGGCGTTGCAGAGGATGTACTTGACGTCGCCGACCGACTTGCGGGCAAAGGACCACTTCATACCGGTGGGGAACCCTCCGCCCCCACGGCCGCGGAGACCGGACTTCTTCACCTCTTCGATGACCTCGTCAGGACTCATCTGTGTCAAGGCCTTGGCTGCCGCCATGTATCCTTCGCGGGCGATATACTCGTCGATCTTTTCCGCATCGATGAGGCCCCTGTTCTTGAGCGCGATGAGCTTCTGCTTGCCGAAGAAGGGAATGTCGAGCATGTGGGGAATGGGCTCTGCCGTGGTGGGCTCCTTGTACATGAGCCTCTTGACCGGGCGCCCCTTGACGATATGTTCCTCGATGATCTCCGGCACGTCCTCGGCCTTCACGTACTGGTAGAAGGTGCCTTCCGGATAGATGACCATGATGGGCCCTGCGGCGCAGAACCCGTTACAGCCGGTCTCCACCACGCAGACCTCTTCGTTGAGATTCTTGGCGATCAGCTCCTGGACCACGGCCCTGTGAACGGCGTCGCCCCCGCTGGCGCGGCAGCCCGTGCCGCCACAGACAAGTATATGTGCGCGAAAGACGTTCATTTGCCAACCCCCTTCTTGTCGTGCTCAGAGCCCCTGGCCATGACGAAGTCCGTCTGCACCTCGCCGTTCATGACGTGGCGCTTGAAGATCTGCCTGGCCTTGTTGGGGTTCAGGTATTCGTAGACGATCGGGTCCTTGCCCTGCTCCTCGACGGTCGCCAGCGGCTCCCTGCTGCAGATGCCTATGCAGCCCGAGGTGGTGACGAGCACGTCGTTCACGTTGTTCTCGCTGATCTCGCTCATGAAGGTATCCAGGATCTCCTTGGCGCCGGAGGCGATGCCGCAGGTGCCCATGTGCACGGTGAGCTTCATGCGCTTGGTGCCAGCCCTGAACTGGTCCTCTTTCTCAACCCGTTCCTCTATCTTTTTCAGGTCGTCAATGGTCAGCTTAGCCATGGAATCCTCCTAGTTGTACTTCGCGAGCACCTGCTCGAGTTTAGCCGCTTTCACCTGCCCGTGGGTGTCGCTGTCGACGACCACCACCGGGGCGAGCCCGCACGCACCGAGACAACGAACCGTCTCCAGCGAAAAATTCCGGTCCTCCGTGCACCCCCCCGGCTCGATGCCCAGTATATGGCTTATCCTGTCCAGGATGTTCTGGCTTCCCCTGACGTAGCAGGCCGTGCCGAGACACACCCGGATGACATGCTTGCCCCTGGGGATCATGGTGAAGAAGGAGTAGAAAGTGACCACGCCGAACACGTTGGCAATGGGAATGTTGAGCCCGTCCGACACCACTGTCTGGATTGCCATGGGCAGGTACCCGCACACCTCCTGGACCTGCTCCAGCACGGGGATCAGGGCACCGGGTTTGCCCCGGTGGTCCGCAATGATCTTGTCCACCTGCGCAAGCTGTTCGGCCGTGAATTCCGCCAGACCCGCATCCATAGTATCTGTATCGACTGCTGCCACGGTGTACCCCCTATTGTGTAGTAAGTCGCGTCGATGACGTTACTCTTTCGAGGATATTTCCTTATCATGCATTGCCTGAGTCATCAAGAGTAAACTGAATGGTGGTTCAGGTCTCAGGGACATCACAACGACTCGCCAGGTGCAGCCTCGACAATCAGTGTCATAACGGCAACAGGAGCCCTACGGAAGCTCCCCACATGCCTGTCTTTAAAATCTTCAATACGGCAACATGTGTCTTTGTTTCCTGTTTCTGGCCGTCATGCCATTCAATTGTTTTTTGACAGGAGAGATATCCATTGACTGCCTGGGACAATCTCTCTAAAGAACCTTTCATGACGGGGGTCGTGCTCGTGGGCGGGAAGTCGAGGCGGTTCGGAAGGGACAAGGTGCTCTCCGAGTTCAAGGGCACACCGCTGCTCGACCATGTGGTGGGAGTCCTTCGCCCCCTCTTTGACGAGGTCATCCTGGTCGGGCACAGGCGCAAGGGCCTCGAGCGGCACAGGGTGTTTGAGGATATCAGGCCGGGCTGCGGACCTCTCGGGGGCATCTACACCGCCCTGCACGCAACCTCTGCGGAGCACTGCTTCGTCTGTGCGGCGGACATGCCGCACATGAACCCCGGGTTCATCTCCCACATGACCTCGCTGGCCGACGATCACGACATCATCCTGCCCGTCTGGTCCAAGGGAAGGGAACCGCTCCACGCCGTGTACCGCAGGACCGTTCTCCCCCTCGTGGAAGAACTCCTTGCCAAGGGGTGCTTCAAGATCTTCTCCCTCGTCGAGCAGGTCGACACCCTCTTCATTCCCGAGGACGCCATCAGGCGCTATGGCGATCCCGCGGTCATGTTCTCCAACATCAACACGCTGCACGACATGGAACGCATGATATCCTGAGCCCAGATCTCATCTGCCGGAGATCGACCCCGCTCCATACCCTTTGAAAACCCCCGGCCCCTTGTGCTATACAGGGCCCCATGGAGAGCAGCCGGCTGCAGCGAAGCATGTATGAGCTCATACGCCGCACCTGCACCGAACTGCCGGCCGACGTCACCGCAGCCCTCGATCGAGCGAGAAACGCGGAATTAGAAGACTCCACGGCATACCGGACCCTTGACATCATCCTGAGGAGCACATCGCTCTCCCGGGAGAAAGGACTCCCCATCTGCCAGGACACCGGTGCACTGCTGGCAGTCATACGGTCCAGACCGGACGATGGAGTCCTCCTCATCGAGCAGGCCATCGTGAGCGCCGTGAGGACCCTTACCCGGGAAGGCATCCTCAGGCAGAACTGCGTGGACCCCCTCACAGAGAAGAACACCGGCGACAACACAGGGGCTCACGTACCCCGGGTACACTTCGAGCCCGCCGACGGACCTCCCCGCATCGGCATCATGCTCAAGGGCGGCGGATCGGAGAACATGAGCACCCAGTACAGCCTCCCCTGCCCCGGGATCGACGCGGCACGCGATCTCGAAGGGGTGCGGCGATGCGTCCTCGATGCCGTGTATCAGGCCCAGGGCCGCGGGTGCGCGCCGGGGATCCTGGGCGTGTGCATCGGGGGAGACCGGGCATCGGGGTATCTCTTGGCCAAGATGCAGCTCTTCCGGGACCTCAAGGATGTCAATCACGTCCCTGTGCTGGCAGCCCTGGAAGAAACGATCCTGCACGAGGCCAACGGGCTCGGCATCGGCCCCATGGGACTGGGGGGCAAGACGACCCTGCTGGGCTGCAAGATAGGCACCGCGGGCAGGCACCCGGCAAGCTATTTCGTGACCGTGAGCTACTCGTGCTGGGCAACCAGGCGTTACCGGGTGGAGCTCGACGGGCGTGGAGACATCAGGCAATGGATCTGAAGCGCATCTCGTCCCCTCTTTCCGCTGAGGTCATCGGGGGTCTCGCCGTCGGTGACATGGTGAGCCTGTCCGGTACCGTCGTCACGGGCCGCGACCAGGTCCACAAGTACCTGGCATCCGGAGGTACGCCGCCCGTGGATCTCGAGGGCCTGGTGATCTATCACTGCGGCCCGGTCGTGATCGAAGAGAAGGGCGCCTGGAAAATCACGGCCGCAGGGCCTACCACCTCCATACGGGAGGAACCCTACGAGCCCGAGGTCATTGCCCGGTTCAGGCCCGGCGCCATCATGGGAAAGGGCGGCATGGGCGGGAACACACGAGCCGCGCTGAAGGAGCATGGCTGCGTATACCTCCACGTTGTCGGCGGCGCCGCCCAGTACCTGGCCGAGCGTATCGTGCGGGTTCAGGCCGTTCACCTGGAGGAATTCGGACAGCCCGAGTCCCTGTGGGTACTCTCCGTACAGGACCTGCCCGCCCTGGTGACCATGGACGCCCGGGGCGGTTCTCTCCACGACGCCATCCAGACTGAATCCCTTCGCAGATTGCATGCGCTGTTCGAGCACAGGTTCGCAGGCAGCGACCCCCTATGATCGAAACCAACCACCACAAGGAGGATATTCCATGAACGTGAAAGAGATGTACGACCTCAAGGGCAAGGTCGCCATCGTCACCGGCGGCGGCAGAGGTTTGGGCAGGTTCATCGCGGAAGGCCTGGCGGAAGCGGGAGCAAGCGTCGTCATCGCCTCACGCAAGCTGGCGAACTGCGAGAAGGCGGCCGGGGAGATCGCCAAGCTCGGCGTGAAGACACTGGCCGTCAAGTGCGACACCGCGTCCGCCGAGGATATCGACAACCTGGTGAACGCCGCCATGAAGGAATTCGGCGCCATCGACATCCTGGTGAACAATGCCGGCATCACCTGGGGCGCCCCGACCCTGGATTTTCCCCTGGACAAGTGGGACAAGATCTTCGCCGTGAACGTCCGGGGCGTGTGGATCCTCACCCAGAAGGTCGCCAACATCATGAAGGACAAAGGCGGCGGCAAGGTCATCAACATATCGTCCATCTTCGGGTCGCGCGGCTCCATCGAGGAGGGTCACCCGGCTGTTGCCTACAACCCCTCCAAGGCCGCCATCGAGGTGCTCACCAAGAACCTCGCCGTGAAGCTCGCCCGTCACAACATCATGGTCAACTGCATCGCCCCGGGCTTCTTCCGCACCGACATGATGGAATACATCTTCAAGCCGGAGATGAAACCCATCCTCGACCTGACCATCGCCCAGATCCCTCTCCTGAAGTACGGAGAGGAAGACCATATCAAGGGCCTGGCCGTGTTCCTTGCGTCAAAGGCATCGGATTTCATGACCGGGACGGTCATACCCCTGGACGGCGGGATGGCAGCGAAGTGACCTTCAAGGGCGGGGGCATTCGCCCCCCCTGCCCGGGACGGCGCCGTTCAGAACCAGAGCCAGAAGACCTTCTTCCTGATCCGGGGCACCATCTCCATGGCGGCCTTGTACCCCTCTTCGATGAAGGTGTCGAAGTTGTTGAAATCCGACCATGGGAAGGACCCGATGTTCGGCCTAACGATGCAGTCCATCTCCCTGGCGAGATAGATATTCATGTATTCCTTGGAGATGTCATAACAGCGGAACACCACGTCCAGGCTGTGGTGGATGTCCTCATCGGCGTTGATGAGGTCGATGCTCCGTGACACGTCGACCCCGATGACGTAGTCGGGATGAAAGGTCCTGACCGTATAGTACGGGATCATCTCCGCCACCCCGCCGTCCACCAGCTGCATGCCGTGCAGCTTGACCGGGGGGAAGAAACCCGGTGTGGCGCAGCTTGCCGTGAGCGCCCGGTGGAGATCCCCTTCGGTGAAGATGATCGGTTCACCAGAGACGAGATCCACGCTCATGCACTTGAAGGGGAGGCGCAGGTCTGAGAACTGCTTGTCTCCCACCAGGGACTTCATGTGCAGGACAAAGGTCTCGGGCGTGACAAAGGACTTCCTCAACAGTGCGCGCGTATAGAAGTACCCGTGCTTGATCGTTGCCTGCACCTGCTCGAGGAAGGAGCGGGACTTCTCGGCTTCGGGAAGCTCCATGTCCTGCATGGTCTCCTTGAACAGCGGTGAGTCCATGTACTCCCTGAGGCTCCTCTCCACTTCGTCGATATCCAGGCAGAGGCAGTAGAGTGCCCCGATGATGGAGCCGAAGGAGACGCCCGCGATACAGTCGATGGGGATGCCGGCATCCTCCAGGGCACGGATCACCCCGATGTGGGCAAGGCCCCGCGATCCGCCCGCCCCGAGCGCAAGCGCCACCTTCTTTTTTCTCCTGAGCATCAGGGCTTCCTTGTCTTGTACGTGTCCTGGTCCATGTCCTGCAGGAAGACGGCATAGTAGCTCTCGTCGGTGTTCTCGTACCAGTCCATGCCCTGAT
>MTKZ01006061.1_pt1 | contig 19932 bp, 19 predicted proteins | sample 1042781 | NCBI WGS metagenome assembly MTKZ01 (sample SAMN06212207, study PRJNA360539) | anaerobic digester metagenome | biome: Wastewater treatment plant; material: sludge; isolation source: anaerobic digester fed with sludge from wastewater treatment plant | place: Denmark: WWTP Viborg ... | reverse complement strand
GGATGCAAGAAGATGGGACGGGAGGTTCTATTCGTCTGTGGTTCTGACGCCCATGGAACTCCTATAGTGGTCAATGCCGAGGCCAGAGGATTGACTCCCAAGGCCCTGGTATCCCAGTACCACCAGCACTTCGATGAGGTCTTCCGGCAGATGGAGGTCAATTTCGACCACTTCGGGGACACCGATGATCCTGCCTGCCACCATCGCACCCAGGAGATGGTCCGATCCCTGATGGAAGGAGGCCACGTCTACCCCCAGGAGATAGAGCTGGCCTACTGCCCCAAGTGCCAGCGCTTCCTGCCGGACAGATATGTAGAGGGAGAGTGCCCCTACTGCGGCAAGCCGGCTCGGGGGGATGAGTGCGACATGGGCTGCGGCCGCCATCTGGAGCCGGGGGAGATCAAGAATGCCGTATGCAAGGTCTGCGGGGGAAAGGCTGAATATCGCAAGCAGATTCATTATTTCTTCCGCCTCTCTCAGTTCAAGGATTTCCTGCTCTCCTATCTTCCCGGCCTGGGGGGCACAGCGTCGGCCCGCAATTACGCCCTGGAGTGGGTTCGCCAGGAGCTGAAAGACTGGTGCATAACCAGAAACNNAGAGCATGGCCGGGACTGGCAGAGCTACTGGAAGGATAGCGCCAAAATCATCCACTTCATAGGCGGCGATATAGTCTACCACCACTGCATCTTCTGGCCGGCCATGCTCAAGGGAGCAGGATACAACTTGCCATCGGCGGTGGTGGCCAGCGGCATGCTCAAGATCGATGACAAGAAGTTCTCCAAATCCAGAGGAAATGTGATTTGGGTGAAAGACGACTACCTTGATCGCGGCCTTCACCCCGATCTGCTGCGCTATTATCTGGCCAGCTACACCGCCCATAACAAGGAGGTTAACTTCTCCTGGAAGATCTTTGCGGACAAGGTAAACACCGAGCTGGTGGGGGCTCTGGGCAACTTCATCAACCGGGCTTTAACCTTCACCGCCAAGAACTTCGAGGGTACAGTGCCCTGCGCCGAGATAGACCCCGAGGTCATGGCTAAGATCGATGAGACCGGGCAGGCGGTCTCAGCGGCCATCGAGGAGTATGAGTTCAAGAAGGCCTCTGATGCGGTCATGGCCCTGGCCGACTACGGCAACATCTACTTCCAGAATCACGAGCCCTGGAAGCTGGTTAAAAGCGATATAGATAAAGCTGCTTCCGTACTTCGCACCTGCCTGCAGCTGGCAAAAGCTCTGATCATATTTATGGAGCCGGTAATGCCGGCCAAGATGCAGAACGCCTGGAAGCAGATGGGCCTGGAGGGAGATATATCGGAGAGCCGGTTTTCCCATGCGTTAGAGCCTCTGGAAGAGGGCAGGGCCCTGGGCCAGCCCGAGATACTCTTCTCCCGCCTGGAAGAGGCAGAGGTAAAAGATCTGGAAGGCATATTTGCGGCCAGGATGGCCGAAGCGGAAGGCAGGAGCAAAGCCGGGAATAGGGTGGCGGAGAAGAAGAAGAAGGAGATCACCTTTGAGCAGTTCTCCGCTCTGGACATAAGGATCGGCCAGATCAAAGAGGCGGAAGGGATCAAGGGATCCAAGAAGCTGCTCCGGATGCAGGTGGACATAGGCGGAGAGATGCGTCAGGTGGTGGCGGGCATAGCCGAGGCCTATCCCGCAAAGGAGTTGGTGGGGGCCCAGGTGGTGGTCCTGGTCAATTTAAAGCCGGCCAAGCTCTTTGGCATAGAGTCACAGGGTATGTTGCTGGCTGCAGACCAGGCGGGCAGAGCGGTGCTTCTCAGGCCGGGAGAGGCAGTAGAGACCGGAACCAAAGTTAGATAGGTGTTATAGCAATGTTGCAGGTTGAGAATCTATCCAAGACCTACCGTCTCAAGGACAGGGAGATTGAGGCTTTAAAAAACATCAGCTTCACCCTCAAGCCGGGAGAAATACTGGGGCTGGTGGGAAAAAGCGGAGGGGGCAAGAGCACCCTTATGAAGATCCTGAGGGGCATGGAGAGCTTTGAGCGGGGCAGGATCCTGCTGGACGGCCTTATCGTCACCCCTGAATCGGATGATGAGACGAAAAGAAAGCAAATGGCGATCACGGCCATCCATCTGCAGAGGGACTTTGCTCTCTGGACCGAGAGCGCTCTGAAAAATGTAGTGAGGAGGATCTATTCCCGGGAGACCGGCTACGAGATTCTGCCCATCCCCGAGAATCACAATTACGATCAGCTTTACCAGGAGGCCCTTTACTATCTGCGTCTGGTGGGCCTGGAGAAGAAGGCCAACCATCTGGCAACCGTCCTTTCCGGCGGTGAGAAGCAGAGGCTGCTCATAGCCAGGCAGCTGGCCAAGAAGCCCAAGATCCTGCTCCTGGACGAGCCAGCTACCATGTCCTGTCCTGCCACCAAGCAGGAGGTTTTGGATGCCATAAAGAATGCCAATCGGGAGCTGAATCTGCCCATAATCGTCGTCTCTCATCTGCCGGAGGTTCATGCCTATCTGGCGGACAGGCTGCTTTGGATGGATGGGGGAAAGATCGTTGCCGATGGCAAGCCGGCCCCGATATTGAAGCGCTTCCTGGCCGGCATGGGCGAGGCCATTGCTCTGGCAGCCAGATCCGATATCCATCCCCTCATCCAGGTCAGAGGCCTTTACAAGAGAAACTGCCTGGTGAGCACTGGGGAGGTCCTGGAGGTCTTGGCCATGAAAGACCTCAATTTTGACATCAATGAGGGAGAGATCACCTCCATCATCGGCAACAGTGGCGGTGGCAAGACCACCCTCCTCAAGATCATGCAGGGAGTGAGGATGCCCGACGAGGGCAGCGTCCTATATCGCCACGGCCAGAACTGGGTGGACATGATGGCATATTCCCCGGAGAGGATGGAGGTCCGTCAGGGCCTGGGGATCATGTACCAGGAGTTCGCCCTTTATGCTGGAGAGATGATCATTGAGCAGATCGCCTATCAGCTGGGGGTCAAGGGCACCGATGTCATTGGGAACGCCAGGGCGGTGGCCGAGGAGATGGGCATTAGCGACAAGGTCCTGGATGTGATATACGCCATGACCGATATGTCCGAGGAAGATGGCAAAGCGGCATTGGAGGCACTGGGGCTGACCAGGGAGATCTTCAAGGACCTCTTCCCCCGCTTTCCATCCACCGAGGCGGAAAAATTCGCCCGCCCGATCTTCCAACTGCTCTCCCTGGATCCGGAGGTCATGTGGAAGCTGCCCGAACAGCTCTCCGGCGGGGAGAAGGTCAGGGCATCCCTGGCGATACTGCTGGCCGCCAGGCCCAGGGTGCTGATCCTGGATGAGCCCTTTGGAGACATAGATCCCATTACCCTGCGTGAGGTCTCCAATGCCATAAAGAGGATCAATGCGGAGCTGGGGACGACCATACTTTTAGTCAGCCACCACGTCGATTTTGTGAAAGAGGTCTCCCACAGGGCCATCTACTTCGAGAACGGGGCCATTGTGGCCGACGGCAGTCCGGAGGAGGTATGCAGTATCTTTCTCTCATCCTGCAATGCCCCATACCTCAAGCGTCTGGAGGAGCTCACAATAGCCGGCGGATGATGGGCAATGGATGAGCAGATTCTCGAGGTCTACCGACAGGTTGCAGATCAGATCTCTGAGCAGGAATTCCAGGATAAAGTGGAGGAGAAGGTTGCCCTCATGGCCGGCCTATGCGACGGCCGGACGGCAGCCATGCTGGTGGCCCGGGACCTGGGCAGCAGCGAGATTCTGACCAAGATCGGAAGCATCAGGCCGGACATGGGAAATGTCTCTTTTGCCGGCCGGATTATTTCCATATCTGAGATCAGAGAGTTCTCCCGGTCGGACGGATCTATGGGCCGGGTGGTCAATATGACCCTGGCCGATGAGACGGGATCGGTCCGCCTGGCCCTTTGGGACGAGAATGTGGAGCTGGTCCGATCCGGCGAGCTGAAGGTAGACCAGTGTCTTAAGGTCAGAGGCCTGGCCAGGGAGGGCTATGCCGGAACTGAGGTCTCTTTGAGCCGGGGGGGTGGCTTAGAAGAGGTGGACCTGGACATCAGGCCCCGCCAGGAGGCCTATAAGATCGCAGAGCTAAAGGCAGATATGAGCGATGTCAGCCTCCTGGGGATGGTGGTTGATCCCGGCGAGGTCAGGGAATTCCTGAGAAAGGATGGCAAGGCAGGCCGGGTCAGGACAGTTCTCCTGGGAGATGAGACCGGCAAGATCAGGCTCACCCTCTGGGACGATCAGGCGGCCATGCCCCTGGAGAAGGGGGAGAGCCTTGAGGTTATGGGCGGCTCCTGCCGGGAGAGGTATGGATCACTTGAGATCTCCACCGGAAGGCAGAGCACCCTCAAAAAGAGCAGCAAGAAGGTTGTCTTCCTGGAGAGCATTACTCCCATCCAGGATCTGGAGCCCGGGGTTATCTGCAGCGTAGCCGGATTTGTGACCGGCCTCGGCGAGGTGAGGGAGTTTCAGAGGGATGACGGCAAAGCAGGACGGGTGGCCAATATCTACATCTCCGATGATACAGGCCGGATCAGGGTGGCGCTGTGGGGAGATCATGTGGATCTGATCCAGGGCCTGGATCTGGGATGGAAGGCGGAGATCATAGACGCTCAGGCCAAGAGCGGCTGGAATGATGAGCTGGAGCTGTCCTGCGGCTGGCGCACCCGGATCACTTTCGCCCCGCCTGGATAGAATGGTTAAAGATAAAAGGAAAAGGACGGGGATTGATGGCTACGATATTGCTGGAGGATCTGCCGGGCGTCGGCCCAGCCACGGCGGAAAAGCTGCGCGAGGCTGGTTTTGGAACTGTGGAGGCCATAGCGGTGGCCTCTCCCGGGGAGCTGGTGACGGCGGCAGAGGTGGGAGAGGCCACTGCGGCCAAGATCATAGCCGGGGCGAGGCAGGCAGCCGATGTGGGCGGCTTTGAGACTGGGGACCAGATCCTGGAGAGGAGAAAGCTGGTGGGCAAGATCACCACCGGCAGCAAGAGCTTCAATGAACTGATGGGCGGGGGGATGGAGACCCAGTCCATTGTGGAGCTGTATGGAGAGTTCGGATCGGGCAAGACCCAGGTGGCCCATCAGCTGGCGGTCAATGTTCAGCTTCCCGTGGAGATGGGAGGCCTGGGCGGCTCGGCAGTTATTATAGACACAGAGAACACCTTCCGTCCGGAGAGGATCGCCCAGATGGTTCGCGGGCTGCCGCCCGCTCCGGATGGCCAGGAGTGGGATCCAGATGAGTTTCTCCGGAACATCAGCGTGGCCAGGGCCTTCAACTCCAACCATCAGATACTCCTGGCGGAGAGCGCCATGGATCTGGCGGAAAAGTCCCGCAGCTCGGAGCGGCCGGTGCGCCTGCTGATCGTCGACTCGGTCACCGCTCACTTCCGGGCGGAGTATGTAGGGCGGGGGACACTGGCGGACCGCCAGCAGAAGCTGAACAAGCATCTGCACGATCTGATGAGATTCGGGGATCTGAACAATGCCCTGATCCTGGTCACCAATCAAGTCATGGCCAAGCCGGACACCTTCTTCGGAGACCCAACCAAGCCGGTGGGGGGGCACGTGCTGGGCCACACCGCAACATTCAGGCTGTATCTAAGGAAATCCAAAGGGGAGAAGCGCATTGCCAGGCTGGTGGACTCGCCCAATCTGCCGGATGGAGAGGCGGTGTTCACAGTGACCACGGAAGGGGTGAAGGACTAAAATCAAACTGCGCGCGGCCACCCCGCCCTAAAGGACGGGGTATGCTTCGGGCCGCGCGCCCAGGTTAGCCGGATTCCAGAAACATCCGAATCTTCGGTTTCCAGGATCTACTTATCTGAATAATTGTGTATCTACGCTCGATTGCATGATATACCTGTTAGTCAATCTCAAGATAACATGAAATCCAGGCGAGGTTCACTTCCTCCCCGACCTGAAGGTCGGGGTATCCGTGACCCTCCGCACTCCCGTTGTAATGAATTGGCAAAGGTGTCGATTTCAATTGAGTCTGCGAAGGTGCCTTGCGTGCTCCGATGCTTGCATCGGAGTGCTTCGCCGTTGTTTGACTACATGATGCTTCAGTTCATTTGGTGGCGCAATATCGGAAACTCTTAAAGTGTTTTCCTGCCCACTCATCTTCAACCTCATCAATTACAATCGCCTTGCATTTCACAAGATGATCTATAATCTCAGCTCTAGGTATGCAGTTCATCTCCATAGTTGGTTGTCTCGTTAAGCAATATCTAAAAGGAATCAGAATATTCCAAAGGATTTTTCCCCACAGAGTTATATTTCTGCTCGGTATTTGAAATATTAAAAGACCGCCTGGAGCAAGTACTCTCATGAACTCAGTAATGTATCTCTTGGAATATGCAGGTTTCATATGTTGGAGTACGATATTCGAATATATAAGATCAAATGTATCATTTTTGAAAATCGTTAAATCATTTCTTTTATTCAAGTAATAATGGCATTTTTCAGGGCATTTATTAAATTTATTTGCTAATTCTATAAAATTTGGTGATATATCTATGCCACACACTTCCTTAAAATGCTCAGCTAATGGTTGGGTAAGCCTCCCTACACCACAACCAAAATCAAGTGCAGTTCCCATTGAGAACTTTCCATTCAAATGCAGAGAATCAATATATTTTATTAGAGAATCTATCTCATCGATCCCCGTTTGGAAAAATTGCTCTGATGACCAACGATTTTTATTCAGACCATCTTCGGCTAGTATTGCCCAAAATGGATCTTTCTCAGCAAAACCATCCCAGTTCCATTCCAATTCATCCAAATGGCTCATCCGGTTTAAATCAATGTCAGAATTAATAAGTGCTTCGTTTTGTGCTATCCGATATTTATAGCATCGGCAGCGGAAAGGATTGCTAATACCCAACCATCAGATGGTAGATGAAACGGCCATCTTCGCGCACTATACGTGAAAGTCCAAGGGGGTAGAAGCGCATCGCCCGGCTGGTGGACTCGCCCAATCTGCCGGATGGAGAGGCGGTATTCACTGTGACCACGGAAGGGGTAAAGGACTGAAGCTGCGTAATGGATTATGCCAAAGTGGCTTGCAGTTGGCGAGGATGAAACGCAGTAAGAATTTTCTGTAATGCTGCTAAAGGCGATGTTCAGCGAGCCCGGGATTGGAGCAATGAGGTGTAGAATGGCTATCGAGCATATCGCAATTGGCAAATACGAGATTCGAGATTGGCGAGAGGACGATGCAGCATCAATAGCTCAATATGCGAACAACAAAAATATCTGGATCAACCTTCGAGATGCGTTTCCTCATCCCTACACACTGCTCGATGCAGAAGCCTTCCTACGCAAAGCAATGGGGATGGAGCCCAGAACGTATTTTGCAGTTGCATCAGATGATGTGGCCATTGGCAGCATCGCTCTGTTGCCAGGGGATGATGTTCATCGATTCACTGCCGAACTTGGATATTGGCTGGCAGAGCCTTTCTGGGGCAAAGGGATTATGACCGATGCGGTAAGAGCACTGAGCGAATACGCTTTTAATGAGCTTGGCATTCATTGCATCTTTGCCGAGCCCTACACCACAAATGCTGCTTCAGCCAGGGTACTTGAGAAGTCTGGCTTCTACCTTGAAGGCGTTATCAGGGCTGCTGTCTTCAAGGACGGAAGAATGCTCGACCAGTACTTATATGCTAAACTGAACAAAAACGCCCAGCAGCATGACCGCCAGACGGCTTCAGCATTTCCAGAATGAATCAGACCCTCCACTTCATCCACACAACGTCGAACTCCTTCCCATTCCGTCCGATCCCAACAAAGCGCCCGCACTTCCTGAATCCGTGCTTTCTATGAAACGCCAGACTGGGCTCATTGAGGGATGAGATTCAATATGCTATGCCAATCTACTACCGATGGATGCGCCAAATGAAGCTGTTTGAAGCAGGTTTTAAAGTTCTCATTGGACTATGACAAAACTGATGAAATGAGAAATGGCAATCCGGGTAAAGGAGGGATCGAAAATAACGTTCACGGATCGCCTCCACCTTCGTCCGACTCATGGTATTTATAGACGATTGCGATAATTTAGATTATTGAATACATGCCGGGGACGGCACGCAGAAGCTCTTGAAAGCGAATGACCTTTCAGGCTGTACCTGAGAATCTCCAAAGGGAGAAGCGAATAGAATTTCCGGTTGACTCAGCCAATCTACCAGACGAAACGGCAGATTTAGTCGGTGATAATGCATGAACGGAATTATTGATATCAGAATAATTTAGCTTGAGAGAAAAGTCACTAATACTTTGCAGCCCGCCTTTCCTCTCTCTTTGAGTCTAAATTATCCCTGGCAGCTTCCAGCTCCTCTTCTGCCTCCTGTGCCTTCCTCTCCGCCTCGGCCCTGATCTGGGACGCGCTCCTCAGGCCACCACTTCCCTCTTGCCCCACCTCCGGAAGAGCCGCCCTCTCGAACTGGGCATCCAGGGTCATCCAGTAGTAGGCATATCCCAGGCCGGTATAGTTGCAGCTGTAGTTCATGTCCATACTCACCATGAACAGCCCGTCCGGGCGGGCTTTCGTCGTTCCCCAGCTGTTGAGCATTATCCAGTAGCGGTTATCCGGATCTTTATCGTTGTAGCCCACGCAGAGCACGGCATGGCCTCCGCCGTTATTGAAGTCATATGGGGCGGTGCATTCTTTGGGCTGCCAGATAAAGCACTCCGGTTGATAGCCCCAGAAGGTGAAAAATTCCGTCCAGGCGGTCTGATTGGGGAGGAAGAATCCGAACCATACCCCTTTTCCCTGGCCCAGCACATTCTTGATATTGGCTATGGCCTGCTCCTTATCCATTTCCCAGGTGGGGATGGTTACCGCCTGAACCGATTTCAGGGTGTAATGAGGATCTATGGAGATGGAGCCGGCGGATACATTCGTCTGTGTCCCGCAGCTCTTGAAGCGATCTTGCCAATCGGCATTAGCATTGGACCAGGGAACGAGGATCTTGCTGGCATTGTAGAATCCAACCAGATACTCCAGCCAGCCGCCGCAGCAAGACCAGTTGCTGCCGCTTCCGCCGTTGTAGTTGGAGTTGACATACTGCATGGATAGACGATCCTTGATGCCCAGCTGGCTCTCCAGAGCAATCTCTAAAATCCCCGTTCCCGCCCAGGCCCAGCAGTTGCCGCAGGTCCCCTGATCGCGCTCCGACGGGGTATAATTCATATGACCGAGAAGGGTGATATGCTCTCCGCCGGCAGAGCCGAGCTGGCTATGCAGATTGGGATTGATATAAGCATGAGGCGCAGCCTGGAACATCTCTATCCACTGGCTGGCGTCATCGAGAGTGGGGCGCAATATGGTGTACATTTGAGCCGAGGAGTTGCAGGATTGATCGGGATCTGCGCTCGGCGGAAGAGGGGTGCAATTATAGGCATGGTCTGCAAAGGCCAAGGGCACAGATAAAATTAAGAGAATAAATAAATATAAAACCCTAAAGCCACCCCCATTCATCCCTGCCATATCACCGCTCCCGAATAATTCTTACAGTAGATAATTCTACCAGCAAATACTGATGTCCAGTATAGAACTTAAGGATTTTGGTCTTTATATAATATATATGAGAGAGATATATTGCACATATTATGCTTTTTCGGATCAAAATTACTAAATAGTATTGCCATATTAGAGCCTAGAGAGAATCAGCGGGCAAGCCCCTTAGGCAGGAGCAATGAGAGTGATATCAGAGCTGATCCGGCAGCATGGGGCTTTTCTCATCGAGCTCGAGCGGCAGAGCTGGGGATTGGCCCGGATTAGAACATATAGGCTTTGAGGCTGAAATGTGCTTGACGATAGAAGGGGATTCATGTGGGTGAGCATAACAAATATCTTGTGCTGGGGATGACCCTAGTCCTTCTGGCTATTTATACGGCGATATCCCAGGCCGATATCACAGTGATCCAGGCTGAGCTGAACAAACCTTTCAATATCACCCTGGAGTCCAATCCAACCACGGGATATACCTGGACGGTGGACTTCAATCATAAGATGCTGATCGGAGGAGAAAAAGGCTACAGTGCCAGCCGGCCCGGTGCTGTCGGCGGCTCAGGACAGCAGGTCTTTATCTTCACTCCTATCCAGGAAGGACAGACGGAGATATCGGCAGCCTATAAGCGGCCTTGGGAGGAGAGCGCGGCAGAAGAGAGAACCTTCCAGGTCAATTGCGTTGGCAATGATTGATGCCTGGAAACCGGCCAGGTAGCAGGCCAAAATCCATCAAACCTGAGTGCAAAAGGCCTTTCACGCCGCTTTGCCGAGCCTTCTGGGCGGAAGATGCTCTCGTGCTCTTCACTTAGATATACCCCGGCAGCCTCTTCTCCAAAGCATGCCTGATGGCAGCCATGCGCAGTACTATGTCAATATTTCAGAATCGTTGAATTCAATCCTCTTTTCGGTCTGGAAAGAGCCGGTATATATTTCATTGCGCTTATCCATATTCATGGACCAGCCTTTGGTGTTCTTAATATTCCACAGTCCCTCAAACGCCAATGCAGCATCAAAGATCATGGTATTATTATAATTATTAATAGAGCGGACCATATCCGTCTCGCTCTTGTCCACATGGCTCAGATTGAACCTCTCGCTCACGGTAGCCCCTCTGCCCTTCTCAAAAAAGGGCAGGCTCATGCTCTTCTTGTTCTTGAGAAGCCCTCCGGTAAAGACAAGATCGGACTTCTGTTGGAACTCCACCTCCCGGCCAGCTTTATTCATGCTTCTCAGAGAATCCAGGCTGATAGAACCGGAGCCCTTCATCCAGCCGCTGGAACCAACGGCATTATCGCGAAATGATCCTTTTATGGAGACTTCGCCTGCGCCGCTCACTCTAGAGGACTCGTCAAAGAAGAATCCTCTCTTTGGGGAATGGCTCTCATTTGCAGCATTCATAGTGGAGTTGGATGGAGGTGAAGATCCTGATACAACATCTGCCGCTGCCAGGTGGGAAAAAAAGCCAGCTATCAATGCCAGAGCCACAACTTCCAAGAGCATAAGGCGGAGAGGTTTTCCTTTCACTGTATCTCAGAAATGACGCAGGAGATAATTAATCTTTTGTTCAAATTCTAATTCATCCGTATCATTCCATCCTAACCCATCCCAATGCATCCAAATCCATCCAAATCCATCCAAATCCATCCAAATCCATCCCAATGCATCCAAATCCATCCTAATCCATTCAAATCCATCCAAATACATTTTAATCCATCCAAATCCATCCAAATCCATCCAAATCCATCCAAATCCATCCAAATCCATTCAAATCCATCCAAATCCATCCAAATCCATCCCAATGCATTCAAATCCATCCAAATCCATCCAAATCCATCCAAATCCATCCTAAACCATTCTAAACCATTCTAATCCATCCTAAATCATACTGTCCTTGAGAAAGACACTTATCCAGTCTCTAATAGTCTATTATGCCCTCAACCATCCGCCAGGCAGCAGCTTCGGCTCAATATTTCCATCCAGGGCCAGGGTGGGCTCAGAAAAATTTATACTCCAATAACCTTCCATCATCTCTATGGACAGCCGGCTGATTTACGCTCCGGTGAGGATGCTTTTTATGTTCATATTCGTCCTCTTGCTCCTGGCCGTGGTTAGCTTTCTCTTTCTGGATCTGGCCAGAACCGCCTTTACCAAGATCGGCTTTTCCTGGAGCCAGGCGCTGTTTGTTTTGATGGCCTGCCTCCTAGGCAGCAGCATCAATATCCCTCTGGCTAATCTGGAGTGCAGAGAGCCCATGGTGCAAGAGAGGTACGTCAGGGCCTTTGGCATATCCTACCGGGTGCCCGTTCTGGATGCAATCAGCTGCCGTACCCTCCTGACAGTAAACCTGGGGGGAGCGGTCATACCATCTCTGATATCCATAGCCCTGATTCACCGATTTCCCCAGTCACTCTCCTATGTCCTACTGGCCATCCTCTTTGTGGCCCTGCTCACCAATCAAGTGGCCCGGCCGGTGAAGGGGCTGGGGATTGTAACCCCTGCCCTTCTCCCGCCTTTAAGCGCCGCTCTATCGGCCATCATCCTGGTCTATCTGGCCGGCGCACCGCATGACCTTATATTCCTTATAGCCTATGTGAGCGGAACCCTGGGCACACTTTTAGGCGCCGATATAATGAATCTGAATGAGATCAGGGATCTGGGAGCGCCGGTGGCCAGCATCGGCGGAGCGGGCACATTCGACGGAGTCTTTCTCTCCGGATTGATCGCCGTGCTGCTGGTCTGAGATCTGGGCCTTAAATTGAAAAAGAGAACTGGAGGGTATGGGAAATTCTTTAAGTTAAAAGGCAGTAATTGCGATCTATGGCTGGCAATGGCTTCCGGGAGTTCTTGGCCCATCTGAAAAGAGACGGTCTGCTGAGAGAGGTTACTGACAGCATATCCTCCCGGCTGGAGGTCACCGAAAGAGCCTGGGGTATGGGTCCCATATTTTTCAGCGATGTTGATGGTCATAAATGCGCTCTCAATATCCTCTCCAACCGCTCTCTTCTGGCCAGAGCCCTGAGAGTGCCGGTGGGAGAAATGGTGCCCCATCTGGCGGGGATCGGGTATGAGGGAGCAGTTCATGAGGTGGACTCCTCATCTTTCATGGAGTGCGCCAGCAAGCCGGATCTCTCCCGCCTGCCGGTTCAGACTTATTTCGATGGCGACGGGGGCCCCTATATCACCTCCGCCGTGGTGGTAAGCCGCTGGAGAGAGAAGATCAATGCCTGTGTCCACCGGCTGATGGTGCTGGGAAGAGACCGTCTGGCGGTCCGCCTGGTGCCGGGCAGGCATACCCATCAGTTCTATCAAGCCGCTCTTGCCGCCGGCCAGGAGCTTCCTGTGGCCATAGCCATAGGGGTTGACCCGCTCCTGCTCATGGCCGCCTCCACCCGCGTCCCCCCGGAGAAGGAGTTCTCCTACGCCGCCGCCCTGCGGGGCTCTCCCGTCGAGCTGGTGCGACTGGAGAACGGTGTTCCTGCTCCCCATGCTGAGATCGTTTTAGAGGGATATATCACCGGGGAGAGGGCAGCGGAAGGGCCTTTCGTCGATATCACCGGCACCCGGGATCTGGTGCGCCAGGAGCCGGTCATACGCCTGACAAGGATGATGACCCGGGAGGACCCCATTTATCATGGGCTTCTTCCGGCGGGAGGAGAGCACAAGATGCTCATGGGTGTTCCCTACGAGCCGCTGATCTACAAAGCCGTCTCCGAGGTGGCCAGGGTAAAGAACGTCATTCTAACTGAAGGCGGATGCAACTACTTCCATGCCGTGGTCCAGATAGAGAAGGAAACAGAGGAGGATGCCAAAGCAGCCATCGAGGCCGCCTTCCGGGCTCATGGCTCACTCAAGCATGTATTAATCGTCGATTCTGATATAGACATATACGACTCCCGGGACCTTGAGTTCGCCATCGCCACCCGCATGAGGGGTGACGAGGATCTGGTGGTGCACCCGAATGTTAGAGGCAGCACCCTGGATCCGCGCAGCATTGAGGGGATCACCACCAAGGTGGGAGTGGATGCCACCGCTCGCCTGGACCGGCTGTGGAAGTTCCAGAGGTTAACGCCCAAAGGAGAAGGATAGCTATCCGGCCAAAAGAGACAAATGAGGCGGCATAGCCCTCATCCATCCGGATGATTCTCATTATTTTGAATTCTTATGGCCAGGATCCCAGATCCTTTGCTCATATCTCCAGATAGAGGCGTATGCTGTAGATGGTCCCCAGCACCAGAATCACCGAGAATGCCAGGGCCAGGATCTGGAATAACAGTAGCTCGTTCATCTTATCTTATCCAGCTTAGGGGAGATGTCATCCGTCTTTCTCCGTCCGCCTCTCTGCAGATGTTGCTGCTCCGCCTGCGGGCGGGTGGCGGAGAGGACCTGGGCGGATTTCACCCCGGTGATGATGGCCAGCAGCCTGACTTTCCCGGCCAGGTCAGGCCGGATTCTGGCTCCCCAGATGACATTGGCCTTGGGGTCCAGCTCCTGGGTCAGAGCACCGGCGATTGCTGCCGCCTCCTTCATGCTCATATCCGGGCCTCCGGTCAGATGGAGCAGGCACGCTCCAGCGCCGCGATAGTCCACATCCAGGAGGGGATTTTTGAGTGCGGCCCGGACGATCTTCTCCGGGCTGCTCTTCATGCTTGACTCTCCCACGAACATGAAAGAGGCTCCGCCCGATCTCATGATAGTGCACAGGTCGGCATAGTCCAGGTTGATCAGAGATGGCTGGGTTATGGTCTCGCAGATTCCCGATACAATATCGGTTATGATTTCATCGACAAAGGAGAAGGCATCCTCCAGCGGCAGGTGCGGCGCGCATTGCAGAAGACGGTTGTTGTCCATGACAATGGAGGTATCGGCGTGGCTTCGAAGAAGCTCCAGTCCCTCCTCGGCGGCAAATACCCGGGCTTTTTCCAGATGGAAGGGAGTGGTGACCAGGGCCACCACTATTGCTCCCCTCTCCCGGGCCAGGCGGGCCACTACCGGAGCCGATCCTGTGCCTGTCCCTCCCCCCAGGCCAGCCAGAACGAATACCAAATCGGCGTCCTTTAGGATGCCCTCCAGCTCCGGCATAGCCAGCTCTGCCGCTCTGCGGCCCAGGTCCGGATCTCCCCCCGCGCCCATGCCCCGGGTCAGCCTCTGGCCGATGAGAATTTTTGCATCGGCCCGAGCAGCACTTAGCTGCTGGTTGTCCGTGTTTATGGCCAGGGTTCTGGCTCCTGGCAGGCCATAGCGGGCCAGGCGGCTCACGGCATTGTTGCCCGCCCCACCGCAACCGATAACCAGGATCTTGGGCAGGCCAAAATCCTCCTCATAGCCGGAAGGACTAGACACAAGTAAATCTGACTGCAATAGCTTTTCCCCCTCATTGCTGGCTTAGCTTTATAGTGATATATGTTAATAATTATTGCGGGCAGGCAGATTCAGGAAGATCTGCATTTATGGGGACATCTTATGGCCACATCCATCTCTTCAATGCGGGGGGCAGAGGACCTGGCGGGCTACATCGCCCGAAATTACCGGGGCAAGGTGGTGGAGGTAGGAGTGGGCTACTATTCCGAGGTGGCAAGGCTCCTGGCCGCTCAGGGCTTGCAGGTGACTCTTACCGACCGGGAGGAGCGGCTTGTTGCCGGCCTGAAGGTGGAAAAGGACGACATATTCTCGCCCCGCCTGGAGCTATATCGGGGGGCAGGGCTGATTTACTCCATCCGCCCTCCCCTGGAGATGCAGCTGGCCATGGGAGTTGTGGCGGCAGAGGTCGAGGCGGATGTGCTGATTAGGCCCCTAATGGAAGAGGTGGCCCGGTTGCCTGGCTTTTCCCGCCGGCTGGTCAATTGGGGTCGAGCCAGCTTCTACCTCTACGGGAGAGATGAGATAATGAACCAGGGACAACTGCAGCCTTAGAAAGGCCGACAAGCTGATGAAATGACTGAGATTGCCGGTTTGGCTAAAGAAAAGCGGAGGCGATCCCAATCCATCAGATCGCCTCTCTCTCAAATTTACCTGTACCACCAGTAGGGGCTATAGTAGGGATACCAATAGTAGCGATATGTGTATGGATACCAGCTATCACCAGGGTAGTGGTAATAGTAATATCGGTAAGGACGGTAGGTCTTGCCTTGATGGCTGTAATAGGAGAACGGATCGTCCCACCAGCTCCAGTATCTTGGTCTATAGGAAGATCCATAGCTGAGTGAATTCAATGAAGGCGGATCTCCTCCAACCCAGGGCTCCCCAAATCCTCTATCAAACCTACTCTCTGCGGCAGCCTCTCCTGGCCTCATCTCTACACCATTTCTCATATCCAGTGCAGCGGCACACCCCATCAAGGATAAAATGAGGATAGCCGATATCATGCTCCAGTTCATTCCCCAGTCTCCTGTTGCGCTGCTTTGCTTTTTTCTGTTTCAGGGATCTGATTTGTTTCCCTTTATCATAATCTGCACATTTAAGGATAAGACATTATCTGATCCTATTATTTAGGGGCTTTAAAGAGCAGCGAAGGTCCGGAAAGGAGCTTGTGAGTTGAGACAAGGTCAGTAAGCCATAAAAGCAGAGATAGTGGGCATAAGATCGCAAAGCCGCAGTTGCCGCATCTGCCATGCCAGAGATCTCATACCTCGCTTAATTGCATCTCATATGCGCGAAAATGCCGGTTGATATCCTTGCAGAACAAGCTTTGTCAGCCTGCAATTTTCATTGTTGCCTTTGCAAGGAACCTCACTTCTCTGGCCTTACCTGTATCCGCCCTGGCCTGATCTAGCGGCTCTTTTCCTGCCTCCTCTGTTTCTTAGAGCCTCGCCCTGGGGATCGTCTGTCTTCTATCCCTTTAGAAGAATCCTCTCTCCTCAATCTTTATCTCCCCCTATCCCCCTTCTATCCATCAACTCCGGATCTTCATCCGGCTCTATGGTGAAAAAAGATGCTCATAGGAATTCTATCTGATGCCCACGACAGCATCCAGAGGGTCAAGGACGCCCTGCGCATATTTTCTGAGCAAAAAGTTGATCTGATCCTCTTTGCCGGGGACATGATAGGCTCAGGCAACTGCTACGTCTTCGAGGGGCTGGGCATTCCGATCAAGCTGGTTTACGGCAATAACGACGGTGACCGGGCTGGCCTGGCCCTCGAGTTCGCCCGTATAGGAGGGGAGTATCTGGGCGACTTCGGGGAGATAGAAGCAGACGGCCTCAAGATCGCCCTTCTTCACGGTACTGAAGAGCCCCTGGTCCGGGCAGTTGTGGCCTCCCAGATATACGATGTGGTAGTGCGCGGCCACAACCACCGGGCTGAGTCCACCAGATACGGCAAGACCCTCCTGGTCAATCCCGGCGAGATCTGGGGCTACCTCACGGGCCTTTCCAGCGCCGCTATTCTGGACACGACCAGCCTGGATGTAAAATTCATAGAGCTGGGCCGCTTCAAAAACTTTCGGGAGATAATCAAGGGAGGATAAGCGATGACTGAAGGCGCGCCCGTCCCCGGTCTGGGACTGAATCTACTGGTAGAGCATGAAGGGAGTAGGATTAAGCGCATCTTCTTCTCCCCTGGTGCCCCCGAGAGGCCCAGTCGCCTGGCAGAGGAGATAGCTGTCTACCTGGAGCAGGGTGGCCCCTGCCCCCAGGCGGATCTGGACCTCTCCCTCTGCACCGATTTTCAGAAGAGAGTCTATGCCGTGGTCCGGTCCATACCCTGGGGAAGAACCATGACCTACGGCCAGGTGGCAGAGCTTGCCAAGAGCCCTGGCGCAGCACGCGCTGTGGGCCAGGCCATGGCCGCCAATCCCTTCGCCATACTCATTCCCTGCCACCGGGTGCTGGCCAGAGATGGCCCTGGCGGCTATGCCTATGGCCAGGATATAAAAGAAAGGCTCTTGCGGCTGGAAGGTCAAATCAGATAAAAATCCTCTTGCCACTGATGTCACCCATGACGGATATCACCCATACAGATGGAAATGAGGGAGATATTCTACCCTCTAATCCTAATGGAAAAATGCATTCGGCCTATGCAAATTGTTGACCTGCTATGATTACTGCAGATTCATCAAAGGCATAATCTTCTTCATATATCTCTCCAGCCGCTCCTCACATTCCACCCAGGTCACATCCACCCCCATCTCCTGCATGATCCCCTGGAGCTCAGCCTTCACCTCCTCCCAGGAGTACTTGTCCTCTTTCCCGCAGAGATCGGTCAAGAGGAGCAGGGTGGGAACAAAGGCCTGCTTAAATTTGGAGCGGACGAATATCATAAAACGCTCCCCCATATCCGTGGAGAGATAAGATTTCAATTCGTCCAGGATTTGATACTGAGAGGCGCAGGGATCCAGATAGGGATCGACTATTTCCTGGCCGTACTTTTCGGAGAGACTCTGGTAGACCCGGTGGAAGACCTGGTCGATATAATCGCGGGAATAAGCCGGCTCATTTATCTCCGCCGCCAGGCTATAGCCCACTATCCTGCAGCGGAGAAGCTGAATTCTGATCTCCTCCAGAGGCAAATTGGTGTGAATTCTATTTAGATAATCCTCAAGGGTCTCCAGCCGTTTATGGGGCTCAAAGGTGACAGGCATATCGACACTTCCTCACAATTAATAATGATGTATGTCCTGGAGATAGTTATTTCTTTCGGGAATCCGCCAGATCCTGCATCCAGCTCAAGACCAGTGCCGCCAGTATGATCAAGTTATTTCAGCTTACGATGAAGTAATCAGGCTCTACCCCGACTTCAAGGGGGTCTTGGCTTGCAAAGGGGCTGCTCTCGGTGAAACGGCGGCGGCGCACCCACGCGCAGCAAGCCGCGGGGCATCCTAGGCGCCGCCGCATGAAACCGGAACCAGGTTAAGCTGACCCAAGCCCAAGTTTAATACGCATGCCCTTTATCCCAACCGCAGCAAGCTGCGGGGTATTACGTTTAAAAATAAACTGGGCAAGTGTGAAGAAGCTATTTTGGCCTACGATGAAGCCATCAGGCTCGATCCCGATAATGATGATGCTTGGAGACTTAAAGGTCTAACTCTAGATAAAATGGGTAGATATGACAAAGCTATTTCCGCCTACGATCAAGCCCTTTTGCTTAATCCTTACGTCGCTGATACCTGGTACCAAAAAGGTCTAGCTCTCGAGAAACTTGGTAGGACAACAGACGCCAATGAAGCCATCGCCAAAGCGGAGGAACTCTCCGGATATGAATTCTATCCCTAGAGCTAAATGCAAACAGATAAGGCCAAATATATAGAGGTCTTAAAAGGTCTTCTGATGAAAAGGCTCACCGCCACAGTCTCCGGGAAGGTGCAGAAGGTAGGCTATCGAAAAAGGATCATCGATATTGCCATTGCTTTCGGCATAAAGGGAATTGTGGAGAACCTGGAAGACGGCAGGGTCAGGATCATAGCCGAGGGCGACGAGGAGAAGCTGAAGTGGTTTGAGACTGCCATTGAGATAAAGAACACCCTGATTCAGGTCGCCTCTGTCGAAAGGGCATATGCTCCCGCAAGCGGGGAGTTTGCCGGATTCGGCAAGATCGTGGCTGGGGACGAGACAGATTCCCGGCTGGATAAGGGCATTGAGGTCATGAATAAAATGCTTGTTGCCATAATCGATGTCAATAAGACGCTGGTGGATATGGACTCCAACCTTGGCGGCAAGGTGGACACTCTTGGCAGCAAGGTGGACACTCTTGGCAGCAAGATGGACACTCTTGGCGATAAGATGGATATTATCGGCGAGAAGGTGGACAATCTGGGCGGCAAGATGGATCTCATGCTTCAAAAGCAGGACGAGCTTATCGTAGAGGTCAAAGATATGGGCCAGAATCAAAGTGAAATGCTGGATGAGGTAAAAGGCATCAACAAAAGAGCAGAAAACGTCTGGGAAAAGGAAATCGCTGACATGAAAAGCGATATTGCTCAGGTCAAAGATGCGATGCGAGCCAGAGGCATGATCTGAAATTAAATTCTTTTGCATCTGCGACCTGGAATAAACTTTGCATCCTCAATAGGGCCTTTCNNGTATTTCAGAAAAGCCCTAACGTCTGGCAGCAAAAACAAGGCCATGAACAGCGCAGCAATATTCTCAATTGTCCACATGTGAAATGCCGTCTCAGGCACGGATTATCCCGGATATGCTTCAATTCCTCAAGCCCTTCGCCCTCTCTTCTTCTTCCCCGCCATCCTCTCCTCTGCCATGCTCCCGACTCTCGTCCTCAAATACCTCCCCGTGTGGCTCTCCTCCACCGCCGCCACCTCCTCCGGGCTTCCCGCTGCCACGATCCGCCCACCGGCGCTGCCCCCCTCCGGGCCCAGGTCGATGATGTGGTCGGCGCACTTGATCACATCCAGATTATGCTCTATCACCACCACGGTATTGCCCTTGGCCACCAGTCCGTCCAGAACGGAGATCAATTTCTTGACGTCATCGAAGTG
>MTKZ01127498.1_pt1 | contig 19936 bp, 16 predicted proteins | sample 1042781 | NCBI WGS metagenome assembly MTKZ01 (sample SAMN06212207, study PRJNA360539) | anaerobic digester metagenome | biome: Wastewater treatment plant; material: sludge; isolation source: anaerobic digester fed with sludge from wastewater treatment plant | place: Denmark: WWTP Viborg ... | reverse complement strand
ATTGTGTCCCGAACTACAAGTTCGGGGGGAGGGGTATTGGGTCTCATGCCGCGTAAACCGGGAGGGGCGGGGTCGTCTTCCACTTGCCGCGGGTGAAGTCGGGGAACTCGACAAGTTTGCCGCCGCGGGCGACCGATTCGAGGGAGAGCCCGACGACAGCCGACCAGGCGGCTGCATCGTAGACGTCCTGGGGGCCGGGGGCCTTGTTGCGGACCGATTTGAGGAAGTCGTGGAACATGAGGTACTCGGCGCCTTCGTGGCCGCCGCTTTTGGCGGCGGCGGCGCCCAGGGTTCGCCAGAGCGGGTGGGGGTATTTCTGGAGGTAAGGCGCGAAGGGTTCCCACTGTTCGGCGCCTTTGCCGGGCTGCTCCAGGCTGATGGTTTGGTTGGTGTCGAGATAGATGCCGTTGACTCCTTGCAGGCGCAGGATCAGGTCATAGGGCCGGGGTGCCAGCGTGCTGTAATAGAGAGTCACGGTCATGCCCCGGGCGGTCTTGAGCAGGGTGGTGTTGACGTCGCCCTGGACGTAGTCAAGCCGGGCCAATTTGTGGTCGGGCCCGAGCTCCTGCGCCGCGTAGTGCTTCAGCCCCCGGGCCGGGGTGCTCATGCTGGTGAGGGTAACGAACCGGTCGCCGCGGTTGATGTTCATCCATTGGGCTGCCGGGCCCAGGCCATGAGTGGGGTAGAGGTTGCCATTCATGGCAACGGAATGGAGGCCGCGCCAGGTCAGCTTGTCCTGGGCATCGAACATGAGCGACCGGCAGTCATGCTGGTAGCCGGCCTCGCAGTGCAGCACTTCGCCGAACACGCCTTCGCGCACCATGCGCAGCAGGGTTAGCACGCGCTCGAAGTAGCAGACGTTTTCGAGCATCATGCAGGGGATGCCGGTGCGTTCGGAGGTGCGCACCAGGTCCCAGCATTCGCGGGTGCTGATGGCCGCGGGCACTTCCACGCCCGGATACTTGCCGGCGCGCATGGCGGCGGTGGCCATCCGGGTGTGCCAGTCCCACGGCGTGGCAATGATTACCGCGTCCAGATCCGCCCGGGCGACCAGCTTCTCCCAGGCCAGCTCGTCGCCGGCATAGACTTCCGGGCGCCGCTGTGTCCGCTGCTCGATCATCCGGGCGGCGCTCTGCGCGTGGTCGGGCAACAGATCGCAGACGGCGCGAACGTCCGCCTCGGGGAACAGCAACAAGGTGTGGAGCAGGCTCAGGCCGCGATTGCCTGTCCCGATCATTCCCAGGCGGACGGGTCGGGTCGGGGCCTGGGCGAAGCCGCGGCCCATGGTCAGGGCAGCGGTTGCCACGAAGCTGGTTTGCAGGAAGCGCCGGCGCGTAACGGTGAGGCGAGTATTCATGCCTTCCCTCTATCCCGGTTGGCGCAGGAAGTCCACCCATTTATCGCGGGGGAAGGCGCGCGCAGCGGCGGGTCCGGCAGGCGCCGATTCACGGCCCGCCGGGCAAAGCGGCAGCGGGCCGGGGGCTAAAGCCGTCTCACGCAGCGGAACCCGTTGTAATTGTAGGCGCCGGTGGAGTCGTTGATGTAGCGGTCCGCGCACCGGCAGTGGATGGCGCGGTTGACCCACGAGCCGCCGCGCAGCACGCGGTATGCGCCGGAGTCGGGGCCGCGCGGATCGGTCGCCGGCGACGAGTTGTAGTAGGTGGCCGAATACCAGTCCCAGCACCACTCCCAGACATTGCCGGCCATGTCATGCAGCCCATACCCGTTCGCTCCGAAATTGCCCACCGGACTGGTGTAAGGAAAGCCGTTGGTGGCGAAGGTCGGATGATAGCCATTGGTGGGGTTCAGATCGTAGGAGTAATAGGGCCCTGATTGAGACCAGTAACTGCAGTAGTTGGCGCGGCTCTGCGTGATGTTGTCCGTGTCGCTCCACGGGAACCGATGCCCGCCGGCTCCGCCCCGCGCCGCCTTTTCCCACTCCGCCTCGGTCGGCAACCGATACCCGTTGGCATCCCACTTCGGGTACGGGACGGCCTTGCCTGATTTATAGATGGTCGTCAGGCTGGGCTCGTGGTAGTAGCACGGTGTGAGCCCTTCCTTCTCGCTCCGCGCGTTGCACCACTTGACACAGTCCCGCCAGTTGACTGTCTGCACGGGATGGCGGGCGGCCTTTCCCGAGCCGGCGTGCTCGTAGCTGTAACCGTTGCCCGCCTTCCACGCCTTCACCTCGTCCCACAGCGCCTTGGTCACCTCGTGCCGGTCCATGTAGAACGCGCTTACATACACGGTATGCTGCGGCAATTCTTCCGAGCCGCCCTCGCTCGGGTCCATGCTGTTGCCCATGATGAATTTGCCGGCGGGGAGGAGCGCCATGCCGGCGGGGGCACTGGACTCCTCGGCGGTCACCCGGACGCGGAGGTTGGCGAAGAGCGCGGCTGGCAACTCGCTGCCGGCGCTCCAAGTGGCCAGCTTTCCACTGCCTGGGGCAATGCCGCTGCCGGCCTGCCCGGTGAGGGAGGCGCCGGGAGAGAACCAGGTTGTGCCGGCATTGGTCGAAAGTGTGATGGCTACGGTCGAAGCGATGTTGTCCGGGGCGGCCAGATCGTAGGTGATGTCCACGCAAGCGGCACCGGGCCGCTGCACGGCGCGAACGTTCGAGACCGCGGGGGCCGCGCCATTGGCATTGCGCGCGGCGATCAGGCAGCACACGAAGAGCGCGGTGCTTTGCGCAGCACATATCTTTCGCCCTCTCATATCCTGTCCTTGGATACCAGAAGACGCGCGCCCGGACAAAGCCGTTTTGAGGCGAGCCGGGATTCGCGATGCGGCGGTTCGATGTTCCGGAGCTGCCGGCGACGGTGTTCCGGCTGGACGCCGAGCCGGGGCGCGTTGTATCCTGCGCAATCCTGGTTGGAAGTGTTGGTGTGAATAAAGCTCCGCCCTGTTGGTCTAATCCGGTAATGAAGCTAGCGCCGCTGAATACTATGAGAACTACAAGCTGGTGTGGTTTGTTGGCCGGGGTGATCATCCCGGTGCTCTCCAGTTCCGCCCAGGTCCCGGCGGCCACCGTGCCGGACGCCGCGGCAAGAGCCGAGGCCGTCGCGCCGGCCAGTCTTTCGCCGGGCGCCGCCGAAGTCATTCGGCTGGCCACCGCCGGGGTTGGCGACGAAGTCGTTCTGTCTTACATCAGGAATTCGCAGGCCCAATTCAACCTGTCCGCGGACGATGTGCTTTACCTCAAGGACCTTGGTTTGCCCGCGGGGATTACTTCGGCCATGCTGGACCATGACGGCACGCTGCGGGCCCAGGAACAGCAATACGCGCCCGCCGNNGCGGCTCCTGCCGCGCCGGTCGCTGCGCCCGCGCCCGCCGCCGCCCCTGCGGTGGCTGTTGCGCCCGCGCCGGTGTATGTCAGCAGCCCGCCGCCCGACGTGGCGTATTTTTATGACAGCCTCGCGCCCTACGGCACCTGGGTGCAACTGGACGGCTACGGTTGGTGCTGGCAGCCGACGGCGGTGGTGGTTACGCCGGGTTGGCGGCCTTACTGCCACGGCGGCTCGTGGGTTTACAGTGATTTCGGCTGGTACTGGCATTCGACGTATTCGTGGGGCTGGGCGCCGTTTCACTACGGCCGCTGGCACATGCATCCGCGCACCGGCTGGGTGTGGCTGCCGGACCGCGTTTGGGGGCCGGCGTGGGTGACCTGGCGGTCAAGCGGCGATTATTGCGGCTGGGCGCCGCTGCCGCCGCACGCCGTATTTGATATTCACCTGGGCTGGCGCTACAACGGCGTCAGCGTCAGCGCGAGCTTCGGCTTCGGTTTGGGCAGCGACGCGTTTCTGTTCGTCGGCTTTGGCGACTTTTTCCACCACGACCTCCACCGGCGATGCCTGCCGCGCGGCCGGGTCGGCCCGGTGTTCCACCAGACGACCATCGTGAACAACTATATCGTGCGCAACAACCGGATCGAGCACCCGGGGATACCGGTCGAGCGATTCTCCAGCGCCAACCGCGGCCACGTTCCGCGGGCGACAGTGCGCGACTGGAAGGATCGGCCGGACCGGATGCCCACCCGTGCGGGATCGGTGGTTTACCGGCCGCAGCTTGAAGCGCCGGCGCGGTCCGGCAACATGGTTGCGCAGCGGTTGGACGCGCAGAATCCGGTGATTCGGCACACGCCCAGCGCGACGCCAGCCCGCGGCCAGTCCTTCGCTGACGCCGGCCGCTCGAGGCTGGAATCGGACCGGGTTGCATCCCGGACGAGCAGCGCCGCGCCACCGTCGGCGTCGCGCCTGCAATCCGCGCCGGCCTCCGTCGCGGCGGCGCCGGCAGCGCCGGCCGCCCGGGGCAAAACCACCTCNNCCGGCGCCCGAGGCGGCTCGAACCGGGCCGGCGGCGCCAGTTGCGCGGAGCGTCACAACGCAGGTTCAGCCGACGCAAAGAGCGGCCCAGCCGGCGCCGGCAGCACAAGCTGTCAGAACTGCGCCGTCGTCCGGCGCGGCAAGGGGCGCGGCTTCGACGCAAACCTGGACAGCGCCCAGCGCCGCCCGAACCGCGCCGGCGGCGCCGGTTGCGCGGAGCGCCACAACCCCGGCCGTGTCCAGCACCACGCGATCAGTGTCCACACCGCAGGTGCAATCAACCCCGACCGTGTCCCGATCAGTGCCGAAGATTCCAGCCGGCCCGGCCACGCCCCGCGCGCCCGCGGAGTGGAAGCAGGGAACTCGCTCTGCGCCCGGCTACCGGTCGGATGCGGGATTGCCGGCGTTGTACAACAAGCCCAAGGCAGTTCAATCCCCGTCCCCGGCTTCGCGGTCTGCGAATCAGCGCGTCTATCAGCCCAAGACACAGGGCCAATCAGTTGAGGCGCGTTCGCAACCGGTATCCAGGAGCCGCTCGACGGCCGAGCCGGCGTCGCGTTCGCCCAGGACATCCTCCAGCTCGCGGTCGGGCAGGTAGGCTCCGCGGCCCGGTCGGCCGGGAGGGCAGTTGCGCGGCGAAGGGCGGCCGCCGCGGCAGCATGAGCGCGCGCCTCCTTAGCCCGGGGCGCGGGCGTTTTCTTCTCATACCCTCGCGCGCCTTGTGCTATTGGGTGAGGCATGAGACGATTTCCGGCAGTGAAAACTTGCGGCCAAAGACATTGCAGTCGAGCGACGATTCCGCCGATCCGGGCTACCCTTGCCGCGCTGGTTCTGCTATCGCTGGTGGCCGTGAATAACGGCTTCGCACAAACCGGGACGGTCGCCCGCGCTGCCGCTGCAACGCCGGGGCCGGCCCATGCGGCGCGTCTGCAGGAAGTTGTGGACCGAGCCGTCAGGGGCGCGCGCGATCGGTTTGCCGCACAGAAGCTCGGCGCGGACCAGATAGCGGTGACGCTGGTGGACTTGCGCGATTTCCGGCAGCCGGTCCAGGCCAGTTACCGCGGCGGCGAGCAGATCTACCCGGCCAGCGTCATCAAGCTGTTTTATCTGGTGGCGGTGCATCGTTGGCTGGAGGACGGCAAGCTGGAGGATACCGAAGAACTGCGCCGCGCGATGCGCGACATGATTGTGGATTCCCTCAACGAGGCGACGGGCTACCTGGTGGATTTGCTGACCGGCACCACCAGCGGCCCCGAGCTCGCCCTGCGGGAGATGGAGGAGTGGTATCACAAGCGCAATGCCGTCAACCGCTGGTTCGCCTCGCTGGGTTACTCGAATATCAACGTGAACCGCAAGCCCTGGTGTGAAGGTCCTTACGGGCGCGAGATGCAGTCGGTGAAGATGCACCAGCCCAATCACCGCAACTGGCTCACCACCGACGCCACCGCCCGGCTCCTGACCGGGATCGTCACCGGCCAGGCCGTCTCCGCCAGGCGCTGCGCCGAGATGATGGAACTCCTGAAGAGGGACTTCTCCCCGGAATCCGGCGGCAAGGATGCGCAGGCCCACAATTACACCGCGTTGGCCCTGCCGCCCGGTGCGAAGCTGTGGTCCAAGGCCGGGTGGACCAGCCAGACCCGCCACGACGCCGCCTACGTCGAGCTGCCCAACGGCGCCAGGTTCATCCTTGTCACCTTCACCGTGGGCCACGCCGGCGAGCGCGAGATCATTCCCGCTGTCGCCAAAGAGGTCGTGAAGCACTTTTTGAAAGCGCCGCCGGGCGAACCGCGGCCAAACCTGTGAATAGCATTGATATGAACGTTCTGATTGTCGGCTCGACGGCCCTGGATTCGATCAAAACTCCCGGGGCGGAGAATCCGCGGTTGCTGGGCGGCTCGGCCAGCCATGCGTCGGTGGCGGCGAGTTTTTTTGGCCCGGTGCAGATGGTCGGGGTGGTGGGTGGGGATTTTCCCGCGCGCTACCTCCAGCTCTACGCGCGTCACGGGATTGACCTGGCGGGCTTGCAGCGGGCGCCGGGCAAGACCTTTCATTGGTCGGGGGAGTACGAGGAGAACATGAACAACCGGCGGACGCTGCGGACCGAGCTGGGCGTGTTCGAGAAGTTCACGCCCGAACTGCCCAGGGCGTATCAGGACACGCCGTTTGTGCTGCTGGCCAACATTGCGCCGGGCTTGCAGCATCATGTGCTGGACCAGATGCGGCGGCCGCGGTTTGTGGCGGCGGACACGATGGATTTGTGGCTCAAGGTGGCGCTGCCGGACTTGCTGCGGCTGCTCAAGCGGCTGGATTTGTTCGTGCTCAACGACAGCGAGGCGCAGCAGTTGACCGGGGAAGAGAACATGGCGAGCGCGTTCAGGAAGATGCATCGTCTGGGCCCCAAGTACGTGATCATCAAGAAGGGATCGCACGGATCGGTGCTGTCCGGCCCCCGGGGACTCTTCCTGTGTCCGGCGTATCCGTTGAGCAAGGTGGTGGACCCCACTGGGGCCGGCGACTCTTTTGTCGGCGCGCTGATGGGCTGCCTGGCTGCGGCCAGGGGGCCAGTGGACAAGCACATCCGCCGGGCCATGACCTACGGCAGCGTCGTTGCCTCATTCTGCTGTGAAGGCTTTGGACTGAAGCGCACCACGCGAGTCAGCAGGCGCCAGATTGAAGATCGCCTGCGGGAACTGGAGGCGCTGACGCGGTTCTAACGACTGACAGGGATTTGGTTTCTTGCGCGCCCGCCCGTGCTGAGCGGCAGGCTGCGCGCCTGGCTTGCTCCCCCGACCTCAGCATTACCCACAACTCGGGACAGAAAACCCGTTAGTCCCGAAGGGATTCGATCTACCAGCCCAGGGTTGCGAGGCACGACCCTGGGTTGGTGGCCGGAGGGGTCCTCAACCCTGAAAGGGTTGCGGCCGCAGGGCTGGGCGCCAGATACAACCCTTTCGGGTTGGCTGGTTCATTGGGCGCGCTTTTCCCAGGACCGCTCCCCTTTGCCCCGGCGGTCCAACCCTGGACTGAACGATGCAATCCCTATGGGATTGGCTTGACACCGCGCTGAATTTCCGAGACATTAACATCGTCCACTACGGGTGACATAATATGAATACGCAGAGCATCCGAATCGCAGTCTCCCTGGTTGCCGCAGCAGCCGTGTGGGGCGGCACGGCCGCATCCGCCCTCACTGAGGAGACTTCCGCGCCAAACACCTCCATGAGCGCCGCGGCGACCGCTACGGAACCGGTTCAACTGTCCCAGGGCGTTGCGGATATCCTGAAACTCGCGCGCGGGAAGGTCAGCGACGATGTCACCGTTGCGTTCATCGAGAACAGCGGGCGCAGCTTCAACTTGACCGCGTCGGAGATTATCTACCTGCGCAAGGAAGGGGTGTCCGACCGCGTCCTGGCGTCCATGCTCAACCAATCACGACCGTCCGCTGCGCCGCAAACGACCCCGCAGCCGGCCTATGCGCCTGCCCCCGAGGAGCCGCAGGTTGTCCCTGATTCCTCGCCGCTGCTGGCGACCAGCGTTGTGGAGACCACGCCGGCCTCCGCGGTCTATGTGGCGCCCACCGTTCCGGTTTACTACTCGTTTTACGATCCGTGGCCGTATTGGTTTGATCCGTGGCCTTACTGGTATCCATCCTGGTCGTTTAGTTTTTACTGGGGCAGTTGGGGCCATTACCATGGGCACTACTACTGCGACGATCGAAGGCCCCCGCCGCATCATTGGAATCATCATCACGGCAAGTATCATCAACCGATGCGCCACGGGCGGCCCGGCCCCCACGGGCAGCCTGGCATTATGGCCTCACACAGCAGGTCGCCGGGCGGTTTTAGTCAGCCATCTTCCGGCAACCGGCCCGGCCGGCCCGCCGGCGCGGCGCCAACTGGCGGCCCTACTCGCTTCTGGAGCAGGAACGGCACTCAAGCCGCCGCGGCCCGCGCGCACCCCAGCCAGGCCAATGCCGCAATTGCCCGCAGCAGCCAGGCTGCCAACCTGACGAGCGGGTGGAGCCGTAACGGCAATAGCCAAATGGCCGCTGCCGGCGCGAAAGGAAGCCAGGCCCTTGCCCCATCGGCCCGCGGCAGCCGCAGTTCCACGCCGACAAGCGCGTGGAGCGGCGCCACCGCACAGCGGCCGAAGGCTTACGCCGCCGCGCATCAGAACGCCGCCCCGGTTGTGCGCTCCAGCCCGGCCAGCGCCGGCCGCAGCACTGCCTGGACGCCTTCAAGCAGTCAATCCGCGGGCCGCTATGTCCGCAGCCCCAGCACCAGTTCCTCGCGCAGCAGCGTGGGTACAAGTTCAGGTCAAATCGCGGGCAGAAGCATCGCCAGCGCAAGCCGCCCGAGCATGAGCCCATCATTTAGCAGCGGGGGGAGCAGAAGTGCCTTCCGCAGCGGAGGTGGTTTCTCCGGCGGCAGCGGGCCTCGAATGTCCTCCGGCGGCGGTTCCCGCGGCGGTGGCGGCGGCAGCTTCCGTGGCGGCGGCGGTGGCCGGCGCTGACGGCGGGACTCGAGAAGTAACTACAGCCCACGCTTGACGGCGGGGCCGCGGCGGGTGATGGTGTGCGGGTTGGGGCGCTCTACGCCCTCAACCGAGGGTCCGATGGCGCGTGTTATCGGAGGACAAACCGGATGGTCGGGCCGCCATTCGACGGACTTAATTGGTTTAGCGCAATGACGTTTCGGATCCAGTGCCCGAAGGCGGCGACTTTGGCTGAGCGGATTGGGATTTCCTTCGGTTGGCGGTCCCACCGGCTTGCCGGGGTCAGGCCCGCGGGCGTTGCGCGAATCAACAGCTAAAGCTGATCCTATGGAAGAACTCACACAATTACTCAGCGGTCTCGGCAAGTGGGTCATTCCCGCCATCGTGCTGGCGGCGATCATATTGCCGCAAGCGGTGCGGATCCTGCGCGAATACGAACGGGGCGTGATCTTCCGTCTGGGCAAGCTGCACCGGCGGGGGGCGAAGGGGCCGGGGCTGATCCTGCTGATACCGGTGGTTGACCGGATGGTAACGATGGACCTGCGGGTGGTGACGATTGACGTGACGAAGCAGGAGGTCATGACCCGCGACAATGTGCCGGTGACGGTGGATGCGGTGATCTATTTCCGTGTGGTTGACCCGGTGGAGGCGGTGGTGAAGGTTGAGAACTTCTGGAAGGCCACGTCGCTGATTGCGCAAACGACGCTGCGCAGCGTGCTGGGCCAGGCGCCGCTGGATGACCTGCTGTCGCAACGCGAGTCAATCAACCAGAAGTTGCAGGAGATCATTGACCGCCAAACCGAGCCCTGGGGCGTGAAGGTTACCACCGTCGAGGTCCGGGATGTGGCGCTGCCGGACAGCATGAAGCGGGCGATGGCCAAGCAGGCCGAGGCGGAGCGCGAACGCCGCGCCAAGATTGTGAACGCCGAAGGCGAATTCCAGGCGGCGGAGAAGATGGTGCAGGCGGCGGCCATGATCAGCCAAGAGCCCATCGCGCTGCAACTGCGGTTCCTGCAGACCATGCGCGAGATTTCCAGTGAGCACAACACAACAACCTTCCTGCCCGTCCCGATTGATTTGTTCAGCCCGTTCATGAAGAAGCCGGGCGAGGACAAGCCGTAGGGTTTCGGGCCCCGCCGGGCCTCTGCCCGATGCGCGGGCAGACTGCCAGGGACCCCTGCTCGGGCTGGTGGTCTTTGTCGCGGTGGAACTCAGGAAGTCCGGCGGCGGGCAGCGGCGGAAAAGAGCCGGGGCGCCGAGGAGGTGATCGCGATCACGGCGGGATGAGTGAGCTTGCGCTCGGTGGTAATGGCGTAGAACTGTTGCCGGCATTCCCTGCTGCGCCCAAATAGACGGAGGCCATAGCGCTGAGCGGCCTCCTTTGCAACGATGGAGGGCACGCACATGAACCCGCGTCCCTCGAGCGCCAGGATAGTGACCAGCGCGGCGTCCTCAAACTCGCCCACCAGGCGGGGCCGGACGCCGCGGGCGTGAAACCACTTTTCCAGGGAGCGGCGCAGTCCGCGGCCGGTCATCGGAAGAAGGGCCGGGGCGTCGTGGAGTGAATTGGGGAAACTGCGGCGCAGCCTGGCGGCGAGGGCCGACACGGCGCAGAACGTCACGTCACTTTCGCCGAGCAGGTGATTGAAGACGTTGGACGTCACACCGCTCGGCGCGGGTTCATCCGCCAGGATTACGTCCATCTTGTAGGCCGCAAGTTCCGCCACCATGCCCGACACGCCGGCTTCCCGGCAGGAAATCTGCACGGGCTGGGGCAGGCGGAAGACCGGCTCGATAATGCGGCAGGCAACCAGTTTGGGCAATGCGTCGGCCACGCCAAGGTACAGGCGCAGCGGGCGCGCGGCGGGGCGCTGCTTTACGGAGTTCACGAGGTCCTGTCCGAGCAGAAAAATCTCTTCGGCGAACCCCAGCACGTGCTGGCCGGTATCGGTCAGGACCAGGTGGCGGCCGGCGCGGCGAAAGAGCTTTTCCCCGAGAGCGCCTTCGAGGGCCTGGATCTGGGCGCTGATGGTAGGCTGGGAAACATGCAGCCTGGCAGCCGCCCTGGTCAGACCGCCTTCCTTGGCCACGGCCCAAAAGTAACGCAGGTGGTGGTAATTCAGGAAATCCACACACCACCATCTTTCACTTAAACCTATAAGTCTAATCCAAAAATCTTATTGGCCGATTCCGGCATCAGAAACGAAGTTGACGTGGTTATGAAGCATGCACAGGTTCTGAAAAGCTTTAGCGCTTTATCCTTCGACGGGAAGGCGGTGAAAGCTGCAACCGTGACGGCCCCGGCCAACGCTCAGGCGGGCCCGGAGACCGACCGGAAGCAGCGCGACGCGGCGAGCACGTCGGAACAGTTCCGAGGGATGCTCCAGGAGCGGTCCGCCGCTCCCTATGTTTTCACCCCCGCGTATCGCCCCTGGGGGATTAACGAATAAGGACTCGTATCCCAGCGAGCTTTCTCACGCCTGCGTCGTCTCGAAGGACCTTGCGATGAGGACGGGGGATGGTTTGCGGCGCGTCCGGGCCGGCAACGGATTCTGGAGTCAAGGCGATTAGACCCGCCGCTCCGACGTTCGCCGGGCGGGCGCGTCCGCGTGGTGTGTTGCGGCGTGCGAGGCGCGCGGGCACCGAGGCGGCGGCGGCCGTCGTTCATAAGCGATAAGACTGGCCCGGCCAGGGGCTGGCGATTTTCCTTTTCCGGCCGGAGCCGCCCCGCATAATGCCGCCGGCTATCTCATGAACCCACAGGTTCCGCTCTCAGAATTGACCGCCCGGATGCAGCGATTCCGCGCCCGGATGGATTCCGCGCAACCGGATTGGGAGCTCGCCGCGTTCCTGGGCAAGGTCAACCAATACTACTTCACCGGCACGACGCAGGATGGCCTGCTGCTTGTTCACCGCGACGGCGAAGCGGTGTTCTGGGTGCGCCGCAGTTTCGAACGGGCTTGCGAAGAATCGCTCTTCCCCCAAATCCGCCCCATGAGAAGCTTCCGCGACGCCGCGGCAGCGGCTGCGGGAACGGCTTCACGGCGGGCCATCCATCACGAGACCGAGCTGGTTCCGCTCGCCCTGGTCCAGCGCTTCCGAAAACACTTTCCTNNGCGTCCCTACGAACTGGCGATCATGGAACGGGCCGGTGCCATCCACCGCCGCATCCTCGAAGAGGCCGGGCCGGCGCTGTTGCGCGAGGGGATGAGCGAGGCGGAGCTGGCCTGCGAGTTCTATTCGCTGATGGTGCGGGAAGGACACGAGGGGACCGTGCGCTTCAGCCGGTTCAACGTGGACGTCGCCGTGGGGCAATTCGGCTTCGGGGAAAACTCGCTTTACCCCACCAACTTCGACGGGCCGGGCGGGTGTCGCGGCTTGAGCCACGCCGCGCCGGTGCTGGGGAGCCGGGATCGCAAGCTGCGAAAGGGCGACTGGGTGTTCGCGGATCTCGGGTGCAGCGTTGAAGGTTACGCGACGGACAAGACAATGACCTACGTGTTCGGCCAACCGCTGCCCGAGGCGGCCATCGAGGCCCACCAGCGCTGCGTCGAGATTCAACGCCAGGTTGCCTCGCTGCTGAAGCCCGGAGCGATCCCTGCCGAGATTTACGCCAACACCCTGGCGAGCCTCGATCCGCAATTCCTGACGCACTTCATGGGCTTTGGGAACCGGCGGGCGGCCTTCCTGGGGCATGGCGTGGGCCTGCAGATTGATGAACCGCCCGTGATCGCCGAAGGATTCGACGAACCGCTGACCGAGGGAATGGTGCTGGCGCTCGAACCCAAGAAAGGGGTGCCGGGCGTAGGGATGGTGGGCACCGAAAATACTTACCTGGTCACGCCCGAAGGCGGCAGGAGTATTACGGGCAGCCACCCGGGCCCGATCCTGGTTTCGCCCTGAAGCTGTGGCCTGCTCCGGCCTGGCTTGGCTTGATCACCACCTCGGCGGACGCAAGCAGGTGGGGCGAACTTCGCTCGGGGGCATCGGCGCCTGTCGCCGCCATGTATTACCGCTATTTCCGAAGGCGGTAGAACCTGGCAGCCCACGGCGACGGATCGGTGAACTGGAGGCTCGCACCGTTGGACTGGTAGGGCGGTGGGACCAGCGCCCAGCCGGCGGGGCCGGCAGCCAGATTGGTCGTGGCGTACAACGACCAACCGGTCGCCAGCACAGGCCACGAGACGATCACACTGGCATTGGAGCGCGCGATGGCAAGCCAGGGCCGCGATGTCCCGGCGCCGTAGTGGAGACGGAAACAGCGCCAGGAAGCGTCCGCCCGGTTGGTCACCCGGTTCATCCCGTTCTCAAGGGACACCGCGTTGGTCATGTCCGCCCAGAAGACGGGCGGCTTGAGGTCGGCCGCCTGCTGGAGCGTGAAGCCAGTGGCATAGGCTGGCCAGGATAAGACGGCATTCGTCCCGGCTCGAGTGATGATCAGGAACGGCAGCGGGTAGGCCACAACGGAGAAGGTCTGCATGTCCGTTCTGGCCGGCTGGCCGTTGTCGGTGACGCGAAGGGCGACGGAATTAGTGGACGGCACCTGCCCGGCGGCGGGGGTCCAGCTCAAGACCCCGCTGGTGGCGTCCAGCGTCATGCCCGGCGGAGAGGAGACGAGGTCGAACCTGAGGGAGTTGGACGGCAGGTCGGCATCGGTAGCGGAGTTGGTGTGGCGCAACGGCACGTCCTGAATCGCCGTCAGACCAGGGATCGCCGCGAGGACCGGCGGGACGTTCGACTCGAGCACGACAACCGTGAAATCGTTCGTCACACTCAACGGCGGCACGCCGTTGTCGGTGGCGGCGATGGTGATGGTGTTGGTGCCGGGGCCCTGGGCCTCGGTCGGTGTCCAGGCAAGCACGCCGGTGTTGGTGTCGAGAATCGCGCCGAGCGGCGCGGAGACGAGGGTGAAGCGAAGGGTGTTGGGCGGAAGGTCGGCGTCGGCGGCCCGGTTGGTGACCGAGAGGGTGGTAAGTTCATCCAACGTCTGCGCCGGCGGGACCGTGAGCGAGGGCCTGGTGTTCACCTCCCGGACGATGACGGTGAAGTCTTTGGTGATGCTCAAGGGCGGGATGCCGTTGTCGGTGACGGCGATGGTGATGGTGTTGGTTGCAGGCCCTTGGGCTTCCGTCGGTGTCCAAATGAGGACCCCGGTGTTGGTGTTGATGACGGCTCCAGGCGGGGGATTTACGAGACCGAAATTCCAGGTTTGGCCGGGGTCAGGATCGGTGGCCGTGGCGGTGACGGTGATGGTGGTTTCTTCGTCGCCCGTCTGTTGGGAGATGGGGTTGAGCGTTGGGCGCGTGTTGAGGACGCTGAGCGTGAGCGCGGTAGGCCCGTAGATCGAGTCGTTGGTCTGCCAGGCATGAGTGACGGGCAGGTCGAAGCTGGTAAAGGCTCCCGCGCGCGGTGATGGGTAAGTGATGAGCGTAAAAGCGTCGCCGGCCACGGGAAGGTAACCGCCGTTCAAATTGACTCCAAGTGTTCCCGTGAAGGCGATGTTTTTGCCAAGGGCGAGCCGGCCGAAATTGGTCAGGCTGTTGAGTCCAAAGGACAATTCCCCGCCGGTGTGCGTGAGGTTTCCGAGGGTGATCGTCCCGCTTTGCACGGCCACCGTGCCGGAATTGTAAAGCGGCACGGTAATGAGAGTATTTCCGCCGCCGGCGCTCTTGCGCAGCGTGCCGAAGTTGGTGATCACCCCCCCGTTGTAGATCGTGAACGACTGGTCGTTGTGAATCTCGAACAGCGCGCCGGGCTGGTTGATGATCCGGGCGGAATTGCCCGTTTGCAGATCATTCGTTCCCGACCAGGCGACTGAGCCGTGGTTGATGAGGGTCCCGGTACCGTACAGGTTCTTGGTACCCGAACCGGAAATAATGAGCACGCCGTTGGTGGCGATTCCCAGGACGCCGCCGGGCAAATCGCCGTCAATCCACTTCACGAGGCCGCTGAAGAGGCTGTTGCCGGCGATGGTCGCACCGCCAATCTCCAGATTCTCCGAGAATATGGACCCGTTGAACGTGATGGTGCCGGCGTAAACCAGGTTGGTCCCCGCGCCGGTGAACGCGGTCCCGCCGTCGAACCGGCTGCCCGGGCCATAGGCAACCGACCCGGATTGAACATCGAGGGTGCCCAAATTATACAACGGCACGGTGATGAGGGTGGCTCCNNGATACAACGGCACGGTGATGAGGGTGGCTCCGCCGCCGGCGCTCTTGCGCAGCGTGCCGAGGTTGGTGATCGCCCCGCCGTTAGAGACAGTGAACAACTGGTTGTTCTGAATCTCGAACAGCGCGCCGGGCTGGTTAATGATCCGGGCGAAATTGGCCGTTTCCAGATCGTTCGTTCCCGACCAGGCAACCAGCCCGTAATTGATCAATGTGCCGGTGCTGTTCAGGTGTTTGGTCCCCGAACCGGAAATGATGAGCACGCCGTTGGTGGCGATGCCCAGGACGCCGCTGGACAACTCGCCGGCGGTCCATTTCACCAGGCCGCTGAAGAGGCTGTTGCCGGCGATGGTCGAACCGCCAATTTCCAGATTCTCCGAGAATATGGACCCGTTGAACGTGATGGTGCCGGTGTAAACCAGGTTGGTCCCCGCGCCGGTGAACGCGGTCCCGTCGTCGAACCGGCTGCCTGGGCCATAGGCAACCGACCCGGACTGAATGTCCAGGGTGCCTAAATTGTGCAACGGCACGGTGATGAGAGTGGCGCCGCCGCCGGCGCTCTTGCGCAGCGTGCCGAGGTTGGTAATCGCCCCGCCGTTGTAGATAGTGAACGACTGGTTGTTCTGAATCTCGAACAGCGCGCCGGGCTGGTTGATGATCCGGGCGGAATTGGCCGTTTGCAGATCGTTCGTTCCCGACCAGGCAACCAGGCCGTAATTGATCAGTGTGCCGATGCTGTTCAGGTACTTGGTGCCCAAACCGCCCATCTTAAGCACGCCGTTGGTGGTGACGGTTAGAGCGCCGCCGATCGTGCCGCCGTCCCACAAGACTATGCCGTCAACCGTGAGCACTCCCGCGCCGGCTAGCGTTCCGGCACCAAGAGCAAACACAGCGGTGGCGCTGACGATGCTGGCGCCATTGAGGGTGAGATTGAGGCCGGGGTTGGTGAGTGTCTGGGTGCCGCTCGCGGCGCCGAGCGAGAGGCTGGCGATGGTGACGTGAAGGTCCTGAGTCACCGTGTAGGTGCCAGGCGCGGCGATGAACACGTCATCTGTGGCGGCTGGGACGGTGTTGGGGCTCCAGTTGGTCCTGGCGCTCCAGAATCCGCCGTTGAGGTTGGTCCAGTTGATAACGGCAGCGAGGGCTTCGGGCGGGGTGAGGATTGCGGCAAGCAGGAGCAGCCAGGAGCAACCTTGGGCTGCAGAGACTCCGCCGCGCCGAAACGCAGAGAGTTGTTTCATAAATGTTCCTGAATCTGGCCCAAGAATGGAAGGGACGCGCGGGAGGTGTCAATCGAAAAGTTGCCGGTGCACGGCTTTTTCGATCCGTTCCTCGGTAGCAGCAAACGTCCTGACCCGGGAGAAGCGACGCTAGCCCACCTCCCCGCCTACCATGCCCGCTCCCTCGGAGGGAGTAACTATGTGGCACCTTGGTATCTATGACCACGGTACTACTTGGGTACTACCAAGGCACCACGGTGGTATCTGCTTGCAACGTCAGTGATGGCAGTTATTTACCAAGCCCGGGAGCGGGTTGCGACGTGGGATCGTCACCCCTGGCCTCCTGCCCCTGCTCAGGCCGGACGGGCGCCATGCGGAACTAGCGGACGGAACTCAGCCCGGCCATGTAGATGAGCGCCGTTGCCAGGAGCGCGCTGATCACAAGGCCAACGGCCAGCACGGCAATCGCCACCTTTATCTTCTGGCGCCTGACGATGGGGTCACGGGGCATGGGGCTCCGGGTTGGCCGTGGAGCCGGCGGGGGAGAGGAGCACGCGGAGAACGTCGGCGGCGGTGTAGGCGTCGCGGTCAGGCGGCAGGAATGGCGCTAGGAGGGCAAGGTCATCCCCGGTGGTGAGCAAGGGGAGTTCGTCGAGGCTCCCGGGGCGGGCCTGGGGAAGGCCAACGGTGGCGGGGAGGGCGTTGCAGATGCACTTGCGGCCGAGGGTTTCTTCGGCGGCGCCGCCTTTGCGGCGATAGTGTTCGAGCGGCTCGGCGGGGCAGCGGTAGCCGATGGTGCCGTCGGGCTTGCGATAGAGATGGCGCAGGTAGCCGAGATCGCAGATACGGCGGCGGGCCTGGTAGTTGGCGGCCTGGGAAAGCGTGTTTTGCACCTGCGCGACTTTGAAGGGGAAGCCGGTGGGTGAGGCCAGCGGGTCGGTGAAGACGCGGGCCTGGCCGAGACGGCTCAGGGCGAGGGCCTGGCGTTTGAGTTCGGGCTCAATGCCGGATTCGTCGCAGAAGGCAAAGGGGGTTCCCACCTGGATGCCGGCGGCGCCCAGGCCGCGGGCTTCGGCGAGTTTACCGGGCCGGCCGTACCCGCCTGCCAGCCAGAAGGGCAAGCCGAGGGCGCGGATCTTATGCAGCTCGGGGACATCGCGCGGACCGTAGAGAGGTTCGCCTTCGGGAGTGAGTTGCAGCGGGCCCCGCGGCGGGGCGTTGTGGCCGCCGGCGGTCGGGCCTTCGACGACGAAGCCGTCCACGCGTCCGCTGGCCTTCCTGGCGAGGGCGATGGCCAGCGTCGCGGAGGCGACAATGCCGAGGAAGAGGGGGCGCTTGAGCTGGGGAGCGGGGCCGCCGCAAAAATGCCGGGGATCGAAGGCGGAAGTCTGTTGTTCGCCGGGCAGGGCGCCTTCAATGTCAATCAGGAGCGAGGCGGGTTGGCCCCGGGCCAGCAGGTCGAGCGCGCCGGGAATGGCGCGGGGAATCCCGGCGCCCATGAGGATGTAATCCACGCCGGCGAGCATCGCCCCGTAGATCGAGGCGAGGGTGGGGAGGATGATCTTTTCGAGATAGTTGATGCCGACGAGAGCCTGATGGCCTTCCTTAGCGAGCAGGACCTCGACGAAGTTGGCAACGACGGTCAGCTCGACCAGCTCGCGCCGGGGCCGCAGGGTGGGCATGGGGGTGAGCTTGAACGGGGCGCGGGCCGGCTTGCCGCCGGGAACGAAGTAGTCCGACAGGACGCGGGCGGCCATGGCCGGGAAGGGGAATTGCGCGAGGGCATGACGCAGCTCGCCACCCGGGTCGCCGAGCTGGAGGCGCCGGGCCAGGACGACAGCCAGGGCAGTGCCGGACACAACGCCGAGCTGGCCCTGGCCGGACACGGCGCGGGCAAGCAGCCAGCCCGACACGGCCACGCCCATGCCGCCCTGGATGATGACGGGGTGCGGCATAGGCGGCTACCGCAGGCGCCAAACGATGCGCGCCTTGTCCAGGTCGTAGGGAGACATCTCCATCTTGACCCGGTCGCCGACGGTGAGGCGGACCCAGCGTTTGCGCATCCTGCCCGAAATGGTGGCGAGGACGAGGTGCTTGTTGTCCAGCTCGACGCGGAACATGGTGCCGGGTAAGACGGTGTTGATGACGCCTTCGACTTCGATGTGCTGTTCTTTCATGGATTACGGTCGTTCATAGCCGGCCAGAACCGCACATCCCGCCCCTCCAGCCGGCCGGAGGGTGCGGGGAAAAAGGTTGAGCTTGGAGGTGCCGCATGGCGGAACCCGGAAATCCATGGACGAGATGTGTGATAACCGCGGCGTCTTTCGGTATGTCTCAGTTGTCCGGTGCCCTGGTGGGCTTCGGAGTTAGTGGCGATCGCGGCGGCCTCCACCGTGGTCGCGCCGCCCGTCGCCACCGCTGCCACTGCCGCCGGGGCGGGGCTCGCGCGGCCGGGCGAGGCTCACGTTAACGGCGCGTCCGGCCAGTTCCTTGGCGTTCATAGCCTGGATGGCCTTCTGCGCCTCTTCCGGCGAGCCCATGGTGACGAACGCAAACCCGCGGGGGCGTCCGGAGATCCGGTCCTTCACCACAGTAACTTCCGTAACCGTGCCGCACGAGGCGAAGGCGTCGCGCAACTCGTTATCCGTGACCTTAAAGTCAAGGTTCCCGACGTACAACTGCATGCTCATAGCTTCAGACTATTCTGGACAGTTCTGCGCTCGCCATTCTGTTCCCGTCGGTCGGGTCTCAAATCGTCACTGAACGACGTTCAGTTGACGGTTTCCATGTCATGGAAGTGAAAAACGTATCAAGAGCTGAGGTAAAGGTGGTCTGTTCCCGGAGAATAGCAAGGGGGAAATGCGACTTCCGGCCCGCTGGCCTGGGGGAGGAACCAGGCAGGGGCAGAACCGCCAAGGTCAGTTGGCGCCAATCTGCGTCCCGGCGAAGGAATGCGCCGGCTGACGCCGCCGGCTACGAATCGGGGGCGGGGGTGAGGCTGCTGGCGAAGTGTTCGAGCCGGGCGAGGGTGTCAAGACCGATCGAGCGGTCCACCTCGGCGAACCTGGCGGCGAGTTCATCCTGATCTGCGGCGGTCAGGAGCTTTTCAGCCATTGGAAAGACCATAGCGTCCTCTTTCCAGATGTGGTTCTGGTAGAGGTCGAGGATGGTTCGCAGGGTCGTGAGCAGTTCCTGCTGCGCGCCGGGTTGGCGCTCCTGGCAGGCGGAGACATGGTCGGCCAGGGCCTGGACCAGGGCGCGGCCCTTTTCGTGCTCGTGGTTCAGGCCCCCAATGGGGCAACCCTGGGGCGGCACGCCGCGCCTGACCAGCATCGGGAAGAACCATGCCTCTTCCTTGCCGTGGTGAAGCTTGTCCGCGTAGGTGCGCAGGAACTCCACCGCGTTGGTCAGCATGTTGGCATCGGGTTGGCGGCCTTTCTCGATGGCGGTGGCCGCCTCGCCGAGGGCCTTAACGACGGTTTCGATCAGCCGATGCTCCGCCTGCATGGTTTGTATGGATGTCATGGGGATGTGGTTCCCGGTTCGCTGAAGGTGGATTCGTTCGCATGGTGAACGGTACGCGCCTGGCGGACGGCAGAACTGACGGAGGCCGAACCACATTGTCGTTGGTGCGGGGGTGGCTGACCAGGCCGGCCGTCCGGACGCAGCCGACGCCTACCCGGGCCGCACTGAACGCGCACCGGAACCGGAGACGCTCAGCGGCCCCAAGGGG
>MTKZ01011807.1_pt1 | contig 19938 bp, 17 predicted proteins | sample 1042781 | NCBI WGS metagenome assembly MTKZ01 (sample SAMN06212207, study PRJNA360539) | anaerobic digester metagenome | biome: Wastewater treatment plant; material: sludge; isolation source: anaerobic digester fed with sludge from wastewater treatment plant | place: Denmark: WWTP Viborg ... | reverse complement strand
AACTGAAGGACGGCACCGTCATCACCGGCAGCAACTCACCCTTGATGCATGCGGCGACAAGCGCTGTGCTGAACGCCGTCAAGCATCTGGCCGGCATCCCGGACAAAATCCATTTGATTTCACCCAATATTATCGCCGCCATCGGTGATTTGAAGAAAAACATGCGGGACGGCAAGAGCATCAGCCTTGACCTTGAAGAAGCGCTTATAGCGGTCGGCGCATCCATGCCCTCCAATCCTGCCACAGGCGTGGCCGTGGAGAAACTAAAACATCTCAACGGGTGTGATATGCACATGACCCATATTCCGACCCCGGGCGATGAGGCCGGCCTGCGCAGGTTGGGAATAAACCTTACCAGTGATCCTGAGTTTGCGAGCGAAAGTCTATATATTACATAAAGGCTTTTATACATGCCTTCGGCCTGTGGAAGAAACGCAGCGGGAGTTGAACCCAACTGTCGTGTAAATGCTTCTGATGATTCTCGGTACATAGTTGATTTATGTAACCTTTATTTTTGCACACAGGCCTTTACAGATCACACAACATTGCTCTCCATGATGAAATCTGTGCAGTATTGTGTCTCGATTCTGGAACGGTACAGAGAAGGTTATAGTCAAACGGCCAGATCCATGCTGGCACAAGGAGACAGGCAATGTTGCATCTTCTACCCACGGTCGCAACGATATTGATGGCCATCCTTTTGGTGGGAAACAACATTTGCGCGGATGAAATAGTGCCGGATAGTCCAATACAACGAGCACATAATTCGCTTGCCGCCCACCAATTGACTCCTCAGATTATAGACTTGGGAGACTTTTACAGGGGCGTCGAACCGAAGGATTTCCGAAAGCGGACGGGGGCGGAATACAAACCTTCTTATAACGAGGAACCCTCCATCCCGGCACAATGCTGGATAGAAACGGGCTATGGTACGCAAAATGCTTGCCTGTACTGCCACACCAACTATCTGGCATCTATTAAGCACGGTAACGCTTATCCGTTGGCGGAAGACCAGGTGTTGTATAGTTTTCCGTCCGCCGACCTCAACAAAGTATTGTGGCGAAACACCATATTTCCCGGGGAAATTATGGAGCGGTTGGAAAAGGCGGGAATTACCTTGCCCGATATCAATGATATTGAATATGTACGGCGAGATAACTGGACGCCTCTATATGACCGGGTACGGACTGAAAGCGGAGGCAATTGGATAAATCCAGAAGCGGGGGAATTCGTGCTGTTTCCTGCCTTAAATCCCAGGCATTTGTTTCCGGAAATGCAACCCGACCCTACATCAGGGGGTAAGCATGGCTACGTGGATGGGGATGGTTTTGTGCGGGACGAACACGCCCGGCATACTGGGTGGCGCGCAGTAAATTTCTTTCCTTACGGCATATTCAGTCCGCTGACCGGCAGCGTGAGCGGCATTTATCTTCGATTGCCCGAATCTCTTATGCAAGAGGAGGGTGTGTTCAACATAGAAACTTACAAAAAGAACCTGGATCTACTCGAACGCAACATAAAGAACCGCAGCTTCAGTGAGAAGCGCTATTATGGCGATGCGGCCACGGTGCCTGTTGAGAAGGGCTTTTTCCCGGTAGGCGCCGAGTTTGCCCATCCGCTGCATTATGTCGATCTTAACGCGGACGGTCAGGCCGGGGAAGCATTGGATGGCGTGGCAGACTCAGCTGCGCCAGCCTTCGAGTTCCCGGGTACCCGCGCGAAGCGCATCAAGGAGATGCGCTATATGTACAAGTGGAAATCTGTCGGCATTGGGAGTATTGATGATAACGCCCATTATGACGGGATGGTGATAGGAAACGAAGGACAGGGATGGATAGACAACAATGTTGGGTGGATTCTGGCCGGGTATATTGAAGATCGGCAGGGGCGACTCCGGCCGCAGACCACCGAAGAAATGATGCAGTGCCTGGGATGCCACGGTATGGTCGGCAACACAATTGATTCCGTCTGGTCCTTTCCTCGTAAACTGCCCGGGGACCTGGGTTGGCACGAGATGGATTACGGCAGCTATGATTCCATGCGTCCCGGCCAGACCAAGTTAATGGATTATTGTCACAAGGGTTCCGATACTGGTGAATTGGGTTTCTTTTATAGGGTAGTGGTAGGCGCCGACCTGTATGGCGTTATGCCCGAGGAAATCACTCAGGCTTTGAAACAGTATGCTTCTCAAAAGCGCATGTTACTTAATCTGAAATATGATGTTGAAGCCATATTCGAAAACAGAACGCTTTCGAATATGTTGGAAGATGAACGAAAATCACATTTACTGGAACGCCAGAAGGTAATGCGCTCATTTGTAGACGAACGGGCCTACTTGCGTAAGGAAGAGAACTCGGGCAATCTCTATATTCAGGGAAGTCTTTTCTATCCTTCAGAATCTACTATGAAGAAGAACATTCAGCTTTACCGCAAGATTGTTCTTGACCAGAGTTTCAACCTTGGAAAAGATGTTTTCGGTTCTGAAAATGATTTTGTGCCCTTCACTTTTCGTTCAGACGGAAGCGCGAAGGATGGCAGCGGGCTTAACATTCCCGTTGGAGAAATCATTGTCAGTCGCCCTTATGATGAGGAGGGGGTGGGTATAACACCCACGGGCATTGTCGCCGTAAACGAAGCCGGAGAACCGGTAGATGCGGAGGGCAATCCTGTTGACCTGGAAGCGCACCCTGAAAAAGTCGTCGGTCACATTTCCACCGGCGGCACTTTTGAGGCTATGTACAATCCGATTTTAAGTGATACGCCGATAACACATATTGAAAGATAGCCCCTTTTTTTGAATACTAAAGGACGCTTCATATACACTTTCCTTATGCGAACCGGCTCTATTCGCGGTAATACGTCCTTTACATGTTCGTGAGAATATTATGACTGTTCCTCTTATCTTACTGACCAATGACGATGGTATCAGTGCCCCCGGCCTTTTTCACTTGGCCGAGGCGCTTGCTCCAAAGGGAGATGTGTTTGTATACGCGCCCGACAGGCAACGCAGCGCCGTCGGGCACGGTGTCAGTCTTCATCATCCTTTGCGAGTAACTGAAGTTCGCCCGCACTGGTATATGGTTGATGGCACACCCGCCGATTGTGCCATTCTTGCCGTGCGTAAACTGCTGGGACGGCGTCCCAACCTGGTGGTATCGGGCATCAATCCGGGAGCGAACCTGGGCGATGATGTTACCTATTCCGGTACCGTCGCCGGGGCGTTCGAGGGCATGCTGCTCGGGATTCCGTCATTTTCAATTTCCATTATTCAACACCATCCCCGCCATTATGAGTCGGCAAAACAGGTGGCATCGCTGGTTGCTGCCTATATTTTGGAGGAGGGGTTGCCTGAAGACGTCATGCTAAACGTCAACCTTCCTGATTTGCCGATGGAGGATATTACGGGAATTGCGGTAACTTCGATGGGCAGGCGCAACTATCAGGATGAAATTATAGAGCGGAAAGATCCGCGCGACGGCACCTACTATTGGATTGGCGGAGCGCAACCGGATCATTACATTGACGCAGGGTCCGACTTTGAAGCGATTGGCAACAACAAAATCAGTATAACCCCGCTCAGACGGAACCTGACCGATTACGATGCTTTGAAAGGGTTGCGTGTATCGTTATCTTCTCTCCAGAATACCAGCATGGTCCCATAGCCCTAACACGACTCAGCCAACCTTCACCTCAAAAGAATACCTGAACATCCCGGATGTAAATATGGAAACGAACGGTCGGCGAAATGCCGACACGTTTTCTGTCGGCCTCATGTTCTGTTAACATGATTGTCAAGGAAACGTACTCCAGTGCAAGAACCCAAAGGACCAACCGAAAGCACTATTTTATTCAATGAAGTTGAAGTAAAGCCCGCAGGAGGTGTCCGGTTTCTTGTCGTCTGCCTCTATATCGGACTGGCTCCGGTAGTATGCATTGACCGGAAAATGCGTGGTTCAGCCTACTGGAAAACCCATGTAACGCAGGCCTTGAACTTGTGGGCTTTACTCGGTATTACAGGTATTTTCCTGACACTGTCTGTTTTGGCGCTGTCCGTTCTTATGGTGTACCATCGGGAGTTGCTGGACGCCCGTACCGGGGAAGTTTGGATTCTCAGCCTTGGGCGCAAGTGTCTATTGGTTTGGAGCGTTTTTTGGCTTTATAGCGTCTGGCGCTGCCTGTGGGGATCGTCAAAGGCTGTTCCGTTTCTTGGTATTCTGGCAAGGTATCCCTTTCTTCATCGAATAGGCATCGTCACCGTTAGTTTTTTGTTCTGTGTAGTTCTTTTGACCGTACCGATGACGCTAAACGCGGAATGTCTGGCCTCGCAAGATCCCTCGCGGGGTAAAACATTTATGCTCTATGATGACTTGGGGATGTTTCCGCGTCCACTTTTTTCGCTAGCCATGTATCGGTTATCCCGAGAATCCGTTCGCCGCTGGGGGCCCGGGACCGCGGTGCTGCTACCGCTTAACCGAGACACACTGAACCTTGCCGTACAGCATGGCACGTTTGTTTTTGTGGGTTCTCACGGTACCGCAGCCGGCCTGCTGCTGTCCGGTGAAATGTATCGTCCCGAGGATGTTCCCCAAAAGAGCAACTCGTCCTTGAGGTATGTGTACCTGGCCAGTTGCGACAGCGGCGCACAGCGGAAAGCCTGGGAGGAAGCCTTTTCTCCGGCGACCGTCCAGACCTATGACAGATTAACACCCACTCTGGAACATCTTTGGTGGTTGTGGACGAAAGGACCGGCGCTTTTACGCGAACTGCCCGAACCGGTGCAACAAACCAAACCCGAGGAAAACCTGGGTTGAACCGAAGCGGGGGGGCAGGCCTATTTCAATCCTAATACGTCTTGCATGTCATATAGGCCCGGGGCGGCCGATGCGGCGAAGAGGGCCGCGCGCAGCGCTCCTCGCGCGAAGTTATCCCGGTTGTGCGCTTTATGCGTAAGTTCGATGCGCTCGCCGTGACCGATAAATGCAACGGTGTGTTCTCCGACGACATCACCGCCCCGCAGGGCATGAACCCCTATTTGACGCTCAGGCCGTCCGCCAACCATACCTTCCCGGCCGAAGACGGCATCCGAAGGGTAGTCCAGACCCAAGCCGCGTGCCGCTTGTTCGGCAAGCCGGACCGCCGTGCCGCTGGGACTGTCTTTCTTCTGATTGTGATGAATTTCCGTTATCTCCACGTTGTAGGCCAATCCCAGGAGTTTTGCCACCTCTTCCGTGAGTTTAAACAGGAGGTTGACGCCCAGACTCATATTGGGCGCGTAAACAATGGCGCCTCCCCGCGCAATAACACGCAATTCGTCAACTTGAGTATCAGAAAGGCCTGTTACACCTATCACGGCCGACAAGCCGGCCTGGACAGCGGCCCGCGCATTATCTACACAAGAGCGGGCACTGGTAAAGTCAATGAGCACCTCCGCATTTTTTACCTGGCAGGTTACCTCGCCGCCAACGACAACTGTTTGAATGTTGCCATTGCGATCGGCAACCTGGACTTCCCTTCCCGAGAACTCAGGCATGTCGAAGGCGCCCCCAATGACGATGCCCTCCATTTCCGCTGCCAGTTCAAGAATCCTTCTTCCCATGCGCCCCATGGCGCCTGCCATACATATGGACACCATATTTCATTTCTCCCGAGGTTTCATTTCAACACATTCATGGTCCAGTTGATGTCATATCCCATATCGGCCGCAGTCTGCAACAGTTCCTGTATATTCTCAAGGCAAGCCGTGACTTGAGCGCTATCCGCCTTTTTGTTTGTGTCCAACACTATAACATTCGAAATGAAGAGCATGACCAGCGCCCGTTCAAGTTGTTCTTTATTTATCCATCTTCTTCCATCATGCCAGTGCATCATGAGTATCTGGCGCATTTCATCATCTTCAAACAGGCCATATAAAACCGGCCCCCAGATTTCCGTTTGCAAGGCCAGCAAGTCGGCACGGTGACCAAGGCAGACAGCGACAAGGCGGGCATCCTGCAAGGCGCGCCAGGCATCACCGTCCAAAGACTCAAACGCCCGGGCCACCGGTTTCATGAGCAGCCAATCTTTCATCAACCGGTTCACCGGTGTCTCATCCTTCAGAGCCGGCATGGAAATGTCTTTCCCAGTTCCCGAGAGGTCCGCCTTCAGGTTAGTTTCCTCCGTTCGCAGAATGGCAAGGCCCCGCATCAGGCAGTACACGAGCGGCACCCGCCAGAAGGCAATCTGGTCTTCAGGAGTACCTTTCTGGTCAGGCAGCATTTCCTGAAGATAGGCCTGCACCGGTTTCGGGAGTCTGAGCCCTGCCAGCGTGCGCATCATCTTGCGCAGAAAGTGCAAATCGGTCTCCACGGTATCGGCTATCGCCTCGGCATCCCATTTCGAACCTACGAAAGCATTGATTCCTTGCAGAAACTCCAGGAACCGTGCGCGCCAGGCGCCCAACACGTCCGTGACATCGGTATGAAGAAGAACTTGGCGAATCATGTCTGGTTTCATAAAATCCAAGAAAGGCTCTAAAATAGCGGCGAGATGCATTTCAAGATAGGTTTCCTGAATGTTCGGAACCCCCCGGCCGCTCAGTTTGCCGTGCAACCGGCCCCAGGAAGTATCGGTGTCATAGACATATCTGAGAGAAATAAACGCCTTGTACTCATAGGCATGTAATTCCAAATGTAACCCCTTTTCAGCCAAATCACCGCAATAATGCAGATATTCCAACCCTGTTCGGGCATCGCGCCATATAACATAGGCGCGAGGGTCGGTGTCCAGCGCCAACGCCTCCGACAGGGGACGGCGCTCAAGCGCCCTGGCATCGCCTTTGCCCGTGTTTATCGCGGTGGAAGTATGCAAAACTCCTTGCGTGGTGGTGTAGGCATTGTTATACACGATCAGCGTGTGTTCGCCGTCACAACGATTGGAATAGGCAAATACATTTTCATCCACCCAGCCCCCGGCGGTTGTGAAATCGAACAAGGCGAAATGACGGGCATCACTGAAGAGATAGCGTTTCCGCATGAGTGGGAATATTTCCCGCTCATGGCGCTCTAAAAATACCCGGTCGCTGTCTTCTTCCTTGTAGGCGCGCCTGTATTCCATGCCATACTTTTCGGTAAGTCCTTCCACCTGCCCATGTCCGAACATGGGAAGTCCCGGCATCGTGACCAGCATAACGGCCACACCAAAATACTTGTCTCCCTTTCCGAACTGCGCCTCAGCAGTGTCTTCATCGGGGTTGTTCATAAAGTTCACAAAACGCTGCAGTACTTCCGGAGTAAATTCAAGCACATTTTTTAGGGTCTGCCGGTACTTGCTGTTGTCTTCCATTTTCAGCATGTTCATGAACGCGCTGTTATAGACACGATGCATTCCCAAAGTGCGGACGAAATACCCTTCCATCAGCCAGAAAGCCTCAGCAAGCAGCAAGGTATCGGGGGCTTCCCGGGCAATCCGGTCGACCACTTCTCTCCAGAATTCGTTCGGGAAGACCCGGTCGAAGTTTTCTCTGGACAAGGCGAAACCGGCTCTTGATGGGATTGCACCGCCTTCGCCCGGCTTGGGAAACCAGAGCCGTTGATAATGGCGTTTGGCCAGCGTCATGGCCGCATCGAAACGTATTATGGGGAAACGGCGCGCCACCTGGACGATAGTCTGAATCACCGCCTCCCTCGTATCCTCCCGCAGGAAATTCAGTTGGGCCGTATCGTTCCATGGCATACTCGTCCCGTCGTTACCATGGTAAATATAGACGCTTCCCCCGCTCCATTTATCAGTACGTTTGAAAACCACTGCGGCGTCGCGATGAGTCCAATACCCCTCTTCGATAAACAGGCCGACCCGGTCATCTCTGGACAGGTCCGGCCCTGAAAAGGAGTAGGCGGGAAATGGGGGAGTATCGAGCTGTAAAAACCGTTCAGGATGCTCGATAACCCACTTTGAATACAGGCCCATATGATTGGGCACCATATCTCCAGCCAGACGGATGCCGCGCTGCCGTGCCCGGCGGGCCAGATCCTGTAAGGCGGCTTCGCCACCCAGATCCTGTGCGATTGTGTAATCGTAGAGGCTGTAGGCGGACGCGGCCGCCTCCGGGTTACCCATACGCTGCTTTATTTCCTGGGAGGCAGGGGATCGTTCCCACACGCCAATGAGCCACAATCCATTAAATCCCCACCGCGCCAGAAGGTCGAGTTCCGCATCGGGTATATCGCTCAGATAGTAGAGCCGCCTGCCATATTTTCTCGAAAGTTGGTCCAGCCAGACATAGGCCAGTTTGGCCAGGAGAACGACCTTCGGCATCCAGTCTTCATCCGGAGTAAACGCCTCCGGCTCGGCATACTCCTCTCCGGTGAACGAGGGAGCATAGGCCGGGCCCCCGCCGTGTCCTCTGTACAAAGTCTCTTCCCGCATAATCCCCCGGGCAATCAGCCACTGCTCAAAAAGAAAGGGGGGGAGCACGGACCGCCACCGTTCCATTATGTATTCGATTTGCCCTTCCAGGGAGCCGGGGCAAACACGGGCAGGTTCCCGCAGCGTTTCAAGCAATGTAAGATTTGTATCGGGGGATGGAGGTTGACGTTGCAGCCAAAGGTCAAATTGACGCATGAATTCACGCAGGGGCACATGGGCAGATACGGCGGCATCGTCAAAAAGTTCCCGGTATTTCTGCAATGCGGGATTTTCGTGGTCAACCTGTAGAATCATCATTTCCCATAGAGTGCGTTCGCTATTCGGTATTCTTCCATCAGACCCGGCAAGAAATTCCGTGGACGACATTCCTGACCCGGACATGGGTCGCAAAGGATAGTAGTCCATGAGAGCGGTAAACACGTTTTCAGTCTGTTCTTGACCGAGGGTATCGCGGACATGGGTTAACCCGGCGGCAAGCATACGTGGGTATCGCAGAAGCGAATGCAGTGCAATCAAGTGCCGATAGACTTCATGAAGCAACATCAGCGCCAGTACTTCGCCTGAACGGGCCGCGGAAAAACCGGCGGAAGCGTGACTTCCATATCCATTAAAAGCATCCGCCAGCAGGCTGGCAAATTGCGTCTGGCGCGAAGCGGTTCCAGCGTTCGCCCGTATTATAAGATCCTCTATCAAGTACCGATTCCGGGCATCGACATTCACGGCGAGGCCGAAGTGGAATAAGGCTTCGTTTTCTTCTTTGCTTAATATGAAATCCATACCTGTCCTTTATCCGGGCGGCGCAAACCAAGAGAAACAGATTTCTCATGGTTGCACCCTCCCGGGTATTTTCTCTTAACGATAGCGTAAAGCATACCGTATTCTTCGGGATAAATACCATGACACCCATTCCGTTATGAACATAAAAAACTCCATCAGCACGTTTTGGTGGATGCGGAAGCGGTAGTATATACTTAAGCGAACAAAGTAGGCGCCAACGAATAACACATCTGAATTAATGATCATGAACCGGCATGGGATACGAGCATGGCATACAGTATGACAGGGTTTGCGCGGTATGAGACTGAAATCTGCGGAGAAAGCGCCGTTATTGAGATCAGCAGTGTGAATCACCGGTTTCTGGACGTGTCGTTTCGCCTGCCAAACCAATGGACGGTATTGGAGTCCTCTTTGCGCGATACCGTAAAGGACCTTTTATCCAGAGGAAAGGTATCCATCAATATCCGTCACGGCCGCAGCCTCGGGGTTGCGCCGAAAATACGATTGGACACCGAGCGGGCGCGCTTTTATATCGAGGCTGCGCGGGGACTGATGCACTTGATGTCTTCAACGGATGCCTTGTCTCTCGATAGCCTAATCGCCCTGGAAGGTGTCATTGTGCCCGAGGAAGAAGAACTGGACCTTGAAGAAATCGGCTTTCAGCTCGTAGAAGCCTTGAAAATCGCGGTCTCCCGCCTTAATGAAGTGCGCGCGAAGGAAGGCCTTGCTCTGGGCTCAGCGATATCGGAACATCTGGGAACACTCGACAAACTTGTAGACAACGTGGGAAAACGCGCGCCAGAGCTGCTTTCACTGCACGATGAAAAACTACGCCGCCGCATTTTAGAAATTAACGCAGAGGTTGGCGTAAAAGAAGAGCGTCTTGCCATGGAAGTGGCCCTTATGGCGGACCGCATGGATGTTACGGAAGAACTGGTAAGATTCAGGGCACATATGGTTCATGCGCGCGATATAATGGCCTCTGCCGGGCCCATAGGCCGGGATATGAATTTTCTCGTGCAGGAAATGCTGCGAGAAGCCAATACCTTGGGTTCCAAGTTGCGTGATGTTGAAGCGAGCAGGGACATTATAGAAATCAAAACGGAAATTGAAAAGATTCGCGAACAAATCCAAAATCTGGAATAGTAGTCAAAAGATGACGGAAACCGGCTGTATTATTGTAGTGTCCGCGCCCTCCGGTGCGGGAAAAAGCACCCTGCTGGGCATGGTCCGTCGTGAATTGCCGCATTTGAGCGTGACAGTCTCCGCAACCACGCGTCCTCCTCGTCCCGGCGAAGCGGAAGGCAGAGACTACTATTTCATCTCCCGCGAACAATTCCTGGAGGACATCACAGCAGGCAGATTCGCCGAATGGGCGGAAGTGCATGGACATCTTTATGGCACGCATAAATCTGAAATAGAACGCCGGCTCCTTGCCGGAGGAACAGTGGTGCTTGAATTAGATGTGCAGGGCATGCGCAGCATAAAACGGCTTTACCCGCAGATGTGCTCGATATTTATAGTCCCCCCCGACCTGGAAACCCTGAAAAAACGTCTAGTCCTTCGGGGCGTGAACACGCCTGCGGATATGGAAGTTCGACTGAAAAACGCCCACAATGAGATGGCGGCTGTTGCTGAATTCGATCATTGTGTCGTAAATGATGACCTGGACGTAGCGGTAAAGGCCCTGGTTAAGATTATTCAGGGAAGTGCGTCCTCTGAACACTCCTGCGGGATAAAATTAAAGTAAAACAACCTTTATATGCTATACTGTCAAGGGAGTAGACGGTGTTTTGGTCCGCGACCCCCGACATTGTAAAGCAGACAGGAGTATTTTTATGCCATCCCCCTATTGTGTAGATGATTTCAAGGAAAAATTTGACAGTCTATACCGCCTTGTGATTGTAGCGTCAGCCCGTGCGATACATCTGGCTAAAAATGAACCTCGGGGCTTCGGCTCTTCCCTGCGGTCACAAAAACCTACCATTAAAGCGTTGGAGGATGTCTTGGCCGGGAAACTGTCTTATGTCACCTCCGGAGAAGAGGAGACATTGGAAACAGAAGAATAGACAGCCATGCTGTCCTTCGCTGAAAAAAACGTGCTATTGGGGGTATGCGGTTCCATTGCGGCGTATAAAGCGTGCGAGTTGGCTTCCAGGCTCCGGGAACAGGGTGTACGGGTGGACTGTGCCTTGACCGCCTCGGCCCGGCATCTGGTGCAGCCGGCAGCATTGGAGGCCATTACGGGAACGCCTGTCATCACGGACATGTTTCCGCTTATTACGAATCCGGAACAGGGCCATATTGCCGTCGCTCAGCGCGTGCACCTGTGTCTTGTCGCGCCGGCCACCGCCAACATACTGGCAAAGGCGGCCTGCGGTATCGCGGATGACTGGCTCAGCACGACATTGCTGGCGACGCGCGCCCCGCTGCTCTTCGCTCCCGCCATGAACACCAATATGTACACCCATCCGGCGACACAGGCCAATATCAGCGTATTGCTTGAACGCGGCGCCGCTTTTGTTGGTCCGGCATCGGGGAGACTGGCTTGCGGCACGGAAGGTGCAGGGCGCCTGGCCGATATTCCGGACATCCTCGATGCGGCGTTTTGTGCCTTGCATCAGGATAAAGACTTTTCCGGAAAACGGATCTTAATAACCAGCGGGCCGAACCACGAACCCATAGATCCTGTCCGTTTCATCGGCAACCGTTCTTCCGGGAAAATGGGGCGCGCCCTGGCGCTTGAAGCCTTATGCCGAGGTGCGGAAGTAGGCATGATTACAGGCCCAGCGCAGGTGAGTCCCCCTTATGGCGTTAAAGCAATTCAAGTAAACACAGCGGATGAAATGTATGACGCAGTACTATCGTGCATGAATGAATATGACGTCATTATCGGTGCAGCCGCCGTGGCGGATTATAAGATTGAAAGGCCTGAAACGAGCAAAATAAAACGCGGGACGGACCATATCCTTCTTCGTTTAACGCCCAATCGCGACATCATAGCCGCGGTCGCCGACGCTAAACGACCCGAACAGCGCGTTGTAGGTTTTGCTGCGGAGTCTGAAGACCTGCTGTTAAAAGCGGCACATAAACTGCGGCAAAAGCGGTTGGATATGATAATTGCCAATACCATCGGAGGAGAAGACTGCGCGATTGGCGCCGATCATGCCGACGCTTATATTTTGGTTCCAGGCCAAGAGCCGGAGAAACTGGAACACGCGGAAAAGAGCCGTCTTGCCAAAATTATATTCGATCGTTTGCTTGCCTTGGATTAGTTTTTTGAGACACAGTGTCGGTGCTGTAAATCTCAAGTGGGCGAAGTGAAGAGCCCAGTGCGGCGATATCCCTACACTATAACTCAGGAGTGTCCCTCATGCGTATTTTTTTCCTCATCTTACTCTGCACCGTTTTCTCCCTGCGAACCGTTGCGGAAGAAGCCCGTCCTGAAAGTAAAGAACTCTCCCTGGTTGAACGCCTTGGTTTTTCCCCCACAACGCGCGTGTTAATTGTGAACGCCGATGACTTCGGTATGAATCATGCCACGAACGAGGGAACGTTTAAGGTATTGAAAACGGGAGCGGTAACTTCGTCAACCATCATGTTTTGTTGTCCCTGGGTCGAGGAAGCGATTAAGTTTGGCTTGGACAACCCACAGGCAAATCTGGGGGTCCACACAACCCTTACCAGTGAATGGGGCAACTATAAATGGGGGCCCGTTCTGGGGCGTACCGCCGTTCCGACCTTATGCACGGAGAAAGGTTATTTCCACGGGGACGTATTCGACATCTACGCGTTGGGAATTCTGGACGAGGCGGAAAAGGAAGTGCGTGCCCAAATCGACAGGGCATTGGCTACGGGGATTGATATAACCCATATCGATTCCCATATGGGTGCGATGCAATATGAATCCGCTTATCATGAACGTTTCATTCGTATTGCGGCTTCCTACAATCTACCGTGCCGCTTGCCGGGCCGTGATATGCTGTCAGCCTTCGGACAGGAAGGGTTGCTGGACTTGGCGAAAGAACTTAATGTGCTGGGACCGGAAGTGCTCTACATGGGCGATCCCCCTTCGCTGGAGGAAACAGAAGCCTGGTTCAAAGACCGCATGAGCAATATACCTGCGGGTAAAGTCAGTGAAATATACATACATTGCGCCGTGGATACCCCGGAGATGCAAGCGACAACCGGTTCCACTAAACGAAGGGTGGCAGATACTGATTTCTTCAGTGCTCCGGAAACACCCGGCTGGATTAAACAAGAGGAAATAGAACTCATCAGTTACCGTGAACTACGACACCTGCAACGCACTGGCACACCGATGCCGCGGGTATCCGGTTACGGGTGGTGATGAAGTTTATGCAACGCTGAAAACAGCGGGGCGGTGCACATGCTGCGATTCCGTTGACCTGCGCCGTCCTGTTTTTTTTCGTAAACGTAAATCCCAGATTCCCCCTAAAATTAAAAGGAATGGATTCAGGAACGTATTGTTTTTGTTAACTTATCTATCGTCTGTCTCACGGTCCTGTCCTTTTCCGCATCCTGCGATACTTTTTCACATGCATAAATTACCGTGGTGTGGTCCCGGCCCCCAAAGTGTTCTCCAATATCGCTCAGGGAAAGATTCGGCATCAACGTTCTGCACAAAAACATCCCCACCTGTCGGGGGAAAACGACTTGCCGCTGGCGGCTTTTCCCGCGCAGGTCGGCAATGCGCACATCAAAATGTTCCGCGACAGCCCGTTGAACCTGCTCTACCGAGATAGGCTTTATCTTCTCATTTCCAATCAGATCGAGTAGCACATTTTCAATCGCGGACAAGGTAATTTTTTGCTCTGTAAGCTTGCTATAGGCATGCACAGTAGTCAGCGCGCCCTCCAACTCCCGGATATTTGAGGTGATATAGGTGGCAATATAACGCAACACCTCGGAGGGTACATTAATGTGTTCCAGTTTGGCCTTATTCTGCAGGATGGCCATGCGTGTTTCAAGGTCCGGCGGCTGTATATCAGTAACCAGTCCCCATTCAAACCTGGAAACGAGACGCTGTTCCACGCCTTCAATACCTTTGGGGGAGCAATCGCTGGAAATCACAATCTGCTTATGATCGTCGAAAAGTGTATTAAAGGTATGAAAGAACTCTTCCTGGGTAGCCTCTTTGCCGGCGATAAAATGAATATCGTCTATAAGCAATATATCCGCTCGCCTGTACTTCATACGAAAGCGGTGAGTATTCTTTTCCGCAATACTTTGAATCAATTCATTGGTAAACGCCTCCGACGAGATAAAAGCGACCCGGGAGCAGCGTCCGGACGCCAGCAGAGATTGACCGACCGCCTGCATTAAATGCGTCTTCCCCAGTCCTGTATCTCCGTATAAGAATAGGGGATTATAGGCGCGTCCCGGAGATTGAATGACCGCTTTCGCCGCAGCATGGGCAAAACGATTACCTCCACCGATAACAAAACGGTCTAACGTATACTTTGGATTAAAACCAGAAAAAGACCGTTTTGGAGCCGCATTAACCGTACGCGGCAGCGATGCGAGCTCTGCCTGGCTCTTAACCGCGGAATCGGTCGGAAATTCCGTTTCGCTGCTTACTACATATTTTAAAGCCGTAAGGTCGGGTACAACTTGTTTGAGTACCTCCAACACGGTATCATGATAATGTTCTTCGAGCCAGTTGGCAAAAAATGAATTTGGAACCCGCACCCGCAACACGCCTTCCTCATAGGCATCAAAGGCGGTCTTTACAAACCAGTTTTTATAACTGTATTCATCCAGAGCATTACGCAAAACGGTTTGTGCCTGATTCCAAGGATTGGATTTTTTAGTGATTTCTCCTGCGTTTTTCTCCTGAATGATTTCACTCATAAAAATCTTCCGTCCTCCGCTTGTTGCTACCGCATTATTAAAGGATAAAGACGCCGAAAAGTATACGGCCATACATAGATTACGAAGGTTGTGTTATTGGAAATGCCCGGATGCTCAGCACCCATCCGGCATTGGAAATGCTTGTTTACAGCAAAAAATCAAAAGAAAAGGGACTCAAGCAGCATATCAATCTTATTCAGCCCGCCCCTACTTAAACCCAAGTAATCACAAACCGTTCATGAGGTGAGTTTGCACCAACCAAAGCCCCGATGTCAAGACATTTCACAAGTTATTGCGCCATAAGCTTTTTCACCCGTTCCCAATAAGCATCGAGAGACTCTGCGGAGCAACTTTCAAGAGAACTCCCTTCCTCGACCACCATTTTCACCATACGTTCAAAACGCTGTTCAAAGCGTTGTGTGGCGTTACAAAGGCACTCCAAGGGGTCCGCATCCAAAAATCGCGCCACGTTAAACGCAGCGAACAACAGATCGCCCAGTTCATTTCGGGCATGGTCCATATCACCTTCCCGCACGGCCTCGCTAATTTCCGACACTTCTTCTTTCACCTTGTCCAGCACGCCCTCAATATCCGCCCAATCAAACTTCATTCCGGCAGCGTGGCGCTGGACATGCATGGCCGCTTCAACGGGACAGCTATGCTTTTTACTGCACCAATAGTATTCTTGTTCTGACATTGGTAACTCCTCGTACACTCAACACGCGTCTATATACATTTGCCTTGATTCAGTTCGATAGGGTTCCGCCCTTGTTCCGGTATCGGTATCGTGTGAGAAACAAGCCCGCTCTCTGCTCCGAAACGTGCATCTATCATACCATGAATTCGGAGGCAATTAAATACAGAATCCGGTTTGCCCGTCCATCGTTCCACTGCGCATATCGTTGCCAGCCCCGGTTACAAAGTCAAGGCATATCCAAAACCAACGGCAAGTTGTTGGAGAGGAGATTGTTATTTTTAAAAGAAACCGTTCACATTCCCGATTCAATACCTTGATCACAGGTAAATCCCTCTGCTAAGATTAAAATTCCAATAGAACAGCGGAGTTAACCAAAGGAGATTTTTCTGCATGGAACCGATATCGAGACGGTCTTTTATTAAAAATGCCGCTACCGGCGCAGGCGCTGCGGCGGCAGTGCTGGTCGGAACCTCAAAGACGACGTGGGCGGGCGCCAATGACCGGGTCCGCGTCGCTGTGATGGGCATCAACGGCCGCGGCCGAAGCCACCTCGGCGCCTACACGAAAATGGAAAACGTGGACGTCGTCACCCTGTGCGATGTGGATTCGCGCTTGTTTAATTCCCGGGCAAAAGAATTCTTCACCCGGGCCGGCAAGCCCGAACCGAAGGTGGAGCAGGACATCCGCAAGGTGCTGGAAGACAAGGACGTTGACGCCATATCCATCGCCACGCCAAACCATTGGCACTCGCTGGCGACCATCTGGGCCTGTCAGGCGGGCAAGGATGTCTATGTCGAAAAACCGATGACGCACAATATTTTCGAGGGCCGTAAGGTGGTCGAGGCGGCCGCAAAATATGGCCGGATTGTCCAGCACGGTACCCAGTTGCGCAGCAACCCGGGTTTCCAGGAAGGCATCAACGAACTGAAGAATGGTATCATCGGGGATGTGTACATGGCCCGGTGCGTATGCTATAAATGGCGGCCCAGTATTGGCAAAGGCCAGCCGGGCCAGCCTCCGGAAGGCTTGGATTGGAACCTGTGGCAGGGACCAGCCCAGGAAACGCCCTTCATGGTGAATGACAAGGGCGAAGGCATCTACGTACATTATTTCTGGCACTGGGTATGGGCCTACGGCAACGGCGATATCGGCAACCAGGGCGTTCATCAGCTCGATGCCGCACGCTGGGGACTCGGCGTCAACGTGCCCTACCGCGTAACGTCCATGGGCGGCATGTTCCTTTGGGATGATGCGAAGGAAATCTACAATGTGTCCTCCACCTCCTTCATGTTCAAGGGCGAAGACGGCAAGGACAAAATGATGACGCTCGAAGTGCGGCCCTGGTGCACCAACGACGAAGCCGGCGGCACTTCCTTCGGCGTGATCTTCTACGGGTCTGAAGGCTGGATGACCTTCCCCGGCTACGGCAGTTACAAGGCGTATAAAGGCAAGGGCAATGAGCTCATTAAGGAAGGGGATGACGGTGATGACATGTACCATTACCAGAACTTCATCGACTGTATCCGTAGCCGCGATGTGAGCAAACTCAACGCGCCACCCATACAAGGCCACTATTCTTCCGCCCTTTCACACTACGCACTTACCGGCGCCCGCGTCAACCGCGTCCTGGAAATCGACACCGAGAAAGAAGCGATCAAGAACGACGACGAGGCCAACAGCATGCTGACCCGGGTCTACCGCGAACCCTTTGTGGTACCTGAAACCGTGTAATTCGATACATAACAGCAGCAGGAATATCCAAACCTGTGAGATTGTACAAACATTCTCACAGGTTTTCTTTACTTAGGATGGATATTCTGCCTTATGTTATTCATGTTTCGGACGTGCGCTTTAACCACAAACTTCGTTTCGCGAACGCCAAGGCAGGAACGTCAAATCGGCGTACAAATCACGTGGGTCGCGCAGTGGAACTTATCCTGTATTGGCCTTACGCGATACAATTTCGCAACGAGCCCTTATGGTAGAAACGAGTTGTCACACACGACTTGTGGGACGTGCACATCACCGGCTATCCCCAAAGAACCGCCGGTGTACAAGGTTCACGAAGTACAACTCCGACTGCACTGGCGTTAAGAAATACAATTACCATAACAAGCAAACCAAGTATTCCCGTCATTGCGAACAAAGTGAAGCAATCTCGTTTGTAAAAGCCTGTTTTACGCCGAGAGCGTTTCGCTGCACACGCGATGACGGGGTAACACGTGTGGACGGGGTAACGCACTTTCCTTTCTTTAACGAACCGTTTCCGTGGAAGATGTGGGTGTGCAATGACGCNNAGGGATACGAATCGCGGGCACCGCAGTAAAAGAAAACGTTTATCACAGCAGGCGGGGCTGGTCATCCCCGGTCGTTAGGGTTTTGCCGAGGTGTTTGAAGGCGTGGGGGGTGGCGACGCGGCCCTGGGGGGTGCGCTTCAGGAAGCCGATCTGGATGAGGTAGGGTTCGTGCACTTCTTCGAGGGTCTGGCGTTCTTCGCCCACGGCCACGGCGAGGGAGGCGGCGCCCACGGGCCCACCGCCGAATTTGTCCATAAGCACACTGAGTATCTGGCGGTCCATATCATCGAGTCCAAGGTCGTCTATGCGCAGCAACTTCAAGGCGGCATCGGCGAGATCGCGGGTGATGACGCCGTCTCCCTTGACCTGGGCGAAGTCGCGCACACGGCGGAGCAGGCGGTTGGCGATGCGAGCCGTGCCCCGGGAACGGGACGCAATTTCAAGAGCGCCGTCAGATTCGATGGGCACGTTCAGAATGCGTGCGGAGCGGGTGATGATACACTCCAGTTCTTCCGGGCTGTAGAGGTCGAAGCGGCAGGTGTCGCCGAATCTTGCGCGGAGGGGGGGAGTGAGCAGGCCGGCGCGGGTGGTGGCGCCGATCAGGGTGAAGGGCCGGAGCCCGATTTTCATGGAACGGGCCGTGGGTCCCTTGCCGAGCATGATGTCCACCTCGAAATCTTCCATGGCCGAGTAAAGGGTTTCCTCTACGGCATGGTTCAGCCGGTGGATTTCATCAATAAACAGGATGTCGAATTCCTCAAGGCTGGTCAGGATGGCGGACAGGTCGGCCTGTCGCTCGATGACCGGCCCGGCGCTTTGCTTGATATCCACGTTCATTTCGTTGGCGATAATGCGCGCCAGGGTGGTTTTGCCCAGTCCGGGCGGGCCGCACAGCAGCAGGTGGTCCAACGGTTCGCCCCGTTGCCGCGCAGCCTGAATGGCAATACGCAGTTTGTCTTTGATGGGCTCTTGCCCCGGAAAATCTTCCAAGCGCTTGGGGCGTATCTGGTCATCGTAGGAAGCATCGTCTTCCAGGGGCTTCGGCGCCATGATATTATCTTTGGGCATGATTCACCTTCGCCAGGGAGCGCAACGCGGCGCGCACCAACTCCTCGTCGGAAGCGTCGGTTCCCAGGGTTTCACGGGCATGGACCGCCGCTTTTCTCGCTTCGGCCGGGGAACAACCCAAACTCATCAGGGCTTCGTATACATCGTCCCCTTCCGTACTGGCAACCGCATCAGGCGCACCGAGCAGCGCGCTGAGTTCCGGCACCCCGCCCATTTTTGTTTTCATTTCCAATATAATGCGCTGGGCAAGTTTTTTACCGACGCCTGGCGCGCGGCTCACCGCCGCGACATCCTGTTCCTGAATGGCCCGGGCAAAGGCATCCACGCTAAGCACGGATAGCAATCCGAGTGCGGCCTTTGGGCCGACACCGTTAATATCGAGGCACATGGTGAACAGGGTTTTTTCCTGTTCGGTCAAGAATCCAAAGATTTGAAAGCTGTCTTCGCGGATATGGCAGTATGTCAGCAGCGAGGTTTCGTGATCCCGCGTCAGTTTACGTTGGACCACATCGGGCACCCATACATCGAAACCGATGCCGTTTACGTCCAAAACAATGCGGTTGGGGCCGCTAAACAGAACGCGGCCGCGCAGTGATGCAAACATAGCGTATGTTACCCCATAAACTGCTCAGGCGATATATTCCTTGATAAAGTGCCAAATCGCCGCCCATAGCGAGTTGGCGGTTTCAGGCGCGCCGCCGGTGGCCTGCCTGTGGGCAAAACCATAGGTGAGAATGCCGGTTACAGCGGTCCACTCCGGCGCGTCGATGGTGTCGGGAATCTCCTGGAAGCCCAACGGCGTACCGATTCTTGTTTCCACGC
>MTKZ01101829.1_pt1 | contig 19940 bp, 18 predicted proteins | sample 1042781 | NCBI WGS metagenome assembly MTKZ01 (sample SAMN06212207, study PRJNA360539) | anaerobic digester metagenome | biome: Wastewater treatment plant; material: sludge; isolation source: anaerobic digester fed with sludge from wastewater treatment plant | place: Denmark: WWTP Viborg ... | reverse complement strand
ACAAATCCCTCAAAGTATTTAAAATAAAAGAGTTAAAGTAGATAAGCAAAAATATCTGTATATGAAAATCCTTAGATAACCCTATTTCTTGGAGAATGTAATCAACTATAAAATCAATAGGTAAGCGGAGAAATTCATTTTTCATCATTTCCAAATCATTTAAGTTTTGACCCTCAAATTGCTTAATATCCATCGGTAGATTAGGAGAAAGTAGTTTTAACTTCTTTACATACTCAATTAACTTATCGTTTTGTTGTAGTTTAGCCAAATACTCATATGTTTCGTTATCTGCTTCTTTAAGAATTACAATAGGGTTAATAGATTTTAAGTAATAAACGTGTGGAAAATCCATAGCGGTTGGAGTTTACCCTAAGCTGTAGAGAAAATCCAATCATCCCCACCACTAAGGCGAGATTTTAGCACACGCTACGCGTGTGCTTTTCCCCATTTAAGTGGTGGGGATTTTGGTTACTCAGGGATTTAGAGACTGGTTTGTAATCCTCTTTTACTTTTGATCAGAAACGTGCGTTATAACTTGATGAGGAATTTTATACTGTGTTAATACCCTTTTTTATTAATAAGGTGAGGCTTCAAATGCGTACTTATAGTGTCCAATAAAAAAATTTATTCTTCTACCTTCTCAATTATAACTGATTCATCCTTAATATCTGCTGTTGGATCGCTAGCATATGGTACTTCTTGGTAGTTTTCGCTTTTATAAATATCTAACAAGCTTACTGTATAGGTTACTCCAGCGTCCATAGAAAATGGTTTTATCTTAAAGCTTTCTCCTACTTTTAAAGTTACTTTTTTAAGCGGTAAGTTGTGACTGACCGGAAAAATTTTCCCAGAAATTGGTTCAAGAGTAACATCGGGAGTAAAGTCAACAGTGTCATGAACTTTCCAAGAAATAAAGATTCTAAAACCTTCCTTCTGTAAATAATCTACTCTTATCTGGTTTTCCACATTTTGATTTTCCTCACCCCATATACCAGCCATTTCATGCGTACTACTAGAAATAATTAATCTAGAACCAGAGAGTTTTTCATGTATACTTTCCTTGGGAGGGATATTAAAACCTTCAGGGCTCCATCCATGCCACCTTTTTTCAACTAACTTAATTTTTGCTCCGTAAATTGGATATTTTGCTTTATATAACATATTTAAATCTTATCACATACCAGTAAGTTTAAACATTTTAATTGGAAAAAAGTTCCAAGTACATCCCACGCACCCCGCCATGAGGAATTGGATATTATTTTTAATCTTTACTATATATTTTTCTAGTATCACCCTATCTTCTTTTCCAATAAAAATGTTTACAGATATAAAAAAGTCCGGATAAAGATGTTATCCGGACTTTAACCCTAGGGATAGATTGTGTTAATTATTTTTCTCCACCCTTCGGGTAAATTTTTCTCATAGAAGTATATGTTATCCGGCTTCTCTCTTTCTGAACCCTGCACCGGATACAATACTTCCCATGCTTCGGATAAAGCATTGGTGTTATCTTTGACAACATCGGGATTATCCGAAAATGAGAGGGTGACCACCAAATCATACGGACTTTTATCTCCCAGATTACCCCACTCTTGCAGCCCGTTAGGCTTAACCTTGATATCAATATCAAGATAGCCATTAACCGGCTGAATCCATCTGAGATCCCTCAGATTCTTGTCATCCAAGGCTAGTACGGTAGCATCGGATTCATAAGGATCGGAGGAAAAGGGCCCGTGGACGTAGGGTTTGGTGTGGATCCACCTTTCAATATACAGTTCTGAAATATTCCCCCCATTTTTCTTGACTGTATAGAATAATGTCTCGGATAATAGCGTGGACATTGAACATATCCCGCTGCCCCTGACTATTCCGAGATTTGAGCCTCCCTTTCCATCCAGATATCTCACATCTGAAATGTTTATTAGTTTCAAATATGAATATTCCTGTCCTTTTGAAAAAGGACCCTTACTCTTCTGGTAGTCATTTATATTCCCAAGGGCAACTATTATGTTGTGTATTTTATTAAAATACACCTCATAACGCCCTGCGAAATACGTTGACTCCGAAGACATTCCATACCCCATCTTAGAATAAAAGATCTTGAAAGGAACGTACTCTTCTTTGATAAAAAATCCCCAATCCAGTTCAAGCAGCATTACCGCACTCACATTTGTTACATGAGGCAGTATTGCATACCTGTACACAACTTGGGTTCTTCTATCTTTGAAAGAATAGATCCCCTCAATCCCCATCCTTATTCCTTCTCCCGGTTTTGAAACTATATAAGGGAGGAGGTTGTTTCTTTCAAAATTGGAGTTTATCGGAATACGAATTATCCTCGTATCCTTTGTGGTTGTCACATAACCAGCAAAGAATTCTTTTCCGATATACTCCAAACTTCCTTTGTCATCCGGGGGCTCTATGACCATTCCCCTAAAAGATGTGCAAAGAAAGAGAATCAAAATAAAAACCACACTCCCTTTCTTCATCTCTTCCTCCTAGATTATTGTTTTAGCGCATATTACCAACTTTATTTAACATAAACAAATAACTAAGCTTTTTACTCAAAAATTTCTTGTTTATACTTAACATATGGGTACAAAAAAAGTAATATTAGTTCTTTCTATTGTCGCTTTAGTATTAACATTCGGTTTTTATATATTTAAGAATACTGGTGATAAGAATAATAAATATGTTTTACAAGAATTTAATTCCGGTGAATACAAAATTAATGGCGAGGGCTATTTTGAAAACATTGATGATCTTAGGCTAAACATCTGTATATTATTGAATCTTCCATCTAACTGCGGAACATTGACCACAGAGAATAACATGTACAGATTAAATATTATTGAAGATGCTAAAGACGACAGTATAGCTGAATACGAACACGTATATATATTTGAAAGATACCAAGAAAGTAAATACTACATTTCAAAATATTTAAAGAGGTGGTCTTGTCACGAATCAAGGGGATCTGTTTCATGGACTGTAGAAAAGTGTATTTGATTATCTATTTATTTAAATAGATTGTAATAATAGAAAGAAAATAGAATAATTTAGATAGTGAGTAAAAAAACAGTTTTAATAGTACTAATTATATCCGGAGCAATTTCTTTCTTCCTAAACCATAAGTATGAGATTTACACGAGAGCGTACCTCCTTACTAAACCCTGTGGTATATATTTCTCGGATATAGAGCAGAAATGGACTAATGAACAGAAGGATATGGTGCTAAGAGCATGCAAATATTTTGAAAAAGACAACCTTATTCTCTTTAGATTAAACCCTACTTTTATATTTTTGGAGAAAGGAGAGGGCAAATCATATACAGTAAATAATAATCCTACTCAGATTACCCTAGTGTTAAAAAATATGGAAGATACGGATAAATTATTTAAAACAGTTTTATATGAGATTGCCAAAGCAATGGATATAAAAAGAGGGGGTATGTCATTAAGTACTTCTTGGATACTGGCAACAGACTGGAAATGTGAAAACCTTAAAAACTTAGATACGTGCACCCATAAATGTAAGGATACAAAATCACCTAACTTTTTATGTCACTACACAGATCAGGAAACACTCCCGTCTGATTATGAATTGGATAGATTAAACCCTAAGGATACTAATGTAGGAAGTGACCCTGCTGATGATTTTGCCAAATCAGCAGTATTTTTTATTACTAAAAACGATCTTCTTAATACAACCTCAGAACATAGATGCAGATACTTCAAAACCACATTACTAAGACTGGGAAGCGATTCCTGTTTTGACTGCAATGCATCAACAATATGCAAATAGTTATTCTTTTTTCTTATCTAATTTGTCCAAACCAAGTTTCTTAACGCCGTAATATACTACAAGAGCGATTACTGTAAAATCTATCAGTACGCTAATGAAATCCCCATACATTATCTTAACCGAACCAACACTAATAGATGCGTCCTTTATATTACCTACTGCACCCATTAATATCCCCAGCAGAGGATTAATTATATCTGTCACTAAAGCAGACACCACTTTTGATATAGCACCGCCCAGTATAAATCCTACCGCCAAACCAACTACACCCTGCTCTCTAATAAAAGATATGAATCCTTTCATATAGCTCCTATGAAATAATTACTATATTTATTCTATCATCTCTATTTGTTTAATATTGTAGGAAAGAAGACATACGTCGCTTCATGGTGTATTCAAGAAACTTAAAGAATTTCATATATTACCCCTGCCCCATCTGATCTGTATATTTCTTTAGTATATTTCTCTGAGAATTCAGGCCATTTATCTAATTCTCTAATATAGGCCTCACCTTCATGCTCCGAACATATAAATTCTTTGGAGGGGGCATATATAAAATCATATCCCAATAAATATTTGATACCATTGCTCTTTAATTCAATAAACATTTCATCAATATCCCTATCTGAGGATACAAAATAGTTAACATAATTAACAATGCTGCTGTAATTTTTTATATATGGTGTTAGGGCTGTGTTATTCAAAACGTATACATCTCCATTCTTAGATAATTCATCTAACTTAACTCCTAATTCATATTTCCTATCAAAATATATACTTTTGGATTTCATTGAAGATGGGGGTATATCATCAATATCATTTATACCCATAAAAAGGTAAGCAAACATTGTGAAGGAAACTGCAAAATATACTACAGCTTTTATCACTGTTTCTATTTTCTTACTTTTATAAATATATTCTGATTTACTTACCAGATAGGGAATAACTATCAATATAATAGGTATTATGGGCATCAGATACCAGTAAACAGTTCTGACAAAGATGAAATAAATTAGGATATAAACCATACCTATAATGTAAAAATAGAGGAATATTTTATTACTTCTGATCTCCTTATATAGTACAAGTAAAGGAAAGAAAAATACTCCAAGTAGTATGATTAAACCCGGATCAAATATCCCTTTAAGGGTATTATTAAACCCCGGGCAGATATTAAGAATATAATTTATTGGCTGTAGAAATACATCTACAAACTTTGTGTTGGGAAGAAATCTCTCGTAATCACATGTCTTTCTTATTTCTTCAACACCGGTATATATCTCCTTGTTTATTGTTAAAGGAGATTTGGGAATGGTATAAATATGAAAATCTCTTGATATATAACCAATATAGGAAAGGTGTGCGCCGTATATTCTTATCCATACAACTAATGGAAAAATAAATAACAACAAGGTAATTAATATTCTGGGTAGGGAAGACTTACCGTAGGATAAATATAATTCATAAAACATAATGGCCAGTATCATTACGGATACAATAATAAAAGTAAATTTAATAAGACAGGTAATACCCAATAAGAGAGCCAGTATTATCGTACTCATGTTATTTTTTCTCTCCAGGAAACGGATAAGTACAATGTAAGAAAGAATAGAAAAGAGAAGAAGATATGGCTCTAATTTAAATTCAACAAAAAATAAATCGGTCATCATAGGAGCAGTAAAAATACTAAGGAGGGCATATTTTGTTAACTGAGGATGAATATCGATTATTGTATAAAGCTTACTTAGTAGGAATAAAGATAATAATACAACGGCACCTATAGTCACGTTCATTATATTAAGGGAAAATATTTTCCATATGTATCCCATTACTAGCTGTACGGGAAATGGTCTTATGGGATTTAGCATATTCTGAGGGTCAATATTTCCATACCTGGTAAGATATACAGGACCGAAATAGGTGACATTTCCATCCCAGGAATCACCTCTAAAATTAGAATAGGAGAAAAAAATAAATAAAATACACGCCAGAGTTAATGATATATGTCTAATAAAGCTTAAATATTTAATTTCAGATATTGTATATAAGATGAGTGTGAACAAGACCATTATAAAGATGGCTTGAGGATATAAATATACTTCATAATGCAGTCTTTTCCAAAAATATATAATAAAGGATAATATAATAACGATTACTACTGATTCTCTGCTGATTCTCCTAACCATATAGTTTAATATACACTAATATCATTATTTTAATGAATAACGATCGGCAATTGTATAATGTATGAGTATGAATTCGTTTCAGATTAAACTCATTGCTATTATAACTATGGTGATAGATCACGTAGGTCTGTTCTTCTTTCCCAATATTCTTTTATTTAGAATGGTAGGCAGGTTATCATTCCCCCTATTTTCTTGGCTTATAGCTAACGGAGCTATTCATACGCATAATGAAGATAAATACAGAAGAAGAATTATTATCTTTGCTTTTATCTCACATATTCCCTACTATTTAGCTAATTGGAGGATAGGGATAGAACCAAATTTAAATGTATTGTTTACGTTTTATTTTGCTCTACTGGCTATTAAATCAATCAGGATATTTAAGAATAAAATACTTCAGATACTAATCCCCTTAATTATAATTATTACTGCTCAACTGCTAAGAACAGATTATGGGGGAATGGGGGTATTATCAACTATTGTATTCTATCTATTCTTCAATAATTTCTCTAAAACTTTATTACTTGAAACAATTGTATATACTTTGGGAAATATAGTTCCATTAGCATCATTGCTATTAAATAATACAGGAAATATACCTAGTTACTTTCTACTAATAGGTCCGTTGGCATTAATATCACTATTGTTTATCTATCTTTACAATGGAAAATTGGGTCCTAAGACTAAATATCTTTTCTACATCTTCTACCCTGTTCAATACGTTATCTTCTTTTTGATTTTAGAACTATTTCCAAAATTATAGTTTCTTAATCCAAAATTTGTTTTCCTCTCCGTCATATAAAGCTGTACCATCTTGAACAAAGCCATTAAGTACCAGTACATTCTCTGAATTTTTATTTTTGGGATCGGTATAAACCACGATGTAGATACCTATTGGATTATTTTGTTTTGTATGATGTGATTTCCTTCTGTATTACTGATACTATCCATCTATTATTCATTCTATCAAATTTAAAGTGATTGTTAGCTTTTTTTATTAAATCTATTGATATTATGGTGGACCGTAGCGGAATCGAACCGCTGATCCCCGCAATGCGAATGCGGTGCTCTACCAACTGAGCTAACGGCCCCTATAAATTGTAATTATACGAGAATAAGTAATTAAATACTAATAATCATTGCTCATTTAATGGTGAACCCATATTGGATGAGAATGGCCCAATGATTTTCTATCCCTTAAGTACTTAAGATGATCTTCTCTTCTGTTTATGAGTTTCTTCATATCAAACCCTGCTTCTGTTGCTAACTTAGCTGCAAATTCCCCTCCAATGAAATGAGGAAGTATTATATAAGTAGCCCCGTCTTCGTACAGTCTTATTGCTTCATCTATATTATATGAGACTAAAAATACTATTGATTCTTTATTAGATTTTCTAATTTTCTTTAATAGAAAGGAGTTAGTATCAAAATCAGGAATAGTAGAAATAACTATCTTTGCTTTATACACATCAATATCCTCAAGAAATTCGGTGTCTTCGGCATCTCCATAGCAGCAGTTTATTCCCCTAAGCTGCATCTGTTTTATTACATCAGGATCAAAATCTACAGCTAGGAACTTTCTTCCAAAATATTTAAATATTCTAATAAAATCATATCCGGATCTATTACAACCGAATAGTATTACTTCATACTGTTTGCCTTGGATATTATCTCTATCTATGTTTTTACTTTCAAATACTGATAGCAGGGGTGCAAATAACGGATATATTTTTTCTGCATTAACTATGAAATAAGTAGATACAGCAATACTAGTAAATCCAAGAAGTGTGCCTAAAGAAAGTATTTCTTCCGAAATATGCCCCAAACGGGACCCTAATATAAGAAGAATAAAAGAAAATTCACTTATCTGAGCTAGCGATATACCTGTTAGAAAAGATGTCTTTTTTGTATAACCAAATAATTCAAGTATTACGGTAATAATAATGGGCTTAACTATTATAATGAACAACAGAAACACTAAGAAAGGAATAAAGAATGAACTAAAATTATCAAAGGATACTCTTGAGCCAAGAAGCACAAAGAATATTAATAAGAAGAAATCTCTTAGAGTTTTTAAACGTGAGGCAATCTCCTGCCCATAAGGGGAAAAAGAAAGAGATACTCCTGCTACTAATGCTCCTATCTCAATAGAAAACCCCATCCACCCAAATACTGACGCCATACCAAATCCCCAAGCTAATGAAAATAAGAAAAGATATTCAGGGGATTTTGCAAAGAATGTGGATAGGGAGGGAAGCAAATAAACACTAGCTAAAGATATTGATATTGTTAATATTAATCCTTTGATAATTAGTAAAAAAAATGAAGATAACTCGACTTCTCCGGAAGAGAAAGAAGATGAAAAAATTAAAACAAATGAAGCTACTACATCCTGTAAAAGGAGTATTCCTATAGAAATACGTCCGTATAATTTTTCCAAATCACGTTTATCTGAGAGAAGTTTTAAAACTATGATTGTACTACTAAAGGATATGGATATTCCAAGATATAAACTTTCAATTAATGAGAAATTAAAAGCATTGGATATTAGATATGATAGTAGTGAGGTGCTTAGTACCTGAATTAAACCTATGATAAATACTTTCTTGCCTAAATCTTTTATTTCATTAGGACTTAAATGAATCCCAACTATAAACAGCAGAATAGCTATCCCCATTTCAGAAAATATTGATACGGTCTCCGTAGATCTGATTATATTAAGAAACTGCGGGCCTAAGAATAATCCTGTTAATACATATCCTATTACAAGGGGCTGTTTGAACAATCTCATTAATCCTGAGAGGACAGCAGCTACAACTATAACTATAGATAATTCATTAAATATATTCACTATCTTTAAAATTCTATGCTATTTGATAAAACATGGAAAGAACAATTCGTCCATAACTAAAATATTACAATTCGGGTGCCATTATTACTACCACAGGATAGGATCTAAACGGATTATCACTTTTATCTGCATTTTTAGCTCTTTCGCTTATCTCTTTAGCAATAGATTCGCATGTCCCATTTCTAACTTCCTCGTATGGAAATCTATCTGCCAATGATTTTTTCATATTTTCTGTTAGCAGTAAGAGAAAGTCCCCGGGCTTCAGCACCCCTTCAAAAATTGGAGGAAGGGAGTTATTTTTTTTCTTAGATAACGAGATTTCTCCATTGGTAATATTAATTTGTTCAACACTATCTGCTCCCTTCCTAATTATGACAGCAACTAAACTATTCCCAGACCCCATGCAATATAATCTGTAATTGGAATCTTCATCTATTATTAAAAATACAAGCAGATAATCTGCGTCAATCTCATCTTTCTTTTTATTACTTTCATTCTTTAATATTTCTTGTTGTACTTGTCTAAAGGAATTCAGTAAGTTTTCTGGGCCTAAAAAGTTGATGGGTGCACCGTCTTTACCAAACACCTTACTATTGTCTAAAACACGAGATATTTCTTTAGCCATCCTTTTGGCATTACTAGAACGATCCGGTACGTTATCACCTCCACCAAGGGTAAAGATTACAATATTCCCCCCTTCTAACTGTAGTTTTTCCATTGATACATTTGCATTTTGACCTTCAGGATTATAGATGAAAATTTCAGGAGAACTACTACCGGGTGCATTCTCTGCATAATTCATGGGTACCATACACTTATTATAAATGATTAATATTAAACTAAAAAACTAATGGTATTTATTATGGTGCACCCGGAGGGACTCGAACCCCCGACTTCAGCGTCCGCAACGCTGCGTTCTATCCAACTGAACTACGGGTGCAAAAGGTATAAACAGATAGAATATACTTCAAATAGGAGATTTAATAAAATTACTTATCTTCGAACATAAATTTATCAGCTAATGAATCTAATCCCTTTTCAACTGTACCTTTGGGTTCTTTATCAAGATAAAGTATGTGATCTTTTAATATATTAAAAATATTTTCTCTATCTTCTGGAGAAAATAGAGCAATAATACGGGGGATTATAGAATCTGTAGTATCGATTACCAGCACCTCTCCAAATGATCTGCTGGAAAAGAAAAAGTTTTTTAATTCATCCCAATAATATGTTCTGGTTCCATAGATAAAACCATAGTTGCTGATTTTATATGATACTAAAGGAGCTTCATATTTATTGTGAAGTACGTAATAAAAAAATACTATGGTTCCGATTACTATTATGATAAAAAAATCCTGCATTAAAGCAAATATTAAACAGGTTACAAATCCAATTATCATAAAAAGGCGGGTATACCTTGGACTTAGTTTTATATTTTGTATTTTTCCCTGGGATGTCCACTCAAATAAAATCTCCTTAGGTCCGTATTTCTTAAACATTTGCTCCTCTTTATCCTGATTATTCTTTTCATTTTGAGGAATGGGTGTTTGCGAAGGTTGGGCAACTAATCCAAATGTTTTTAAAATAAAGTCCTTGAACATACATCAATTTTAGAATTAATTTAGGTAAAGTACAACTTTAAAGATTGAGGATTGTTACATTAATCTGAAGTACGGTTGCAAATGCTACCCAAAGAAGATAAGGGACATTTACCCAAGCTACCCATTTAATCTTATCTTTCATGGAACAAAGAATCCAAATTAAAGTAATTAATACTGCTAATATATCAAACATAGCTAATACATTATTTTTTAATCCGAACTGAATTGGAGTAAATAATAAATTTAAAACGAGATTTAGTATAAAGGGTACTGCTGTTTTTTTATCTAAATAACCTTTGATAATTCTATAAAATACAAATCCAAAAGATATTGCTATAAGAATGTATAGAACTGTCCATACGGGAGCAAATATCCATGACGGGGGTGCCCATGATGGTCTGAGCAATGTTTGGTACCAAAGATAAGAATTCATTAATATGATGATTCCATTGTGGACAGGAAAAGTCAATAAACACTGGATGGAAATAAGAAATTGTGTTTATTTATGGCGGAGGGTACAGGATTTGAACCTGTGGACGGCTTTTAACCGTCACGGCTTAGCAAGCCGCTGCATTACCGCTCTGCCAACCCTCCAAAAGTATATCCGCTAGGGCTCATTATACCTTTTATATCTTCTTGCTCAAAGAAAAACACCTTACTTCTTTAGCACCGGCATTGTACAACGTACGGGATGCTTCTATAAACGTAGATCCTGTAGTTGATATATCATCAATGAGAAGAATCTTTTTTCCTAAAACGTACTCTTTCTTTGTCTGAAATGATCCCGCAACATTTTTAACTCTTTCTTCTTTATTTATGGAATGCTGTGCTTTAGTATCTTTTATCCTTTTAAGGATGTATTCTTTAACATTCATTTTTAATGTTCTTCCTACTATTGATGCAATTACTAAAGTTTGATTAAATCCCCTAGTTTTATACCTGTTTATGGATATGGGAATAGGTACACATATGAAATCTTTAAGATCTTTAAGTAATTCATATGAAATTTCTAATGCTTCCCTAGCTAATATCTTCAGCACCATAAATTGACGTGAGTAATATTTTGATTTTCTTATACATTCTCTAACCTTTCCTGAATATTCATAAGTAGAGATAATTTGAATAGGTAAATTATCTTTGCTTCTTAAACAATGGGGGTGTGTATATCCATCTGTACTTTCCTTACCACACAATATGCATCTTTGATATTTTATAAGATCACAGTCTGAGAGGCAGTTTTCACATATTAATGATCCAATAGATGAACAAAATATGCATTTTGGAGGAAATATTTTATTTATAATGTTATCCATTAGTTATCCACAACTATATATATGTTGTTACTACGATGTATATCTATACATTACCCTGTAGTAATTTAATGAATTAAACCTGTAGTATTATTAGCGAGGGTGGGGTGAAAATCAATAAGAATATATCTATGTAAAATAGATAATTTATCCAATTCACTCATTTAAATGGGAATGTGTACTAAAGACTGTACTTATATATATTTTTAAAAGGAAAATAAATTAACATTTACAATTAATTTGGTGGAGATGGGGGGAATCGAACCCCCGTCCTAATATAAAAATATATTATTTCTACAGACTTAGCTGAATATTTAAACAGAAAGAAAAGTATTCAGCTGCTTTTAATCCCTTCTGCTGATAATTATTTAGATTATATATCCTTGGAAAATAGAACATATCAAGATCTATTTACCTCATTCCGATTTTATATGACCTTCTTAATTCCCTTCGGACAGAGAACTGAAGATCCGCTGCTTAAATAATTAAGCTGCGTAAGCACCAACCATTGCTGGTTGAGCTACCAATGAATTTTCATCGGCGTTTATATTTTTTACCGTTTTTAAAGAAGCCCGGTTCTTCTGTCTGCCACAATAGATTGATAATATTAGTCAAATCCTGTGCATCCCCATCTTTTTAATGTACTTGGATTTGTATTTTATCATAATTAACCTGAGTATATATTGGGGCGAATGGTTTTTGTTTCTCTTTCTAAATCCTTCTTAATCTGCCTTTCCTTTGCTGTTTGTTTTTTCTCATATTCTTTCTTACCTTTTACCACAGCAAATTCTAGTTTTATTTTACCTTTATCTAATAATAATGAGAGAGGTACTGCAGTCTTTCCTTTTTGAGCTATCTCTCTAACTATTTTTAATATCTCGTTCTTATTCAAAAGGAGATTTCTTGTTCTCCTTGCTTCATACTCATTAAAATCCTTTGATTGTTTTGAATATTTTCCTATATACATGTTAACTACGACGGGTTTATCTTCAATAATTTGGATGTAGGAACCTTCAAAATTTGCCTTTCCTTCTTTAATAGCTTTAACTTCAAAACCATGAAGAATAATTCCTGCAATATATTTATCAATTATTTCGTTATCAAATAATGCTTTTCTGTTCTTTGTAATAAGCATGGAAGTATTATACAACTCAGTATATATGGATGAATATTATCGGAAGTTTATCTTTTCCTCTGTCCTGTAATTGCTTCAATTATCTTATCCGGCATCTTAAGAATCAATCCAAGTCCAACGAATATGATTAATACTGTCATAATAATAGTTAATCCTCCAAATGAGGTTATAGAATCACCCCACGAGGGACCACTGGGACTAAAATTAGAGGAATCATATCCCGCCATAAGTGCAATTACTAATACAAGATGCGGGCCTGCTCCTAGTACCATCATAGATATTCCATATGCAGCCATTTTTTTAAACCAATCCATCAATTTCGTATCGTTACCTGGAATCGCGTATATTGCCATACTCGCAGGGGCCATCAGCACCTCAAATAGCATTTTAATATATAAAATAAAGTATTTAACAATAATGATAAGTACCTGGCATAGCGCTACTAATAGTATAACTAGTGCGAGTAGAATAGGAAATATTCCTAAACCTCTAAAAAATGTTGCAACGAAAATATAAGCACCAAATTTACCAAAAGAGAATGTAGGCTCTCCGGATGAATCAAGAACAAAGAAATCTCGTATAATAGATTCATTTAACATAGTGTAGCCTTGGTAATACATTATGTTGTCTAATATCCCGACCATTCTGTAGAAAAATGTGCACATGACTGCACCAATAGGATAACTGAAAATAATAAAAATCAAAGATAAAATAATTTTCGGTAGTGCGTACTGAATAGTCACCACTGTTTGGGGATTAACTCTGGATCTGTTAATCATCATTATACCTACCCCTAAGACTATTAAGGAAAAAACGGATAAAGCTAAATTTCTAACTATTACCCAAGCTCTATAAATATCATTAACAAAAGGGGTTGTATAAGATTCGGCTGCTAAAGCCGTTCCTAAATAAGGAACTTTCTCAAACTGTTTACTCGCAAAATACTTTACATCCAAAGGAGGGACTGAAGATTTTTGCATTCTCTCAGCTGTATAATACAATCCTATCAAACTACCGCTAACAGGACTATCCGCAAAACCACCCGAGGGGGCATCATAGCCAAGCATAAAATGCTCACAATTACCGGGATTGGCAAGAGCACCTGTGGCGGCTTCACACAATGTCCCCAAAACACTAAAACCGATCGGGGGTGGCATTGTTGCACATCTAACAACATTATCTATGCTTATACCAAAAACATTATAAAGGGTTTTTAAGTATCTTACCGTATCATAGTTATACCCGAATCTAACTATGCTTTGTTGGGGTTGATCTTCCGCTATTGTAATGAATTGATACAAGGTCGGATTGCATATACGATCTGCAGATTGAGATAATTCATCATACATGCTCTCAAGAGAAGGAAGTGCTAAAGAAGTCTTATGGGGAATAATAAATAAAGCTGATAAAAACAAGACCGCATAAAAACCACTCCCGAATAATTTTGATATGCTCTTCTTTGATCTCATATTAGTATAGTAAAATAATATCAAAATAATTATATAATACAATATAGATATGCCGGCAAATCCATTTTATCCAGGTTATAAACCAAGCAAATCAAATGAGGTTCCTTCCAACCCCGGATACCCGGGATATTACCCAGGAAGAAAAACTCCCCCTAGACCAAGGCCGCAAGGAAAAATGCAACCAATAGGAAGCTTTGGTTCCGGGGAGGCTCTTGATTACTATCTTGGCAGTATTGAAAAAGAAATAGAACAAAACATTCCCGATAAATGGGTTAGAAAAAGAATGGAGGATGATTTTGATAAATCATTTGATATTAGAGTTAAAGCACCCATGTATGTTCCCACAGAAGCCCTAGATGATTTTGAAACTGCAACACTTCCGGGAGGGGGTTACGTAAAAATGAATGTCGATCCAAGAAAATGGAAAAAGTACGGATTTAAGAAAATGATGCAAAAGCATCTAACAGAATGGGCGACATCAGCACTAGAATTTAGTGACTATGAGACTGAGGCAAGGACAGTTCTCTGGAAAAGCGTTATATACAGTGAATCTCCATCTGCTGCTGCGAATGTCGGAATGGAGGACGTGGTGGGTAAATCACAACAAGCTAACTCACTTTCTTTTGCTAACAGGGGGTTTTATGTAGGAAGCGATGGGAAAGCTACGAATGCTCCCCAAACTGTTGGAGAAAGAATGTCGACAAAGGATGTATATGAGGAAGTTGGTGGTAAGTTAGTTAATTTCTATCGTAATTCCCAAACTGCCCTTCTTAGAGACAAGAGCTATTTTGATTTTCTGGACTCTGCTATAGGAGCAGTAGCACTAGAAGCTGAGTCAATACTGGACACAACTGATCTCCCCCCGGAGAAAGCCAAAGCAGTAATGCGATACAAACAGAAATATGATGCCGCACACGGTATAGGTGTTGTAGGCAATGCAAAAAAATCTACTGTAGAGACATTAACCAGAAATGTCACTACAGGATTAAACGAAGGAAATTTAGATGAAACAATCAGAAGTATAACCGCACTAAGATCCTCAGTAGCGAAAGAGTTAGCAAATTTAAATAATTTAAGGACTGGCCCCGGAAATAGTTTTGGTTTTGATTCAAAAACAAATAGTCTTCTTGAAGAAGCTGCAGATAATCTTACCAGAATGAATACCGCGCTCAATTCTGATGCCACTAGAAGAATAATATCAGGTACTCTAAAGCAAGGGGGTCTAACAACAGACATGGTGACCCTGACAAGAGAATTAAATTCCTTGCAGGGTACTGGAGGAATACTAAAGGGAAGGGACATTGTGGGAGGAGATGTATTCATGCCCGGTGTACAAGCACAATTACTAGCATCGTGTGCTAATGATTTACAGAATACAGATTCCGCTATCAATCAGGTTGTCGTTGAGAATAACCTCAACGGACAGGTGGTGTTAAATCATCTTGCCAGAGCAAGTGGTGAAAGAGTATTAGGGGTAGCTGAGGAAATACTCTCTCAATGGGAAAGTTCCGGGCTTTTCGAAGCGTACGGCTGGACCCCAAGAATAATGAAAGCTTTATCTACAGCACCTTCGGTTCTTTCAAGAAAATATTGGGTTCAAAAAGGACTGGCCTATGTTGAGAATTTCGGTCTGACTTTAAACGATAAAAGACTTAAACAAAGAGGGCTTAAATGGGATACAAATGATGAGGTTAATAGCTTGTTTGGAAATAAATTCTCAATGAACGTAGAAATTGGCGGAAAAAAGTACCGTGTGAAGATGTGGGGAGGGGAACATTTTAGTGCTATAGGAAATTCTCAACATGCAGGAGTAATTGATGACTGGTACAGATGGGGAATTTTTGGCAATCCGACTGCTGATCCAAAAGATAAAAAGGCAATAAGAGCTGAAAAATCAAGAATGGCTGCGGAATATCTAGCTAATGGTAAAAGATTAATAGTTTCCTCGGTAGCTCTTGATGGATCGAAAAAACTAATAAGAGAAAACTTAAGAATCGATAAAGAAGACTTAGCAAACGGTAAGATAAAATGGACTGTTCTAGTAAAAGATAAAGAAACCGGTGCTTTTGTCTCGGTAGTATCAGACGACTTTAAACATTTAGCTACAGATCTGTTTGATGGGTGTAAGACAGAAGAAGATGTATTTAATACACTACAAAAATTAATGCAACAGCAGGAATCAATAGCCGGGCTAAAAGACTACTTTATAAAAAACGTCTTTAGCAAAATGGGTTTGGATGAAAAGGATCAAGCAGCATGGGCAAGTTTGCTTGACGGGACCTTTGGGATGAGAGAAAAATTTATCGATTTAGAAAGAAGGTATATAGGATTATTAGATAGAGTCAGCTCTGTTATTACCAAGTTTCAAAACTGGGCGCTAGCCCATAGTAAGGTATTGCGATGGGCGGCCAGTACTGTAAATAAGATAAAAACAAAGATTAGATCTAAACTTTTGAGTGGTATTAAGAATATACCTACATCCTGGGAAGCTGCGTTTAGCGCTCTTGGTACAAAAGTAGAATCATTTTTGAGTAAAAATGCTGCAAAATTGGGTTTAAAAAAACTTGGCGATCTGGCAGCTAGAAAAGCTATAAGTACTGCATTAGCCTCTATAGGGGCGGCGTTAGGAAATTTTTTGGGGGTGCTTTTGGCGATAGCTGCTGATTGGCTTTTAAAAAAAATTGAAAAATTTATTAAGAATGTCATAGGGACCACGGTTAAATTCTTTAGAGGAGAACTGGATCAGATTCTAGCTCAAGCTGAAGCTGATTTGGATAAAAAAACAAGGAAACTAGTAATTGCTGGGTTAATTATTTTTCTTTTCTTTACATTTATCGAATCCATTATAGGAAGCATGATCCCTATATTAGGAAACATTCCGAGCATATTGAGACCTGCAGGAATACTAACCGAAGATCCTTTTTCCGATGGAATACCTTTTGCTTTATCTACCTTCTCCCCCGCAGATCATACAAGAAAGTATGGCACGATGGATCAATACTATGATTGGAATTTCTATCTAGGTGCGGATGCTGAAGGGCTCCCGGGTGCAGGAGGGTACGTAGGTCCGTTGGATAGAGGACTTCCGGGCCCCGGGGGACCTATTAACTGTGGCGACGAAAAAACATTACCGGAGATTGTTACTTATACAGATGACATAGAACGTCGCATAACAAGCCATGCTTACGAAATAGCTCAGGATCTTGAACCAGGTTTTTGGTGTGCCTTTAACCATTCTGTATCAATATATCCGGACCTATGGGATCAATCTCTCTACGAACAGGACCCTATGATGGAATACGATAATAATGATGGTTCAATAACTCACAGTCTATTTTGGTGCACTTGGATGGTAATAAAAACCCAGCAACAAGCTTACGATTGGTTCCAAGATATTACAGGTACTTGGACAATGCAAGATTGGTTAAGAAATCGCAGCCTTTATAATACAACTTATAGAATGGTTGGCAGACAAGATGCTCCAATAAGTGAAATCAGACCAGGAAGTATAATATTCTACGGACACACATCTGGCGTTTTTCCCGGAACAACAGTATCCCATGTAGGAATAGTATATTCTAAGGAGGGTCAGGATGGTATATATACAATAGAATCAAATTCGGGGGATGTATCATATTTCCTAGAAACTGAATGTGCTAGTAACTGTGCTATTAGTGATGCAAGAGGATATCAACATGTATTAGGTTTCGGTATACCACACTAAGTATGATGATACTAAAAAAAATAATAATATTTATAAAAAAGTATTGGGTAGCAGTTTTAGTTATTGTTATGCTTTTGATGATTCTCAAATCCCCCCAAAAAGATAAAAATATTTCACCGGGCTATGAGGTAATAAAAGATAATGGATCTTTAACTACACAAGGGAATGACGAATCAAAAACAATGTATCCGGAGGATATAGAAAAATTACTGGATACTCATGGAAATGATTATGTATACGCACAGAAGATGAATGAATTCTTTCAAGATTACCCGTGGTATAAAAAAATACCAATTAAAACTAACGATTATCTAATTATTTATGATTTTGATAAACAACAATTCAGAATAAGATTAAAAATAGATCCTAACTCAAGTGAAGATATAAAGAATGGAGTTATTCAAAAAGCTATACAAGATATAAGAAACATAGGTGTAGAAGGAGGGATTATATACTACACAGTATTTTAAGTTAGATCTAGGGTTGGGTTGGATCAAAAACCAGCGCAGAGAGTGTTGTAGGGACAAATAGTGCAAAAATCATCCCCGTCATAATCATTTTCACAGAATAAACAAAAATCCGGCAAGCCAGGTGCTCCTGGAGCATTACAATCTTCATGATCATAAGGATCGGGTTGCTCTGGTTCATCCTCATCAACTCTATTTAATATTTCAAAGAAATTACCCAATTCAGTGACAAGACCCTGATTACTGGTTAAATCAAGTGGATTTGTTGAGCCTAATCTATATCCAATTAATCCTAACAGTATCCTTATAATTAAAACGGAACCTAAGATTATTGCAGCCCCAAATATTGCATGCGTCCAAACAGATCTGGCTCCCTCAAGCTGCTGGGGGTCTCCCGTAGCTAATATAGCTTTTATTCCTCCATATAATACTAATATAATAAGTACGGCACCGACAAAATATAGTCCAATATTTATTCCTGTTTGAAGAGGGCATAAAAGATAGAGTATAGATTCGTCATCATCAGGGTTTTCTAACTGATCCCTATAATTAGAACAATCAAAAGCATAGACAGCAGGTTGAATATTTATTAATAATAAAAAGGTTAAAACAAAGTATAATAATTTTTTATATCTTTCTTCTATCATAAATCTGCATCCGGTAAATTTATTCCCAGCATACTAAAGAAATTCTTCTGTAAAGATATTATAAAAAAAGTAAGGATAAATACAATTACTGACCAGGTAAGTGCCCTTTGTGCAGTAACTACCTTGGCTCTTTCTCCTTTCTTAGGATCTATGTCACCCCTGCTTAATATTAGCATCACAAATGAATAAGCAATACCAACAATAGACAGACCGAAAGTTAGAGCTAAGATAATATTCAAAAAAAATCCTACTAAATCTCCAATACTTGAAAACTTATAAAGCAGAATGTAGTCAGGTTCTATCCAACTAAGATTAGACTCCAAAGCCTGAAAAGGAGGGATAGTATTAGTAGCATCGTCATTCATAGTTTGTTAATTTTTCCTTTAATTAGTTAGAACGTACCGAGCGGGGTGCACTGAATTATTTAGGTGCACCCCTAGAAATTATTATTTACTAGTCTGGTACGACAGCAGGGGGTTCGCCGATACCTCCACCTCCACCTCCGCCACCTTCATCACCCCATATAACAGGTCCTCCAGGAGTGATGTCTGACCCAAGCAAAGCAGGTAATATTCTTCTTATAGCAACGATCAAAAATAGTCCCACACCTCCAATAACTGCGTAGGTCAGCCATTTCTGTGCACTGTCCACCGCCTGCTTCTCACCCTTTGACATAATGTATTGAATAAAACCTAAAACTAACATAACAAAAACAAGAGCCCATCCAACAGCCATTAAAAGATTCA
>MTKZ01000797.1_pt6 | contig 19946 bp, 20 predicted proteins | sample 1042781 | NCBI WGS metagenome assembly MTKZ01 (sample SAMN06212207, study PRJNA360539) | anaerobic digester metagenome | biome: Wastewater treatment plant; material: sludge; isolation source: anaerobic digester fed with sludge from wastewater treatment plant | place: Denmark: WWTP Viborg ... | reverse complement strand
CAGGTGCATGGGCAGGAACATGTGTAGCCCGAGCATCAGCACGAAAAGCACCAGGAAAGGGAAATACGGGCTTGCAGTCAGCTTGCGCAGCGCGCGGATGATCGTCTTCATGGCTGCCTGCTGATCTCCGTGCCTGTATCGATGAAATACTGGTGGTCATTGTTCCGATAATCCAGGAAGACACGGTAGGAGTTGTTTACCAGGTTTAGCCGGTTGCGGTTGACCTTGGCCAGGAACCCGCTGTGTGAGTAATCCACTCCGTCTGCAAAGGTCTGATCCAGTTCATCGTTGACCATCAGCGTGGTCGGGATCTCAAGGTACTCTCCGGTCAGATGATCCTGCAATATCACAGCCAGGTCGAATTTCACCGGCAGTTCTCCCTCGACCAATGCCCAACCGGTCAGGGTGATGTGGTGTGATCCGTACTGCGCCTGATCCAGCGTCCATTGCACCGGATGATCTGTGGAGACCGGGATGGGTTGAAATGACTGGACATGGTTCAGGTCGATCACCATAAATGCGGTGAAAAGCAGGATCAACAGCAGACAGCCGATGCTTAAGGAAATGATAGTTTTTTGGCTGACCGGTTCAAAGGGCATGAATGGGATTCTCCGCAATTGGAACGCGTAATCTATTGATAGCAATGATTATATATGGATATTCGTGATCTTTGCTTAGCCTGATTTGTGATGAAAACGTTGTACTTTCAACCACGAAAAACAGGTTGCATCCCATGTATAATCTGCATATGCGCTTGATCCTGGTTTCCCTGCTGATGGGATTATCCCTTTCTTCCTGCAGTTTGTTATCCCGCACACCTCCCGTGTTGATCCTCACACCGGTCGCATTGGAGTCGCCTGCAGTCACGCCGACCCCCTCTGACAATTCTTGCAGCGCAATTACCCTTGTCATTTCGGATGGCGCGAATTCGGAGATCTACACGGTATGCCCGGATGGCAGCCGCCTGACCAACCTCACAGGCGATAAGGCGAGTGATACCGACCCGGCATGGTCGCCGGATGGCTCGCGCATCGCATTTACCAGTGACCGTGACGGAAGCAAACAGGTCTATGTCATGGACGCTGATGGCAAGTACCCCATGGAACTGACCTCCGATTATGTCAATGACAAACCGATCTGGCTGCCGGATGGGGAACGCATCGCTTTCCGCACCCATGACGGAGTTGACCAGTGGTGGTGGCGTATCATCGATCTTACCTCTTATGAGATTATAGAATTATCAGCCCCCTCGTTTGATGCGTTCTTCCAGACCCCCGCATGGTCACCGGATGGTTCGCAGCTGGCTTACATGTCGCTGACCGAGCAGCAGGAGCGCAACGATGGCTCAAGTCAATTGCATGTGAAGGTGCTGCCCAACCGCAGCGACCTTGCGCTCACCAGTGACGTTTGGGCGAACATCAACCCGGTATGGTCGCCGGATGGCGCAAGGATCGCCTTCTTTTCTGAACGCGATGGTACCTACAACCTGTTCGCGCTGTACGTGATCAACGTGGATGGTTCAGGTTTGCAGCGTGTAACCCCTCCACTTTACACCGCGAAAGCCTCGGTCTCGTGGTCGCCGGATGGAAAGTGGGTGGTGGTTGGTGGAAATGTGTATCCGATCAATGATGTGCAGATCATCAACCTTGCGTCCAAAGAAGCCCTAAATTTTCTGGACCTCCCCGCGGGTTCATGGGCATCTGATCCGGATTGGCGGCCTGAAAAATAGGTAATACTGCGCGATCGTGTGCTGCTTACACCACCGGGGCAATTGACTCGTCAAGAGTGAATTTCAGCCGGTGTTTTCTTTTTAAAAACAGCAAGTATTTCGCGTTTATTAATCTTGCGGAATTCCTTAATCTGCCAGGTCAACAAAACGATCAGCGAAATATGGCAGTACAAATGATCGAATAACCCATACGGCGGCGACCATCGATCCAGTTGAATGGTAAACAATCCAACCAGGCACCATACGACTACGCGTTTATCAAGGCGGCTCCAACCCATCCAGATTAAGAGGGGCAGCAGAACGAAAACGTAGTGGTGATACCACATCACGTTGGGTGAAAGCATCATCGCGAGGACGGTGATGATAAAAACGGGTTCTTTGGGTTGTTTACCGAAAAATGCGATTAGGATGCTGGCACAAATAATGATGAATAAATACCCCATCAGAACAGTCTGGATATCCTGGTAATTGTGAATGATGTAGCTTGAAATCGGGGATGTTTGCCCTGAACTCGCTATCGTGACCAATTTCGCCACCAGTGATTGCGAATTCTTGTCCAGAACAAAGGTATCAGTGAGATCCTGGAATGCCGCAGGATAGCGTATCAGGGGGGAAAAACCGTACCGTAAGGCGGTCGCGCCGATGAGGATCAATACCCACATTACGGTGATCAGAATAACCCTGTACTTTTGATTGAACAGAAGGTACCCGAACAATAATACCGGGGTCACCTTGGTGATGATGGCTAAAGCCAAGCCCAACCCCGCGATGATGGGAGATCTATTCTCCCAGAAGAACAAAACAAAGATTCCGAACATCGTGAGCACGTTGATCTGGCCAATTGTGAGCAATTCCAGGAACGGGGCAAAACCAAGACAAAGTACATACCAGTACCATGTGTCACGGATTCCATAGCCGTATTTCTTCGCAACTCCCCGTACCATCAGCACAAGTAACAGGATATTTACTGTTGTGTAGGTGGCTACTTTCAGCAGGAACGGTTTGATGTGGCTGAATACCTCAACGACAAGCAGGGAGGGCGGGGGATAGAAGAAATTTGTATCCCCGCCTGTGGTTCTGAAAGGATTTGCCCCGCGAAAGGTCAGTTCCACCGCTTTCTGGTAGATTAAAAAATCTTCAAAAATCAGCGTGGGGATCTTGTCGAGGATCAAGGGCAGAGCCGTATAAACTCCAGCGATCACGTAGAGACACAGGACGACCACCAGGAGAATGTTTAAAAGTTTTGAGAGATTCACAGTTTCGATTAATTCGCGAACGATATGCTTCGAATCTGTTTTGTGATCAGAGTTAACCAGCCCCATTCGCTTTACGCACCTTTTAGTATTGGATGATTGAAAACTTAAGCCGCAGAAAATCACATCCCACATCAATTACTACCGGGCTTGTTGGGATTATAAGCCTTTTGATGTAAAAGGATATTGAAAATCCGGAGACATTCATCAGGTTTCGGGATTGGTTTTTGGGGATAACAGTGTCGGACAGAGTTACCGTATTGTTTTGAGAACAGACACAAGTTCAGTAACTAGCGCGAGTCCTGGAAGTTTTGAAGATATTCCAGGACCTCTTTGTATTCGTCCTGACGTTTGTAATCGTCCTCGGTAGGTTTGTCGATTCTCGAAAGATCCATATTGTCCTTAACATCAGACATTTTTACCACCCGTGCGATCGGATTGACCGCCGCCCGCCTGGTGGCATCTATGCGTTCTTCCCCATCCAGTTTGGTCAGGGCTTCGATCGCTTCCAGGATCTCAATCGGGAACCCCTCTGCGGACAAGTATTCATAGGTTACATCTGTATCCTCTATCACGTCATGCAGCACCGCGGTGATGCGTTCCTCCGGGAGTGACACGTGCAGCATGACCCGCAGTGGGTGCAGGATATACGGACAGCCGGCTTTATCGACCTGCCCGGCGTGTGCCCTGGCGGCAATGATGATGGCTTTTTCCAATGTCGACATGATTTTTATCCCCAGTTAAAGTTGAATGTGATCTGGTTTTTCTCGAGCAGCGTTTTGAAATCGTTGAACATGTTGTACTGACCTTGATAATGATAATCCAGAAGTTCAAGCAGATTGGCATCCCCCTTGTTTTCATCCAGAAGGTAATCCGGAACCTGCCGGTCGGCACTGTGTAGGGCACTGATCAACAAGCCGCGCACCTTCTCTTTCTCTTCTGCGGGGACGCTCAACATGTACTCCACATCATCGTCGAACATGTCGCCTGGCGGCAGATTCCCGGTGTCATACCCGTAGAGATACAACCTGCCTTTCTCGTCGATGCCCGCGAAAACCTTTGTATTGATGTAACCCTGATAATTTACTAATTGCACTTCCATTTTATTTTTCAATTCTTCTCCTTTTTGAATTGATTCTTCTATTGACAATTCCCTGCATGGCAGGAATGACCAATCCGTGCTTGCATATTGATAAGACTCGCGTGATGCAGGCGTGGTTTGCTTATTCGGTTGTAGGTGATCAGGAATTGGGGGGCTTGAGAAAATCGCCCATGTCCGGTACGGACATAGTTAATTATATCCAGATCGAAAAAGAGGGCAATAGCGCAACGGGTGGCAATTTAATAAATGTGCAAAATATCGGGTTTGTTCGCTATAATTAAGACAGAAGAGTAGAGTAACAATGATGCGTTGTGCCGGCTGTGGAAGCGAGTTGCAGGAAGGTGCGATCATCTGCAGATGCTGCGCGAGGATCGTTCAGTTCAAAACGCATTTTTCCCCGGCTGATCTCGACGCTCCATCCATCCCGTTTTCTCCCATTCCCGTGTCTTACTCCTTTGTGAAGTCAGAAATTTTCAAATTGGGGATCTACTTCCTCGTTCTATGTTGTTTTGTCCTGCTGATTAACCTGGGTTATTCCTCCCTGCGAACGGATCAAGTGGTGCATAATCAATGGTCGGGGCGAGTTTCCTTATCAAGGGTTTCGATCGATACGCTCACTCACGAGGACAGCGTCGTTATTTCAGGAAAGGCCACCAATATCACCGGCCGCAATTTGCAGGGGGTGGTCATTCACGCTTATGTGTTGAACGCGCTCTCTCAACCGATAGGGGAGGTGTACTACCGGGTTGAGCCCGAGATCATCCTGCCGGGAACCGCATCCGATTATTCCATTTCGATCCCCTGCCGCAGGGACCTGGTGCACCGGGTAAGGATCGAGGTATTCGACGCGCCCGAACAACCGGAGATCAAACGGCCGGTAAAGTGGTCCATGTTGCGGGTCACAAGTATATAAAGCAATTTGCCGGGGCGATTAGCTTCTTGAAACCAGCTCGATCGCTCCAAACGGGCAGACAGAGACGCATAATCCGCAAGCTTTGCAGTTTTCGGGATAGATCTGTGCGATTTGTTTTAAAGGGGCAGAGATCGCGTCAAACTGGCACACTTTTTCACATTGCGTACAGGCTTTACACAATTTCTCGTCAACCCGGGCGGTTTTCTCCAGGGTGGTAACCACTTGTTGCCCCTGCCGGTATTTTTTGAGATACAAGCCTTTGATGTCTTCAATATCCCGGTATCCATGCGCCTGCAGCCAGCGGGCGGTTTCTGCGGCGATCTTTCCGTACACGTCCGGCCCTCTGAGAATGGCAGCGGTGCAAACCTCAACCAGCGAGGCTCCTGCCATCATGAACTCGATCACGTCTTCTCCCCGTGTCACACCCCCCACGCCGATCACGGGTTTATCGGTAACCCTTGCTACCTCAAAAACGTAGCGCAAGGCGAGGGGTTTTATCGCCGGACCCGATAACCAGCCGTACCCGTGTTGAGACCCAAGCAGTGAAGCTCCATGTTCAATATCGATCATCAATGTGGGACCGAAACTGTTGATGCAGGAAAAACCGTCCACATATGGCTCGAGCAATTTCGCGATCTCACCCAGGTCGCCGGAGTGCGGGCTGAGTTTGGCAATAATCGGTATGGAGACCGCGTCGCGCAACGCCCTGGCGGTTTCCGTCAGGCGCTTCTCATCAAGATAGTGGATGGAAAATTCGAGAATATCTATGCCTTTTTGTTCCAGGCGCGGACCTAAAGCAGCCAGGTCATCGGGGGTATACCCCAGGCTGGAGATTAATGGCAGGTCAAATTCACGCGCCGCGGCGAGGGCTATGTCATACTCGCGATCAAACCATTCTTCAGGTGAAAGTTCGCTCCACAGTTCCGTGTTGAGCAGGTTTTCTTTGGCGAAGCGCACCATGTTCGGGTGGGGAACAGCAGCGGCCTCTCTCGAAATGGTCTTGGTCAACAATCCTCCCGCGCCGCCCTCTGCCGTACGCCGCACCATCCTGCCTGAGCCCACATTGGGTCCTGCCGCGGGGATGACCGGATTGCGGAATTGTTGATTCAAGACTTTTACTGCGAGGTTGGGATCTGTCATTTCTTCCACCTGTGAATGAGTTTATCGGTTTTTATTATGCCATATAAAACATCCGACAGGCGGCAGAATATTCTGTTGAGTCAGGGGAAAATTACAAGCACGTTTGGTTTGGGTTGGGGCAGGGAGTTAAAGTACATACCCTCCGATGTCATCATCGCCAAGTGTAATCGTAGATCTGCTGCGTTTCTAATTATTTGTATTACAGACTATCAAGCGCCGCCTGCAAAAGTTGTTTGGCTTCCAGCGGTAATTGCGTGAGATCAGCATTCCCTCCGCCATCCACCACACTGAACAGCACCTCCGGGTCCTGGATACTTACCTCAACTGAGGATCCGGTCTCCCGCAGGACAACGTTGCATGGCAGCAGCAGCCCGATAGAGCGGTCAGCCGTCAATGCCCGATTCGCGATTTTCGGATTGCACGCCCCCAGGATCAGGTAGGGCTCGATATCCACATCGATCTTCTCTTTCAGGGTTTTTTGCATGTCAATTTCAGTTAAGATACCAAAACCCTGTGCTTTCAGGGAAGCGCGAACTTTCTCTTTTACATCCTCCATCGACCCCGTTACCGTCGTGCTCATGCCAAGTTTTGCCATGTTTTTCCTTTTCTGTCCCATAGGATTGAAAATACGACTAATTTAGTCATAATTATAGGTGCATTTCGATCGTTGTCAATGGGGAACACCCGTGCGCGGCTGCGGGAATTCATATCGGGTTCTTGACCGGAGAGGTGAGGGGCACACCCCCGAACGCTGTTTGAGAGGGGCGGGGAGTACCCTCACGATGTCACCAACCATAGTTGTCCATTTATTTTTGATCAAGTTAAGGCGATTCATATCATAATAATTTTGAAGTAGAATTAATCAATCGATCACAGGGAGGGATTAATGAAGACAATTCTTGTTTGTTCCCTGGCGCTTTTTTTGCTTGTTTCTTGCGCCCCAACCAATCCAGCGATACTTCCACCCGCACTCCAAACCCTGACCTCTAACGCCACACTTGCTGCAGATCTCTCAAATTCTCAAGAACAAATTCCTACAAGTTTTCCAACACCTTTGATAATTGAGACACCTACTGCGTTGCCGGTTGAGATTCCCTATCAATTTCCGTTGAGCATCGCCTTTATCGATCCGGACAAAAACGCGTTTGCCTGGCGGGAGACATTTTCTTCCCCTGTTCAATTAACTACCACAGGAGATGTCAACGAGTCGGTCATTTCCACAAACGGCGCTCGTGTGGCGCTTTTGCGCGCCGAGGGGTATTTTCGCCCATACACGCTGGATATCGTCAATTCTGACGGAACCAACATGCGAACCCTGGTCGATGCGGCAGGGTTTGAAGCTCTGCCCCGACCAGCCGAATCAACTGATTACTATATAAATCACATTAGCTGGGTGGGTGATACAGGTTTCTTAGCAATGATCATGCAGCCTGACTATGGTTACGGCGGATTAGATAAAGAAGGTGAGACTCTGTATCTCATTGATATCAAAGATTCTTCCATGCGTAGTCTTACCATAAATTACAGAGAAGCGGGCTGGGATTATTCCTATTCCCCGGATTTCACAAAAATCGCGGTTTCATCTGGGAGAGGAATCGATATCTATGATGCTGACGGTAACTTGCTTGTGGAAAAAGCCTTGGAATTCCCGCCTGTCTCAACATATTCAGAGTACGCCTGGTATCCTTCTCCAATTTGGGCGGCGGATAGCAGCCACCTGGTGGTTGTAATACTTCCAGGAGATCCTTTAGGGTCCCCATTAGACGAAACCACTGTGTGGCGCGTCTTTGTTGACGGAAGGCGTAGCGAGTTGCTGTTTGAGACCCCCATGGGCCTGTGGTCAGTTTCTCCTGATTGTCCAGGATCATTTTCAGCGAACCTCAGACCGGTTTTGAAGAGGATCAACAAAACATTTTATACTTGAGCAATATCGACGGGACCGGGATAGAGGAAATTACCGTCGGTGAGAGTTACTGCGGCCTATCTTGGGCATCAGATAGTAGTAAATTCTATTATCGTGATCGTGAAAATGGTGCTTTTATCGGTCAACCTGGTTCTTCTCCGGTCCCAATCCCCGATTTCAACCAGGTATGCAATGTAAGGTGGGTGGATACGAATCGATTTATCGGTGCTTCTGGTACTCCCGGATCTCCTGGTTGGAAACTACTGGTAGGAGGTATGGATTTTCCTACAGTCCAGATTTTTTCAACCCCTAAAACCTATGATTATTATCCGAGTATACCTATCACTGTAAACCGGTAATTTAAAAGCAGCAGCGACATTGTTGGTATATAACGAACCGAACTTCAGCGAGTAGGGAGAGTTGAAAACCCACCAGATTCTTGTTTTGTGGGGCGAGAGGGGGTCGAACCCTCACGATGTCACCATCGACGGATTTTAAGTCCGTTGCGTCTGCCTATTCCGCCATCGCCCCAGCAGCATTTATTTTATCGCAAATCCAAAAAAACGAGAGTGGAGAATCGAAAATTGAGAATCGAGAATTGAGAATCGTCAGATCTTTTCACTAATTTCGACTCTCTAATCTCCATTCTCGAATCAAGGCTTTTTCGAAGCCTTTACCACGCGCGCCCATACCGAGTAGAAATGCACAAAAGGTGAGGAGATCCTCCCGCCGATCTGCGCGGAACGTATCGCCAGGCGCAGGCTTTCCGCGTCATGGAAATCCGGCACGATCGAGAACGCCCGCCCGATCTCGGAGTGATGGTGCCCATCCGAACCGGCGTTGCCCGGCATCCCCAACCCTGCGGCGAATTCAGCGGCAATTTGATTATGCCTGGCATCCACCACCCGCGCGTTGAACACCTCGATGGCGTCCACCTGCGTGGCGACGCTTTTCAACGTTTCCATGCTCCAACCGGAGCGGTTCGGGTCAAACGGGTGCGAAATGCTGATGAACGCGGCCTGGTCTTTCAATCTTTTCAGTGCTTCGAGCGGTTCCAATCCTTTCGGTACTTCCTGTGTGACGAAAGCGGCCAGGAACTCGCCTTCAGTGGTTTGCACTTCCTCACCTATGATGACCAGGTCAGGTGCCGCCTCGTATGCTTCCAGCGCGCCGCCCAGCGTGTTGTGGTCGGTCACCACCACGCGATCCAGCCCGCGTTTTTGCGCCGTGGTGATCAGTTGCTGGATGGTGGTAATGCTGTCTTTTGAGTGATAAGTGTGGGTATGAAAATCAACTTTCAGCAATGGATGGCGCTCCCGGGTTAGCCGTGCATGATCTGGCCGCTGTCGGCCAGAAAAGTATACCAAAGAGCAGGCTGATCCAGAAGGTGGTGAGACGGAAGAGGATGGTCGCGGTTACCGCGATTTCAGGTTGGTAGCCCAGCAGCACGCTGAGTAATCCGGCGAGCGCCAGTTCCACAACCCCCAACCCTCCCGGCATATTGGAAAGGAAGCCGATCATGATGGAGAAGGCCAGCACCAGGCAGGCGATGGACGCCAGGCTTAGTTCCGCCGGCAGCCCCAATCCGACCAGGATGATGAACAATGTCAGCGCCTGGGTGAGCCAGGCGAGCACATTGAGCAACAGCGAAACAGTAATTGGGATCGCTTTGAACATTTTTTCGTTGTCCGCGATCGTGGCGCGCAGCCGCAGCGTTAGTTGACGTAAGAACCGGATCTTCTCACCTGCGTCCAGCACATCATCTCCAACCGGTTTGTTCTGCAAAAACAACAGCATTAAAACCATCAAACCGAACAGCGCGGCGAAAAACGGCCAGAAAGCCGGGTAAGCGATGATGCCCAGGATGGCCAGCACCAGGAAGCTGATAGATGCGGAAACCCCATCGATCAGAAACAGAGAGTCAATGCGGTTAAAGGGTATACCGCAAGCTCTGCTGACCCAGATGGTCCGGATCGATTCATTGGTGTGTTGATCGGTCGCGTTGAGCGCCGAGCTGGAAAGATAGAACGTCAACCGCTTTTTGAAGGCAATGTTTTTAATGCCGGTAACATTTAGTGAGAAATTTAGATTTAGAAATCGCAGACCATGGTAGACAAGGTTCAAGGCAATCGCGAGGAGCAAATACAGCCAGTTGAATTGACCGAAAATTCCCCCCAGGCGGTTAACATTGCCCAGGAAAGCCAGCACCAAAAGGCTGCTCAATCCCAGTAATAAACCGGGTAACAATACACGATAGTTTTGACGGACTTCACTGATCATTTTAGATTCCCTCGATAATGATTATAACGGCAAGAAAAGCAGCTTTTATTTACACGCTTGTAAGGTAACAAACAGAATTGATAATAGTTTTTGGTAATATAAAGATATGTTAATGGTAATAATCATTAGTTTGTGCCTAAAAAGATCTATGACGGGGTCTCCAAAAGACCGTTTTTTTGACTTTTCATTTCATTTATGCTATCCTACGACATTGAACGTACAATTTTTCATATTTCATCTCTCAAGGATTGAGATTTATGCATCGCGAACGTGTTTCTGAAAATGTGTATTGGTTCCAGAGTGAAGTTTATGCCCAGGTGACAGCCGGCGCGGTTACCGGCCCTTCCTGGGCGGTGATGATCGACACGCTCGCGCTGCCAGAAGAAGCCCTGGAAATGCGCGCCTACATTGAGGAGACGGTCGGCGTACCGGTAAGGTACGTCATTAACACGCATTATCACGCAGATCATTCGTGGGGCAACTGCTTTTTCCCAGGCGCGATGGTGATCGCCCACTCACTGGCGCGGGAAGCCATGCTGGCAAATGGCGAAGCCTCTCTTGAAGCTCTCAAAAAACAAAACGCGATTTACAAACAGGTGAAGCTTGTCCCTCCTCATCTGACCTTTTCTGATGGCAGCCTCACTTTGAGATTGGGAAAAAAGACCCTGGTGCTCAGCGCGACACCCGGTCATTCTGCTGACGGGATTTCAGTACTGGTTGAAGAAGACAGGGTGCTGTTTGCGGGTGACGCCTTCATGCCTTTGCCCTACATGGTGGATGGCGACCCGGACGAAATAACCGCCACCATCAAGCGTATCGGTAAAATGGGACTGGAAAATATCATCCAGGGGCATGGAGACATCATTCTACGCGGTGAGATCGAGGAAGCTGTGCGTTCCAACCTGGCTTACATCAACGCGGTCAGGAAGGGCGCGCGGGCAGCCGCCAGGCGCCGGAATCCGCTGGAAGCGCTGGCAGAGATTGATATAGAATCCTGCGGCAAGAGCCGGGTCACCCTGGGCGGGTTGGGTGTGGAACTGCACAAAAGGAATCTTTTATATCTCTATAAAACCTTATCAACTGAAGAATCGGCCGGAGACTGAAAAAATCCACAGGTTGATGGTTGATCCTGACGGTCTATTTTATTAAGAATCCCAGCGCGATAAAACTCAGTGTCATCAAGGCGGGCTCGATCCAACGGGAGCTTCCGGTAAATTTTTCTTCAATGTTTGAAGCGAGAGTGATCAACCCATACAACAAACCAAGCAGGATCATGCTGAATTGCAGGGGCTTAAACGGTAGATAGAACATCGCCGCCGCCACTTGGGTGATCACCAGTGTAATACCGGCAGCCCAGCCCGCCATCCAGCGCCCTGCCAGGCGCAGGTAGAGCGATCGTAATGAGATCAGAAAAACGGCTGGGATGATAGCGGCCAGAAGGACATAGAGACGGAAACCGGCGCCTGCAATGGTGATGACAATGATCAGGAACAACGCATAACTTACCGCGTTCAATCCCAACACCGCGAATGAATAACGCATGTCCTGAGGGTCTGCAGAAATATATTCTGAGACAAGCACACCTGCCAATAACAACGCGCTCAATCCGAACAAGAACCACCAGGCGAGGCCGAGCGGGATAGTTCCCAGTGTGATTCCGATCACCACGGCTGTAAAAGCGGGCACCAGCCAATGCTGCCAGCGTGTTCGAAATTCGGTGTGCGGATGCACCGCGAGGATCCAATCCGCTCCTGCCGCAGCGAGCGCGGCGCTGACCACAGCTACGATCGTGATGAAATTCAGTTTGAATTCAAGCAGGAAACCGGGGAACTGAATCGTCAGCGTTCGGGTGGGGATCGAAATAAAGGCCGTCGTGGAATACGCCAGCAGGATCATGGCGATGACGATACTCAATTTTTGCAGATCAGGGATGTGCCTGTGCTCATTCACAATCATAATTTTACCTTATCAGGTTCAGCCCGTGGGAATGGAGCGAGTTGAGGGAGGGGATATGGTAAAATTGGATTCTGTATGAATATAAACGAGCCGATTCTTGATGCCACCCCCCCCAGGCTGTTTCCCACACTCTTAAAAGGTTTCAACACGGTTGCAGGGAGAGTACAGCTGATTTTGATCCCGCTCCTGTTGGACCTGTTCCTCTGGCTGGGACCGAAGTTGCGTGTTCACGACTTGTTCGTGCCAATTCTCAACGAGCTCTCCACAACAATGTTGAAGATCGCCCCGCAGGACCTGCTGGAAACCGTTAACGCGACATCCAGTTTGTATATTGAATTTCTTGAGCAATTTAACTTATTCACTTTTTTACGGACTTTTCCCATCGGTATTCCCAGCCTGCTTGCCCGGATCGCTTCACTTGACTCCCCGCTGGATCTGGCAGGGATTATCGAGGTGCCTTCATTTCGCATAGGAATAGCTATTCTCGGCGGTTTGCTGCTGGCTGGGTTTTTCCTGGGCACGTTGTTCTTCAATTCACTTTCGCGATTGTCACTCGATGAACCAGCGAAATTCGACTGGAAACAGCTTTTTTCACATTTCACACAGGCTTTGATCTTTTTCCTGATATTGATCGCGCTTCTTACAATGATCTCGATACCGGTGTTTATTATCCTTTCGATCTTGTCCCTGGTCAGCGCTCCTCTGGCGCAATTTGTCCTGCTCGGAATGATCTTCCTGTTGATCTGGATGGCTTTGCCGCTTGTTTTTTCTCCACATGGCATTTTCACGCTCGATCAAAAGGTGATCCCTTCCATGCTCCTTTCCATGCGCATGGTACGATTCTTTTTACCGGGCACAAGTCTGTTCATCATTTTTTGCATCCTTATCAGCGAGGGATTTAACCTTTTGTGGGCTTTGCCGGGAACCGGATCATGGCTGTTAGCCCTCGGGATCGGTGGGCATGCCTTCATCGTTACGGGCTTGTTGTGTGCCAGTTTTGTGTATTATCGTGAAGGTCTGAAGTGGATGCAATTCAATATTCAAAAGATGCAAAAAGCCAGCAGGAACCCGGAAAGTGGAGGTACGACAGTTGAACAATAATCTTGCCAGTTATGGCGCAAAAGATATCCAGGTCCTTGAAGGTCTTGAAGCCGTTCGCAGGCGGCCGGGTATGTACGTGGGCGGGACGGACCTGAAAGCTCTGCATCATCTTGTTTATGAAGTGGTCGATAACTCTATCGATGAAGCCCTTATGGGTGCTTGCAATCGCATCGATGTGACCATCCACGAGGATAGCTCCGTTACCGTGAAAGATAACGGCCGCGGTATTCCAGTGGATATTCACCCCGATAAGAAAAAATCAGCGCTTGAAATTGTCATGACCGTGCTTCATGCCGGTGGTAAATTTGGACATTCTTCTTACAAGGTTTCAGGCGGCTTGCACGGTGTGGGCGTTTCTGCCGTCAACGCGCTTTCTGAGTGGTGTGAAGTGCACGTCTACCGTGATGGGCACGAGTACTTCCAGCGCTACGAACGGGGCATCCCCCAGGAACCGGTTAAGGTCATCGGTAAATGCCCGCCTTCAAAAACGGGTACATCCACTACTTACAAATTCGATCGCGAGATCTTCAAAGGGGATGTGGATTATAAATTTGATACGCTGGTGCAGCGCTTCCGTGAAATGGCTTTCGTAACGCGCAATGTGCTGATCAAGCTGGTCGATGAACGTCCCCCTGAAAAGGAGATCACTTTCCTCTTTGAGGGCGGCATAATCTCCTTTGTCCGTTATATTAACCGCAACCGTGAAGTGTTGCATCCGGTGTATTTTGTTGAAAAAGAGATCGACAATATCGGTATTGAAGTCGCGGTTCAGTTCACAGATGCGTACAGCGAGTCCGTTTTTTCATTTGCCAACACCATCAACACGATCGATGGTGGAACGCACATGACAGGACTGCGCACCGCCATTACGCGCGTGATCAATGATTACGCGCGGCGCAACAACCTGCTAAAAGACGCTGACCCTAACTTTACCGGCGATGATACCCGGGAAGGAATGACCGCCATCGTCAGCATCAAGCACCCTGATCCGCAGTTTGAGTCGCAGACCAAGGTCAAATTGATGAACGCTGAGGTCCAGACCTACGTGCAGCAGGTGGTAGGTGAGTCTTTCAGCTCATTCCTTGAAGAAAACCCCTCCGCAGGCAAGGCGATCGTGTCCAAATGCCTTACCTCGGCGCGCGCCCGTGATGCTGCCCGAAAAGCACGTGACCTGGTGATCCGCAAGTCTGCGCTTGAGTCACTGACATTACCGGGAAAACTGGCCGATTGCTCTGACAAGGATAGCAACAAAACCGAGATGTACATTGTGGAAGGGAACTCGGCAGGCGGTTCAGCCAAGCAGGGACGCGACCGCCACTTCCAGGCGATTCTCCCGTTGCGCGGTAAGATCCTGAACACAGAACGCGCCCGCCTGGATAAGATCCTTGGAAATGAAGAGATCAAATCCATGATCTCCGCCATGGGTACCGGTATCGGAGATAACTTTGACATCAAAAACCTGCGTTACGGCAGGGTGATTATCATGACCGATGCCGATGTGGATGGCAGTCATATCCGTACACTACTGCTCACTTTCTTCTTCCGTTACATGCCTCTCATCATTGAAGAAGGTCACCTATACATTGCGCAGCCCCCGCTGTACCGTATCGCGCACAAAAACATGGTGCGTTACGCGTATACTGAAGCAGAAAAGGACACAATTCTCAAAGAGTTGGGCTCTGCAGCTGAAAAAGCGAATTTACAGCGCTACAAAGGCCTGGGCGAGATGAACCCTGCTCAACTGTGGGAGACGACGATGAATCCGGAAACGCGCACACTGCTGCAGGTTTCCATCGATGATGCGGCAGCTGCTGACCGAACGTTTGACATGTTGATGGGATCTGCAGTGCCCCCTCGCACACGTTTCATCACCACGCACGCGCACGCGGTACGAAACCTTGACATTTAAATATATGACTAGCGACATCTGAACAGACACGCATCAACTTATTAGTAGTGCTTTTTTTGAGGAGGCTCAATGACCGGGGAATTAAGAAAAGTAAGTCAGATCGTTGAACCGCAATGGGTGCGCGAGGGTGCTGGCGTAAAGTTGCGTCGGAGCATGGGCGCAGCCGCGCTGGATCATCTCGATCCATTTCTCCTTTTGGATCACTTTGGTTCTCACAACCCTGATGATTATGTGCGTGGATTCCCCATGCATCCGCATCGCGGGATCGAAACAGTCACGTACATGCAGGCCGGTTTGGTGCGTCACAAAGACAGCCTGGGTAATTCCGGAGAGATCACAGCCGGTGATGTGCAATGGATGACAGCCGGGCGCGCCATTCTTCACGAGGAAATGCCGGAAGGGCTGGGCGGGCACATGGAGGGTTTTCAGTTGTGGGTGAACCTGCCGGCTCATTTGAAGATGATGGAACCGCGCTACCAGGAGATCAAAGCAGGGAAGATCCCCTGGCTGAACCCGACCCCCGGGGTCACCATCCGCCTGATTGCGGGTAAATATGGTGAAGTCTCTGGTCCGGTGACCGATATCGCGGCTGATCCGCTCTATATGGATGTGACCGTTTATGGAGGGGACAGGTTTGACCTCGACATACCCGCCGGGCACAATGCTTTTATTTATGTCTTCAACGGGGGGGGAGATTTTTGTGGCACTCAGGTGGAAGCCACCCGGTTATTGGTACTGGGCGATGGTGACGGGATCGAAGTGGTGGCCGGATTGTTGGGCGTGCGTTTCCTGCTGGTCGCCGGCAAACCTTTCAATGAGCCGATCGTGCGCTATGGACCAATTGTTATGAATACCGAAGAGGAAATTCATCAGACCTTGCGTGAGTTGCGCAACGGCACGTTCATTTCCTAGTTACGATCAATTAAAATTAATGACCGGCGCTGGAATCGATGCGCCGGTCGTTTGTTTAATTAGATGCTAGGGTAGACCGATCTTCGTGAAGTACACACCCGGGCTTGTTTCAGTGACGGACGTGTAACTGCCAGACATGTGGATCCAGGTATTACCGGGCTGCAATTCGAACAGGTTGCCGTCTTTGTCGAGGAACTGGATGGGAGTTGTATAACCTGACTTGAATGTCACATCATACATCATGCCATCGCGGAAGATCAAAGCCCGGCCGGTATTATTGACGATACTGAATTCATGCAGAGTATCATCTTTATTCAACGTTTCGATATGTGTAAACGTGATAATGACATTAGAGAACTGGAGTTGCTCGTTAGTGACGCGGTCAACTAGCGGGATCATTTCCAGGTCACCATTAGCTTTAATACTGTCGATCCAGCGCATGTACTTACGGGTTTCGGGGTTGTAAACCCATTTGGCGAGGTTATTCTTACCGAATTGATGGGTCAACTCGAGCGCCTGAACCCCACCGGCGGGTGGGATCGTGTGAAACACCATCCCGTCCAGGTTCTGGCGGGTGTTGGTGGCATTGGGTCTGGCTGCGTAATACTTGGTCATTTCAGCCGAATTGGCAAAAACGCTGATCTCCGGCTTGACCTTGTTCAACGCTTCGTCGCGGCACATGGCCGGACAGGTATTCGTCCCTTCGGATATGACCCGCGTCCACCCCAGGTAATCCAGGATCTTTGTCCAGGTCGCAGGCCACGCGTAAACTGCCCCCAAAACTCCCTGGTACATTGTAACCAGATGACGGTCGACCAGGCGGCCTGAACGGATCGGTCCGATCTGTGTGGCATCCTGTCCGTAATACAATGCCAGGAAACGGTTTGCTCCTTCCCCGGTGTAATAATCAAAAACGATGTCGGCGAAGGAGAGCCCCGCGTGCGGGCGGCCTTCGCGCGGGAAGTTGGAAACCTTGATCATCATCGGCCGGCGGTTAAGGATGCCCGGATCGCTGACTTCAAGACCGGTCAACGGGTTCACATTCGCCGGAAAATTGCTCGGACCGTAGTACACGATCACGGGTGTAGGTGTGATAGTGGGAGTGGGGGTTTCAGTGGCAGTAGGGGTGAAGGTGGCGGTGGGCAGGGCTGCCATGGTTTGCTGCACTGCTAGTTCAATTTCCTCAGGAGAAAATGTGGGCGCGGCTCGCTGGCACGCTGAAAGTACCATTGCCATGATGGTGACCAATGTAAAAATGAGTATCGTGGGTCGTGTTTTCCGCATGAATTCTCCTGCAAAAAAGCGTATCTGATTTCGTTCTCAGGATTATATCCCATTCCTTCCGGATTAAATGAGCGTACCTGATCTTTAGCGATTGATGGTAAACCGGATCTGATCTTCGGTTGACGCGCTGGAATAGATCACCTGTGCCGGGGCATTTGTGCTGCCTAATAACAATTGCCAGCCGCTTTCGGTACCCGAAGCGCCGATAAAGTGTTCACCATCGACCCATTGAACATTACGAACCTGATTGAACGCAGGTACAACAACTGGTGTGGATCCGGGCTGAACAATGAACGAATCCGCTGTGTCGCTGTGGTAATAAAACAACCTGCTGTCTGTTGACCAATCCGGCAGGTTGTGCAGTTCACCGTCTGCGACCTGTTGCGTTCCACTGCCATCCAAATTAACCAGGTTAAGCGCGTAAACGTTATCCTCAGGTGCGCCTTCGCGAACCAGGTAGACCAATTGTGATAGATCTGGCGCGATCGAGGCGATCTCCATCGGCCAATAGGTCATCGGGCCGGTGAATTTCAGTTGGGCATTTGGGGTTGATTGACCGAGTTCCCAGTAATAAACGCTAGATTCAGCCGGGGTGAGTGACCAGGGGTCTTGTGGTGGTACGACCACCGCCAGTGCTGATTCGTCAACCGACCAGGTCGGCATGGGGAGAAAGGCGTACTCTGAGGCGGTATTAACAAACGGGAAGGTGATCACGTCAGCTGCCACCAGCGAGCCATCCGCCTTGTAAATATCCATCCCTTCCGGGCGGGAGATGGCGATAAGGGACCCATCGGGGGAATAGGTATAATCCCAGCTCCAACCGGCATCGATCGTCATCAGTGAGGATAACGCGGCTGTATTGGGGTCGATGAGGTACAACGTGTCACCGATTGGGGAACCGGGACCTTCATACGCGTAACGGATTGACATCGCCAGCTGGCCGGAGTGCGGCACCCAGCTGACATGAGCGGGNNGTGCGCAGATCACTTCCATCGGAGTTGATGATTTCTATTGAGTAAGCCACCCAATCCGTTGAACGAAGCATCGCGATACGTTTTCCATCGGATGAGATGATCGCTTCGCGTACGTCTCCTGTATTCGTCAGTTGCAAAGGAGCAGCCATTGCTTCACTCCAGAAGAAGGCGTTGTGATCGGGGCTCACAAAAGCCACGGCAAGCGTTGGAGTGGCTGGTTCTTCGGTGAGGGTGGGGGCTTCTGTCGGAAGGTTTACCTGAGGCGAAGGTGTTTCGACCACTATCGGTTGATCGGTTGCTGGATTCTGGGCATTAACAGTTTCTGCCACACTGGTATTGATGAATTCCTCAGAAGGTTCTCCTGACGGATTCAAAATTCCGCAGGAAGCGATCAACAGGCTGATCGTAAGGACTAAACTGACAATGATGATCATTCTTTTTATTGACATCTGAATTTCCTCCTGTTCAATAATCAGACAAATTATATCTAATTATATAAATTATCTATTTCAATTTCAATCATTTATCCATTCCAATAGATCCACAAGATTACATCGACAAAAGAAAAGGACAGGAAGCTCCTGCCCTTTCATGACGTTTAGATAAAGGTAATCGTTCCCTCATCCCAACAGGAATCCGATCCCCATCAATACCGGTGTGATCAGGTTCAGCATAACGTTTTGACCCAAAGACGGCAGCAGAGCGGGCAGATCCTCAGCATTCTTCAATACCGCGCGGGCGGTGGGAATGGCAATGAACAAGGTCAACATCCCCAGAAGCGTCCAGGCAGGCGTGAGTTTCAACAGCACTCCCAGCAGGAGCGTAATATAAGTGGCTGCCAGGAAACTGACATAAATAACAGCGCTGGCTTTCCTGCCGATCAGGATGGGGTAATGCTTGCGTGAAACCGTTTTATCTGCATCAGCGTCAGGGAACTGGTTAAGTAATAACAGGTTGCACACCAGGAAAAACGGGACAAAGGAGCTGAGGACAACTGTCCAGTTGATGGCTGCGGTGAGCACATAGTAGCCGCCCACAACCATCAGGGTTCCAAAACCAAAACCGGGTGAGAGCAGACACAGGATGGGTTGCTTGTTGAACCAGGGGGTATAGGCGAAGATGACAAACAACCCGACCGCGCCGATCACAAGGATCGGCCATCCCACCTTGATTGCAAAGAAGATCCCGATAATGGTGGTTATTGCAGCGGTGATGATAACGGTCCATAGCACCAGGGGCGCTTTTGAAGGATCCTGGATAAGTGTGCCGCTTCCCCCGCTGAATGGGGTACGCGTGGTACGAAAATCCAGCCCGCTTTTCACATCCATGTACTCATTAATGGCGTTGACACATGCATGCGCCGTAAGCGCGCCAATGAAAGCCAATACTGCATATAGCGGATCAATCTGGCCATGGGTCCAGATGGCAGCTGTCATCGCCAGGAAAGTGCAGGCCACTGCCAGCAACAGGAAATTGGGTCGCATCACACC
>MTKZ01122872.1_pt1 | contig 19952 bp, 15 predicted proteins | sample 1042781 | NCBI WGS metagenome assembly MTKZ01 (sample SAMN06212207, study PRJNA360539) | anaerobic digester metagenome | biome: Wastewater treatment plant; material: sludge; isolation source: anaerobic digester fed with sludge from wastewater treatment plant | place: Denmark: WWTP Viborg ... | reverse complement strand
CGGTGCCCCGCTGGGCCGCAAGCAGAGGACCGGCATGCCGCCGCAACTCGCGAGTCTGCTCTCACAGCTTGCCGCCGAATTCTATGTCTCCAAATCCTCAGAGGTGCTCAGGCTGGAAATCCTGATCGACCACCTGCCCTTCTCGCCCGAGGCGATGACGATTGTCGAACAGGCCATGATGATAAGCCGGGAGGAGGCCGGCCAGCTCGCCGACAGATACGGCAAGGCTGAGATTCTCGGATCGGGCCTGACCCCCTATGTGCTTTCGGTTCGCGATGTGGTCCAGGCTGATCAACGTCGTGTCATGCTGCTGGCCACGCTGGTGATCGGGCTGATTGTCCTGGGTCTCATTCGCCACCTGCGGCTGACGCTGTTCATGCTGCTGGCCACTTGGCTGACGTTTGGAGCGACCGTCACCCTCAGCGACCTGTTCTTCACCCAGGTGATGGGAACATATGGTCTGGACTGGAAGGTTCGGCTGATCGTGTTTGTGATCGTGGTGGCGGTCGGGCAGGACTATAATATCTTCTTGGCGGCCCGGTTGTTCCAGGAACTTCCGCAAGCAGGGCGGGCTGAGGCGGCTCGACGGGCGATCGTGAGCACCGGCGCGGTCATCAGCAATTGCGGGCTGATCATGGCCGCGACGCTCGGTTCTCTGTGGGCAGGCAAGTTGACCCTTTTGCAGCAGGCCGGGTTCAGCCTGGCGTTGGGAGTGCTGATCGACACGTTTTTTGTGAGGCCGATTCTGATCCCGAGTTTCTTCTTGGTTGTCATGCGTTCTCGGGATCAAGGACAGGCAGAGGCCTCAACGGCCACTGCCGTCAGTCGGCCCGCGGGAGGCTTCCCGGCACAGGTGCATACGCATGCCGATCCCGAGGATCCTGGCTCTGACTGACGTGAACATGGCCTCGCTGCCGCAGCAGGCCGAGCAGGTGGTCGCGTTCTACACGGAACTGGTGGGCCTGGATCATCTTCCCGAAGAGTCGGACGAACATCGGAAGGTCTTCCGCGGCGATCGTCGACGAGGGCCGCGCATCGTGGTGCGCCTGCGCAGTCCTCTGGGAGAAGAGGACCGCCGGCGAGTTCTGATCCAGGTCGCGTCCCTTCGCGACTACGTCGAACGTCTCACCGAGCAGCGGGTCTTCTGGCAAGAGATACGGGGTTGGGGATACTATGATCGGCGGCTCTATGTCTTCGACCCGGCCGGCAACCTGGTCGAGTTGGTCTGCTACCACCTTTTATGATGTAACATAATGTTTCACAAGGACTTACCGATTCCAGGCAAGGGCGAGATTCGCAAAGCCATGCCGGGGGCTGATCCGCGGTTTGCAAAACGCGCCGAAATCACTTATAAAAGGGATGACAACAGCCGAACTTGCCGTTATACTTGGGTATCTCGATTGGTTTTTGGCGGCACTCCCGGGTGGCGCAAGAACTCGGGAGCATCGGGTACCATCTCCATCACTCGTCGGTTTCCCTTTCGGACCGTAGGTGAGTATTACTCCTGACGAGGATGTTTGTTGCGAGGCGCCGCGCATCCCGCGAGTGGCCTGCCATGGTCATCGGACGGGATGCCGAGGATGGAAAAACAAAGGGCTCAACGGGGGCGCGAATAAGCGAAGCCCGGCGGCAGATGAGACATAAACCCGCGCGGGCATGAGGCCAGACGCTTCGAAGCGTCGCTCCCAGGGGTAACGGCATCACTGATTGAAGGGAACGGCGGATCGTGAAGCCCGGCAAGCCGATCATCGGTCTTACCGGCGGCATAGGGTCGGGTAAAAGCGCCGTGGCGGGACTCCTTCGGGACTTGGGGGCCGGGGTGATCGACGCCGACCGGCTGAATCACGAGGAGCTCGATTCGCCGGAGGTCCTCCGGCAACTTCGCGAGTGGTGGGGGATGGGAGTCGCGGGGCCTGATGGGCATGCCGACCGGGCAGCGATCCGGCGGATCGTGGGCGCCGACGCGAGTCAGAGGAAACGCCTGGAAGATCTGGTTCATCCTCGAATCGACCGGCGACGCCGAGAGTTGGCCGACCGCTACCAGGCCGATCCGTCCGTGCGAGCGATCGTGCTGGATGCCCCGCTGCTGCACGAAGTGGGGCTTGCCGAGGAATGCGATTATCTGATTTTCGTCGATGCGGATCAGGTTGTTCGCTCGGATCGGGTTCGCAAGCGGGGTTGGACGCCGGAGGATCTGGAGCGATTCGAGAAATCGCAGTTGTCACTGGACACGAAGAGGGATCGTGCCGATTATAGGGTGGTCAACAACTCGGATATAGCTGACCTCCGCAGGCAGGTGGAAGACGTTTTTTCCCGGATACTCGCCGACTAACAGACCCCGCACTCCAAACAGTCCAGCGACTTCCGGGTGTGACGCCGGTAAAACAACTTGAACTTGAGAAGACTTTTGCTGGGGTAAGAGCCCCGGCCATGAATACGAGGAGGTATGCCAGAATGGCGAGAGCCAGCGACAAGCCGAGGGGTTCGGTCAACCGCAACGGCGGACGTCGAAGAACGGTGAGGGATGACCCGCCGGTGCCGGCGGCACCGGTGAAGGACGAGGACGTCTCGTTCGGCGCCGATGTCAACGAGACCGCCGCCGAGGCGTCGTCCCGAGACGCCGTGGCCACCGAGGCGCCGGTCCCCACGACCAGCACCATCGACGCGGAGACCCACGCCAAGTACGAGGAGGTCAAGCGGGGCGATCTGCACATCAGGGACTTGCAGAAGCTCACCGTGGACGCCCTTCATGAGATCGCCAGGCAGGAAGGCCTCTCCGAGTACACCGGTCTGACCAAGTCCGAACTGATCTTCCGCATCCTCAAGGAGCGAATTCGCCAGAACGGCTTGATGTACGGCGAGGGCGTGCTTGAGATTCTGCCCGACGGCTTCGGCTTTCTCCGCAACCCCGAGTACAACTACCTTCCCTGCCCGGACGACATTTACGTCAGCCCGTCGCAGATTCGCCGGTTTGGTCTGCGCACCGGTCACATCGTCGCCGGCCAGATTCGCCCGCCGAAGGAGTCGGAGCGGTACTTCGCCCTCCTGCGGGTCGAGGCGATCAATCTCGAGGATCCCGATCGCGTCACCGAGAAAACCAACTTCGAGGATCTGACGCCGCTGCACCCGGGCCCCAAGGATGCCAAGACCGCCAAACTCGGCGTCGACGGCCGCGTGCGTTTCGAGACGACTTCCGAAGAGATCAACATGCGCGTGGTCGACCTGGTGACGCCGATCGGCAAGGGCCAGCGCATGCTCATCGTCGCCCCGCCCCGTACCGGCAAAACCGTACTCATGCAAAAGATGGCCAACGCCATCGCGGCCAACCAGCCCGAGTGCTACGTCATCATTCTGCTGATCGACGAACGCCCCGAGGAAGTGACCGAAATGCAGCGGGCGACCAAGGCCGAAGTAATCTCGTCAACCTTCGACGAGCCCGCCAGCCGCCACGTGCAGGTGGCCGAGATGGTCATCGAGAAGGCCAAACGCATGGTCGAGTACGGCCATGACGTCGTGATCCTGCTCGACTCGATCACCCGCCTGGCCCGGGCCTACAACACCGAAGTCCCGCACTCCGGCAAGATCCTGACCGGCGGTGTCGATGCCAACGCCCTGCAGAAGCCCAAACGTTTCTTCGGCGCCGCCCGTAACATCGAAGAAGGCGGCTCGCTGACCATCATCGGCACCGCCCTGGTCGATNNCGAGGAGTTCAAGGGCACCGGCAACAGCGAACTGCACCTGGATCGCCGCCTGGTCGACCGCCGCACCTGGCCGGCCATCGACATCAACGCCAGCGGCACCCGCAAGGAAGAGTTGCTGCTCGATCCGGGCGAGCTGGAGCTGGTCTACAAGCTCCGCCGCGTCCTCAGCGATATGAACGTGGTCGAGGCCATGGAACTCCTCCGCGCCCGCCTCCTCAAGGTCCGGACCAACGCGGAGTTCCTGATGACCATGAACTTCTGAAGTACGGCCGACGCCCTCGTCGGCCTTTTGCGATCGCAGTCCAGACTGAAACCCCGATCCCCCATCCGCGGTTCGCCGCCGATGGGGGATTTCTTTCTGGCGGGTGCCCCACCTCCTCTGGAGGTGGGGACCACGATGATCGCTTTCAGAACCACGACCGTAAGGGAGCGGCCGCCAGCCGGGTGCCCCACCCCAAGCGTGGGGGACGAAATCGGCAGTCTGAGCAACGATTGAAATCAGTAGTCCACTTGGCACTTGAGGGAATCTCGTCTCCCGCCACTGCGCCGCGGGGCGCCCGCAGCGAGACACGGGCAACCGAGCCAGTACATCGGCGATGTGGGGCGAGCGAATTCGCACGCGCGGGAACAATTTCGCTCCCGCGCGCGTCCAATGATGGGACACGAGAATGCCCGTCCGAAGGAGAGCCCAATGACCCGCTGGTCAATTTGGTTAAGCGTCTGTAGTCTGCCGTTCACCTCTGTGGGGCTCACCGCAGCACCCGGACCAGGGTCAACAGCCTCGGCCCCATCGGACCCATCCGACCTTGATCAAATTGCGCGAGCGGTTAAGAGCCTTCCCGTCTTCAGCCTGATCTGCACAGGCACGGTTAGAGAGGAGACGATCACGGTCGGGAAGCACCCCTTGGTACAGGCATGTCCCACGATCAAGATTGGCCGTGTTTTCTTCGGTGATCCCGAGATTGACCAAATAGCCGCAGACGGCCGATCCGTCGGACTGCGGACGGGGGAATCGTATCTGCTTTTTGCCCAAGGCGGGCCACAAGTCAAGTGGATCATGGAGGCTCTGCCTGATACGCCGAAGGCACAGGAACTGGTGCGGGCGGCGATTCTTGGCAAGCTGCGGCAGCAACAGGAGGAGGTTCAACAGAACTTCACTGATGTCAGCCGAAGCCTCGATGCCGCGGAAAGACTGCTGCTTGAATACCTGCGCCGGGTATCACAGGCCCTTCCCGACCATCCGTATCTGGGCGAAAAGGCGATGGCCAGCGTCAGGATTCGAAGAGTCGCGTGCCCTCCGGGTGTTTACGTCAGGATTGAAGGGGGAATGCGGGAGGTCGAGACGAGCGAAGGACGCCGACCGGTCCCTCAAGGTCGAGACGGTATATTGCTGTGGGTGGCGCTGGGGGTCGCTCAACGACACCCCTTTGCGATTGGCGCGCCTGCCTTCCCCTGGGGAGACGTCAGTTATGGAAACGCTTCCACGCCGAGTGAGGCCGGGCGCGAGCAGCTTACGTTTTTCAGGAGCGATACACTTTTCGATCCCTCTTATGCCTTTCCTTTCTGTCTTCAGGTAGAAGAACCGTACGTCCGCAACGGCACTCATGAGGTCGGTGACAAGTTAATCCTCCTCTTTCACGAGCTAGGTGAAGCGTACCGCGAGTTGTGCACGAGGCCGCCCCAGGATGTCGACGCTGCACTTGACTGCCTGCGATCACTCTCCGGACAACAGGTGGTCACTTCTCGACCCCTCGTGCATCGGATCCTTGCTCCCGCCTTCCTGGCCTACAAGGCTCTCGATAAGGAGTTCGCATCGGGACGAATGACGGACGAGCAGAAACGCCGGGTGGTTCCTGCACTCATCAGCCTGCTGACAGATCGCACAATCGTTGCCGATGAGACGCCTTACGACGGACCGATCACGCGAAGCCACCACATGGCATATCCGCTCTTGACTGCAATTACCGGACAGACCTTACCGGCACCGCTGCCCTCGAAACCCAGGGGAGGAAGAGCTCCTGCCTTTTGGCTCGACAGTCAGCCGGAGAACGACAGGGAAGCCAAGAACGTAGCGGAGAGGCTTGAGGCCTGGAAAAAGTGGTGGCAGGCTCAGGATGCCGCGCACCATAAGGGGGCGAGTTCGGGAAAAGCACACTGAACCGTCGGGCTTTTTTCAGAGGCCACCATCGCCCCCTGCTGAGGGCAGGGGACCGACTCCTCGGCAGCAGGTCCAAGCGTCCGAATCAGTCAGGCAGTCCGCGGCAGGTCGATCATGCCCTTCTCTTCTCGATTGCTCATCGCCCTGGATGTTCGTAGAATGAACCATCATGGACCCGCCCCCGACAGACGCGAGTTCCTTCACCTCCCCCCGATTGGCTGAGTTCTTCAGCCTGGAGGGCCTCGTCTTGAGAGAAGACCTGCAACAGGACAAGCGATCCGCGCTCCTGGCCGTCGTCCGAATGTTCGACGACTTCCAGGTGCCCTACGCAATCACAGGGGGAGTTGCCCTGCAGTTGTACTCGACTGCGGTTCGATATACCGTTGATCTTGACGTTGTGACCTCTCGGCGCGAGTTCAAGCCCATCAGCGACGCCAAACCTTGGGCGCGATACGGTATGGAGCTTGTTTTCGACCGCCGCCGATACATCCAACTCCGGCACCCGGCGAGCAACGTAGACATCGACGTCAATCTCGACACGCGTTTTCTTCCGCTCCTCGAGACCCCCACCATCGAGCATGTGGAAGGAACGCCCGTCCGGTTTGTCTCCCTGGTCGGTCTCGCCGTCGCCAAGCTTCGAACCCAGCGCCACGACTGGCCGNNCGCCACGACTGGCCGCGGAACGAGGAAAAACGACTCCAGGACCGCGTTGACCTCATGCGAGTGCTGCGGGCCAATCCGCAGATCGCAGAGCCTGTGCGGGTTCACCCCCTCACCAACGACGAAATGCGCCAGATCCTCGACCAGATCCTCGCCGATCTGCAAAAACCCTCCAGCGACGAACTGCCTCCTGAGGACGGCGCCGACGATACCTGACCCGGCTGTTAGACCCCTTCAAGGCGCGCATCGAAGCCCTCGCAACTGATCAGCTTAAGGTGCATGGTTCATCCCCCACACGGCCGTCGGGATCTGCCGACTCTGGTATACCGTCCGATTCAACGGTATAAGATCGCGGCGCAAGTAAGGATGCCCCATCGGGGCAGCAGAGGAGAACTCGTTCATGAAGATCACCGCCATCGAAACGCACGTCTGCAACGCCCGGATGCGGAACTGGGTTTTCGTCAAAGTCATCACCGATCAGCCCGGCCTGTGGGGCTGGGGCGAGGCCACGCTCGAGTGGCACACGCGGGCGGTGGTCGGGGCGATTCAGGACATCGAGCCGCTGCTGATCGGTGAAGACCCCACGCGCGTCGAGCACCTCTGGCAGATGATGTACCGTCAGCACTTTTGGCACGCCAACGGCATTATCCGAGCCACCGCCATGAGCGGGATCGATCTGGCCCTCTGGGACATCGTGGGCAAGATCCACAATGTCCCCTGCCACAATCTCTGGGGCGGCCCGGTCCGCGACTACATCCGCACCTACTGCCACCTCGGCGGCGGCCGGATGGAGGATTTCTACGAAACGAACCCAGCCGACGCGACCCGCTTCGCCGAACTGGCCCGCAAGGCGGTCGAGGACGGCTTCACTGCGTTCAAGACCATGGCCGTGCCCTGGACCATGCCGATCGAGGGTCTTCGCCCGATCAAGTACGCCGAAGCCTGCGTCCGATCGATGCGCGAGGCGGTCGGCGACGACATCGACCTCATGGTCGATTGCCACGCCCGCCCGTCGCCGCGGATGGGCGTGCTCTTCGCCAAAGCACTCGAACCCTACGGCCTCTACTGGTTCGAGGAGCCCTGCTGGCCCGAAACGGTCGACGGCCTGGCCGAGGTCCAACGTGCGGTGGTCACGCCCATCGCCACCGGCGAGCGGCTCATCAGCCAGCACGGCTTCCGCGAACTGCTCGAAAAGAAAGCGTGCAGCATCATCCAGCCCGACATCACCCATGTCGGCGGCCTCAGCGAGGCCCGGCGCGTCGCCGCCATGGCCGAGGTCTACCGCGTCGCCATGGCCCCCCACAACCCCCAGGGACCGGTCAGCACCGCCGCGTCGCTGGAGTTCGGTTTCGCCACGCCGAGCTATATCATCTGCGAGGCCGTCCATCTCGACGTCCCCTGGCGCCAGGACGTCGTAAAGGAGGGATTTGCTGTAGAAAAGAAGGGACGCATTGTCCGCCCCGGCACCAAGCCCGGCCTGGGCTTCGAAATCAACGAAGCCGAGGTCAAAAAACACCCGTTCCAGCAGGAACTCCCCCAGCGCGTCTTCTACCCCGACGGCAGCGTCGGCGACTGGTGAGCCATCTTGATGAGCCCGGCGGTTGATCCGCCGGGTGATTCTTGCGATGAAAGACCGCGCGTGCTTCCCTGAGAAGTGTTCACATCGCCTTCTTGTGCTTGGCGATCAACTTTCGAACGGCGGGAACAAGCTCGACGGGGATCTGCATCAGAGAGTGCGTCCGATCCTCATAAGCGGCTTCGTCTTCGGCGACCGCTTCATCCTCCGTCTGGCCTTCGTAATGATCGAGAACTCGCCGCACACGCTGCTCATCCCATCCTTCGGGGAATCCTGCCTGTGTCATGATAGTCTCCCTCCACATCAATATAGTAGCGTACCTGCCTCATCGAATTCCAGTGTCTCCCTGACGTTATTCTCGGTGCCGCTCCTCGTTGTTTGCCCCGGCCGCCTACGGCACAACAATCTCCGGCTCGCAGGTGGCCTTCGATGGAAGCAACTCCGTCTTCGTCCCCGACGGGAACCACCATTTCGCCCGCCGGGCCTCGCTGCCCTTGCCCTTGTTGGCGTCGCTGTCGCCCTCGCGCTGCCGCTCGATGTGCCCGTCGAAAGCCGCGATGTTGATCGTCCCCCGATGGCGCCACATTTCCTTTCGGAGGAAATCGCCACGATAGGTCACCGGCCCCTCGTCGTGCGACCGCCACGCACCCTGCGACGAGAAGCCCCAGTTGGCATTGGCGATCTCGCCTCGGGTCTTGGAGACGATGTGGGCATCGGCCAGAAAGGCTTTGCCCGCCGGCTGCTTGATCAGATCCGGTTTGGGGACGTACCGCGCGGGGATGCAGTCTTCATGCCACCAGAGGGTGCCGGCTGTCTCCCCGGTCTTTGCCTTGTCGCCGACGTAGGTGAAGAATCGTGAAATGGCGTAGCTCGGCGCCAGCGTGTCGGCTGGTATCAGGTCCATCAGCTCGGGATAGCTGACCGGGCCGGTTCTGCGGCGGTTTGTCGGGCACTGCGGCATCGCGCTGACGGCAGCCGTGTAGCGTTGCTTGAAGTCGCGAGGAGCGCGGGTGCCGAACTCCTTCAGAAGGGGGCTCGCCCAGTCGAACACCTGCAGGGCGGGGTAATGATCGCGACTGGCCGTGGGTGTATAGGCCCCGGCGGCGAAACCGGGCGGCGCTCCGTTACCGCTGGTATTGGGCGAGCCGACAAGCCAGCCCCTTTGCTCCAGGCCGTAGGCTGTGGCCGCAAGGCTGATCTGCTTGAGATTCGACCCGCAGACGGCCGCCCTTGCCAGTTCCCGCGCCCCCGACAGGCTCGGCAGCAGAATCGCCATCAGCAGAGCGACCATTGCCACCACGACCAGTACCTCGATCAACGAGAAACCGGCCGGACGTAAGCCGCTCCGGAACAGGGCAACCTGGGACCCCAGAAACATATGTGCCTCCGTGATGGCCGGTATAGTATCTAAGCACTATTGAATGGTCAACAATTCTTTCAGGGTATTTGCTGAACTAAGGAGAGATAGGGCAATCGCAAGCAGGAAGCGGGCAATGGCTCGCATCCCGGTCTCCTGGAGCTGCACTCAAGGAAGGCATTCCAGAGGCGCCGAACCGTCACCGGGTGCCACGGCAATCGTGAGCCTGATCGCGAGGCCGGACCGCACAGGAATGGAGCCGGCCCAGGGTGCGGGTTAAGAATCTATCGCAAGGCCAGAGACGCTTATTCCCCTATAAAGCGGCATCCGCCGAAGGAGACTGGATCACGTCACCGGTCTGTTTTGTCTGCATTGAGTCTCGAAGTGTGCCAAAGGGCAACCATCTCGCAAGCCACGAGGCCGAAATGCCGGCGGCACACGCGTTGGAGGCGGCGCACGGTGTTTACGGCTGGGCTTTCACCGGGACCGGAGTCGCGGCCATCTGTGTCGCGCGGCTCGGCCACGGCTCGTTGCTCTCGAGCCGAATGCGCATCAGGAGAATCGCCAGGTCCAGTTGCGGATCGCTCTCCGGGTAGTCGTTCGGGTCCTCGCGGGTGACAAAGTCCTCATCATCCTCCTCGTCACCCTCCGTCTCATCTCCCTCAACGGTGTCCAGGCCGGCAGCCGGTTTCGAGGTTGCCGACGACGGAGTCCCCTTCTCGGATTCTCCCTTGCCCGGCTGGCTGGTGCTGCGGTACGACGTCACCCGCTGGATATCGTCGTCGGAGAGCTTGTCCTGGTTCTTGCCCTTGAGGATGTCCCGCTTGAGTTGGAGATCGTAAAGCTTGATTCGCTCCTTGGGGAACACCCGCGCGGGAATGTCCGCGTCGACTCCCCAGGTGACCGAGTCGTCATCCTTGTGGAGGCACCGGCCGTCGGGCAGGTAGTAAAGCTGTGTGGTCAGCTTGAGGAAGGCCATGCGGCTGCGGTTCAGCGGCAGGACCTGTTGCACGCTGCCCTTGCCGTAGGTTCGTTCCCCGAGGACCAGGGCCCGCTTGTGAACCTGCAGAGCTCCGGTCACGATCTCCGAAGCGCTGGCGCTATAGCGGCTGGTGAGGATGATCATCGGGAAGTCGGTGTACGAGGTATCGCTTGGCGATGAGACTTCCCAAGGAGAGCCGTTTCGGTCTTTTGTTGAGACGATCGGTTTGTTCGCCGGCAGGAACATGCCCGAGACGTCCACCGCCGCCTTCAGCGGCCCGCCCGGATTGTCCCGCAGGTCGAAAACAAGGCCGCGCAGGCCCTGCTTGGTCAAGCCGGCCAGGACTTCTTTCAGTTCGTCGGCGCTGCTCTCCGTAAAGTTGGTCAGGCGTATGCACGCGATCTTGTGCTTGTCATCGATCATATACTTCCATGCGTCATGATCGTCCCGATCAAACCCTTTAATCGACTCGACGCTGATCTCCTGGCGTTCAAGCTTGAGCTCGAACTCCTCCTCTTCACCCGGCCGTTTCAGGGTCAGATTCACCGTTGTGCCCACCGGCCCGGTGATCTCTCGAACCGCCTTGGTGATCGTGTACTTGGCGGCGTTCTTACCGTTGATCTTGGTGATCAGATCTCCGGGGCGCACGCCGGCCCGATAGGCGGGCGAATCCTTCAGCGGCGATACCACCAGGATCGGTTCACCGTCGTTCTTGCGGATATGGATGCCCACGCCGCTGAAACGCCCCTGCGTGTGCTTGTTGAATTCCAGGACGTCGGACGGCCAGATCATGTCGCTGAACCTGTCCAGCGGTTGCAGCGCGCCGTAGGTGAACTCGCGGACCAGCACGGTTTGCGGAAACAACCCGATTTCTTCGTTAATCTCCAGAACGCGCTCGAAGTGCGCGATCAGTTCGTGCACGGTCAGCGATTCCTTGGCCTCGGCGAATTTGAGCCTCGCCTCCACGCGCGTCGAGAACTCGGCCACCGCCTCCTTGTCGTTGAGTTTCTCGAAGACTTCAGCCAGCTTGGGAGTCCTGGTCATGAGCAGCACCTGGCGCAGGGCTCCCAGCACGGCCTCCCGAAAGTCGGGGGTCTTGAGGTAGTCTGTGGAGATCTTGAGGAAGGCATCGTAGGCCATGTCCTTGGAGATGTCCGCGACGGCCGATTCCCAATCCGCCTCCGGTTCATAGGTCAGTTCCAGGCGAATATGGTCCTGGCATCGTTCCAGAGCCTTCCGGTATTCCTTGTCAAGAGGATAGAGGTCCTGCAGGCGAACGTACACCCGGGCGGCCGCGTACCACTTGTTCTTCGCCTCGTAATCCTGCGCCGCCTGAAGCGCATTCTCAACGGCCTCGACAACCCAGGGCTCCTTGACGAACTCGTCCGGGTCGTCCGCAACGCTGTGGGCCATGGATATGCTGACCAACGCCTGGTGCCGACGCCCGGCCGCGATGTCATCCTTGGCCCAAGAGACGTACTTGCTGTAGTCCTTGCCGAGTCGCTCCCGACGGCTTTCCTCAAACTCGCCGTATTCGCTCAGCCAACCGCGAACATGAGCAACCCGCTCGTCGCTCACTCCCGCCGTGGCCAGGCTGTTGATGATCTCCGTGGCCTTGTCGATCTTGCCCGTGCCGACGAGGCTCAGCCCCTCCAGCCACTTCTCCTGCTGGACCGCCGAGCCGACGGGCTTGTTCTCTTCGAGCGTATCGGCCGAGGATGCCGGTGGAGAGACCATCACCGCCGGCCCCGCGGCAAACAGACACCACGACACGATGGAGGTCTTGAGCAGGCGCTTCATGAGCACTCCTTCGGGTTGCACTCACCCCTGATCGTTGCCCCCGATTGAAGACGGGTCGACCGGCCGACAGGGCCGAATTCCGACTCGGGCCATCGGCCGGATTGGCGGATCCCAGATTCGCCAGGACGGATTGTCGCGCGGCTCGGCGGGACGGCACTCGCTATCCCCGGGACAGGGCCTCGTCAACCCTTGGCTTGATTATATATACGCCAGATACGTCGGCAAAGCCGCACCCGCGTTCTGCAACGTACACAAAGACGTCGGCGGTTCATCGCCCCGAGCGCCAGTTTTTCAACGGCGGCCGGTGCGGTTGTGACCGTTTCTGGTCAGAACCAGATCGCGGCTCCCCAATGGCCGGTCTGGTGGCTTCTCAGAAGCCGCGATGGGCGCGCAGCTGACATAGATCAGTAACCTGCAACATAAACACGATTCGACCGTAGTCGCTTGGCTGAAATGAACTTGGGTGATACAGACGCGCCGCAAGCAGTTTAATTAAAGCCAAAGTGTAGTAACAGGCTGCTCTTGCGGCGGCAGAAGCCCAGGCCCGCGATCGCGGTGGTTCCAGGCACCCAGCCAAGCTTGGACATTTCGCAGACTTCACGAGTCGATGAATGTTCATAAGTTATTACCCTAAATGTATCTATAAATGGAAAAGGCCTGTGAGTTCATGTCAGGATCGCAGCACTGTATTTGACTGAGACGGGTCGTTCTGGTATTATCCTGACTTATGGCTCGGTCCACAACGCCCAAGATAACGGTCAGAAAGGCAGTTCCCGGCTCTATCCGAACTTACCGGTCAGCATTAACCTTCCTGGAGTCAATGGTTAACCATGAGAAGATGGCTCGGGTGGGCTACACTCCCCGAAACTTCAATCTCGCCAGAATGACCCGGCTGTTGTCGGGTCTGGGCAATCCGCACCGCGAGTTCAAGTCAATCCACATCGCTGGGACCAAAGGCAAGGGGTCGACTGCGGCGATGCTCTCGGCCATGCTCGCCAATTGCGGATTGAAAGTGGGGCTGTACACTTCGCCGCACCTGCTGGACGTTCGGGAACGCATACAGAAAAACGGCGAGATGATCAGCGAGTCGGAAATGACCCACCTGATGGGCAGGATCGCCCCGGTGGTCCGCCGTCTGGGCAAGGACGAGCCCACCTATTTCGAGATACTGACCGCCCTGGCCTTTCTTTACTACGCCGAGCAAAAGGTGGACATCGCGGTGGTTGAGACGGGCATGGGCGGCCGGCTCGACTCGACCAACGTGCTGAGACCCGAGGTCTGCGCGATCACCAGCATCAGTTTCGATCATATGGTCCAGCTGGGCCTCACCCTGGACAAGATAGCCGAAGAGAAGGCCGGAATCTTCAAGCCGGGCATTCCCGCGATCAGCGCCCCGCAGGCCCCCGAAGCCAAGGCGGCGTTGCAGCGCGTCGCGACCAGAGTGAAATGCCCGTTGCTTTTCACCGGAAAGGACATCGAGTTCAGCTATCGCTTCGAGTCGACCAGGCCGATCGGGCCGCATACCCGCGTCAGCCTGATCACCCCCAATAGTCGCTTCGAGCATCTGCCCGTCCCGATGCTCGGCGAGCATCAGGCGATCAACTGCGGGTTGGCGCTCAGCATCCTGGCGACGCTCAAGGATCGGGGCTTCAAACTGGATGACCAGTCGGTCATCGAGGGACTTGCCAAGGCGAAGCTTCCGGGGCGCATGGAGACCATCCAGGAAAACCCCCGGATCATGGTCGACGGGGCTCACAACGCCGCCAGCGTCGAAGCGCTGATGCGAGCGATTGGACAGAACATTCCTTACGACTCGATGGTGGTGATCTTCGGCTGCCGGTCCGACAAGGACATCAGCGGTATGCTCAACCATATCCAGCTTGGGGCTGACAAGGTCATCTTCACCGAAGGCGGCATTCCGCGCCCCGCCGACCCGGCCGAACTCGCCGCTGAGTACGTCGAGCGATGCGGTAAGATGGCTCAGGTGGCTCACACCCTCGAAGAAGCCCTGGAGATCGCCGAACGAGCGGTGACGCGCGAGGACATCATCTGCATTACCGGCTCGTTCCATCTGGTTGGCCATGCGAAAAGGCTGATTGCCTCTCGAACCGCCGCTGGCTCTCTCAGCTACTGACAACGGACGGATGTGGTTCAAATCCGCCCTCGTGTGCCGCGCAGTGCGGCCCATCGGCTCGAGGATCAGCCAGATAGCCCGATAACTGAAGGCAGCTGGGATCATCACGCGGCCACGACCTCCCCGACGAACATAGAACCCCCCCCGGTTCATGCCATTCATCTCAGATCGCCCCGCTGGAGACGACCTGCCTGCGATAATGGGGCATATGCCCCATATGGGCTGAGGTCATCAGACAGTGTGACTATTCCGCACATGGGCTGGCATCCGGGTCCAACGTGACGATGCGGGCGTTGGGCAGGAGAGAGGTGAGCACGAGACGACCGAGGTTGAGCCAGGAGCGGCATCGGTCAAGCACCACGCTGTCGGCCGTGGCGATGATCCCCATCGAGTCCGCCAGGACGGTGTCGGGGTTCGCGACGAGCTCGATCTCCCAGGCCCAGCCGCGCTCGGCCGCAAGATCCCTCATCTGGCTTCGCAGTCGTCCCGAATTGGAGACTGGGCTGTCAAGGAGCCATAGGCACCGTTGTGGCTTCAGGGAAACCACCACATTGCCGAGCAGACTCAATGCGGGGGCTGTTTCTCGGACCTTGCGGAATGTGCCATGCATACTCGCCATGTCGCGATAGCAGCCATCCCGGCCCTGGATGATGACTCCCCCAGCCAAGGCCGCTTCGACGGTCGTCAGGATGTTATAGCCATCGATGGCCAGTTCGCGGGCGTTCACCTCGTGTGGCGTCACTTCGCGTTTCCGCCTGCCGGACAGCGCGTCATCCGAACAGGAGCAACGCATCACCGCGATCCGTTGGCGCTCAGTCAGACCGAAGTGATCCCCAACCAGTTTAAGGGCCGATTTTTCGGCATAACCCTTGCCGAGCAGAAGAGATAGATCCGCAACGGCAGCGCGAAGAATCGGCCATTGCGCTTGGGCAAACAGCCCGGCATCATCCGGATGGGGTCCGCGGTGCAGTCTTCTGTCAGGCATGGGACTCTCCCGCCAGCCGGTGCCAGATCGGCGCTGTGACACGAATTCTACCTCTCCCTTCAGCGACAAGATACATCCGGGCACCGCTCTCTGGATCGGCTCGCGCCGACACGAAGGAAAACGGCATTACTGCCTTGGCACCACGGGTTGTTTCGGTTAGCATATGCCTTGAAGTGCTTGCGGAAGCTTCTCAACGTGCGGGCCCGCCACGATCTCGGCAGGCGGTGGGGACATGTCAGTCTCCGGACCATCTCGCACCCAATAGCGGCACGAGAGAGCAGTCTGCGGTATTTCAACTCTTGGAGGTCATTTCGCCATGGCCGACACCCGATCAGAGCGTATCACGGTGGCGTGCGAGTGTGGTGCGAAGCTGGGGTTGCGGGCCTCGTTTGCCGGTCACAAGGCCAAGTGTCCCAAGTGCGGCAGGTCCTTCGTGGTCCCGTCTGCTGATGGTCCAGCGGAGACTCCAGCACCCGCGTATCCAAGCCCGGAGAAACCGACTGAGGAGTCCCGACCCGCAACGGCAACCCAGGGTACCCTGAAGGTGGGCTGTCCGGCGTGCGGCAAGCACATCCGCGTGCCCGCGAACGCCACTGGCCGTAAGGCACGCTGTCCGGCCTGCGAGGGGGTGTTTGTCATCGGTCAGACACCCGCGGCGAGTCCCGTGGTTGCGATCCAGCCAAAGCCGGTGTCGCAACCGGCGACGAAATCGGCACCGAAGCCCACTCCGGCTTCGCAGCCTCCTCCGCCAGAGGCAGACCAGGAGCAGGATGACGGCACCTACGGATGGTCCGACGGCGGGGGTTCGCTGCTGGCCGAGGCCGAGCAGCAGCCGGCCGCAGACGCCGGCACGGCCTACAAGCTCTGCCCGAACTGCGGACAGACCATGCCTGCAGAGGCCCGTCTCTGCGTGGCCTGCGGTTTCGATACCAAGACCGGGCGCCGTATGCAGGATACGGCGGTCAGCGGGGGCGGAGGCGGCGCCCTGAGCGCCGTCGGCGGAGTACTCGGATCCGCGGTCAGGTCAAGCGGCGCGCTGCTCCTGGGCACGCTGCTGAGCTTCCTGGGGGCCATGCTGGGAGCGGCAATATGGGCCGGCATCGCCTACGCCGTTCACCTTGAAATCGGCTGGATCGCCTGGGCCATCGGAGGGCTGGCGGGAGGCGGCATGTATCTCGGTTACCGCAACCAAAGCACGCTCGCCGGACTGATTGCCTCGTTCATGGCCGTTCTCGGCATCGTCGTCGGCAAGATCGGCGTTTTCGTCATCGTGGTCCTGTCGATGCTGGCAACCATGGCCACCACGACGGACAACGCTGCTCCGGGTGGTGCTGCCATCAAGAGTAGGGACAATGAAAGCAACATGATGGAGCGGTACGCTTTGGCCTCCCACCACGCCGAATTGAAGGCCAATCGCCAAGGCTTGAGCTACGACGATCCGAAACGCAACGCCATCTACACGCAAGAGGAGCAGCGATTCAAGGCCATGCCTCCGGATCAGATCAAAAAGGCTGCGGAGGAGATGGAGAAATGGGAGCAGGGGGGAAGATGGAAAGATGCAGCCTATGTTCGCGACTTCATCATCTACTCGTACATAGACAAGGCCTTGGAGGCCGAGGCAGACAAGAAGGGCGTCGATACGGACGAACTCGAAGTCACCCCCGTGCAGTGGCAGCAACACCACCGGGATGCCGTCAAGCGAGCTGACGGCATCGCCGCCGATCAGCGGCTTACCGAGGCGAAGCGAATCGAGGCTGAACAGAAGGCGGCAATGGACAAGGCGACCGCCGAGATGGAGGAAGAGGTTGGAGACGCCGCCGGTCAAGCTGCGGTGGGGCTCCTGGGCCTCTTCTTCAGTGCACTGTTTGGCTGGATGGATATCCTTTTCCTCATTCTGGCGGTTGCCACGGCCTACCATCTCGCATCCGGTCTGTCGTTTGGCGGCTGACCTGCATCCTCCTCGGGTGGGTATCAGCATTGTTCGACCGGCTGATCACGGCCGGGGGCTGTTTTCTGTCTACGCCATGGCGTCCAAGCCACCCGGATGCCGATAAACCTGACAGGCAAAATGGAATCTGCTACGGATAGACCGCGCGCCAAAGGAAGGGCTCATGAACCGATCGTCCTCCCAATACGCAAAGGCGTTTTTCCCGGTTCTGGCCATCATGTTGCTGGCGGGGCCGGCGATCCGGAGCGGCGCCGGGCAGGTGTGCATGCCAACCTTCGACCCGGCACTTCAGCCGCCGGGGACAAACGCCAAGATCACCGCGTTGTGCGTTTTCAACGACTCGCTGTACGCGGGTGGCGAGTTTGCCATGGCCGGTGACGTTTCAGCCGGCTGCATCGCCCGATGGGACGGTCAGCAGTGGTCGGCCCTGGGTTCCGGGATGAACGGGCAGGTGGCCGCGATCGCGGTCTACGACAACCAGGTTTACGCAGGCGGCTTCTTCACCACCGCCGGCGGTCAGCCCATCAGCTACCTCGCCCGCTGGAACGGCTCGGCATGGACTGCCGTGGACCAGGGCGTCAACGGCCCGGNNTTGTACGTCGGCGGCTCATTTGCCCAGGCCGGCGGCAACCCCGCCTCGAACATCGCCCGCTGGAACGGCACAGCCTGGACGCCCGCAGGCAGCGGAACGAACAACCACGTTCTGGCAATGACCGTCCTGAACGACGCCCTTTACATCGGCGGCCCATTCACTCAGGCAGGCGGCGTCGCTGCCAATCGTATCGCCCGATGGAACGGCTCATGGTCCGCGGTCGGCGGCGGCTTTGACGGGACGGTGCAAGCGCTGGGCGTACTCGCCGGGCAGCTTCATGCAGGCGGAACGTTCACGGCGTCGGGGACGACGGCCGTCAGCAAGATCGCCCGATGGGACGGGACGGAATGGTCGGCCTTGGGCGGCGGCATCGTCGGCAGCGTCGCCTGCATGGCCGCTTTCGACGACCGCAACGGCGAAGCGCTCTACGTGGGCGGAACCTTCAGCAAGGCGGGCGGCCTGGCCGCGAACCAGGTCGCCCGATGGGACGGCCTCGCGTGGTCAACGCTCGGGACCGGCACCAACAACGGCGTCAAAGCGCTGGCGGTGTTCAGTGACCAGGTCAGTCCGGCCTTGCTCCTCGGCGGCCTGTTCACCATCGCCGATGGCAAACCGGCCAACTTCATCGCGCGCTGGGCTTGCCCGATCGACCGCGACGGTGACGGAATCCTCGATGAGAACGACAACTGCCCGAACCAGTCGAATCCCGGGCAGGACGACCTGGACTGCGATGGCACGGGGGATGCCTGTGACGGCTGCCCCGAGGACGAGGGCAAGATGACTCCGGGTGTCTGCGGCTGCGGTACACCCGACACCGACGACAACAGCAACGGCATGCCGGACTGCCAGGAAAAGGATCTATGTCCTGATGATCCGAGCAAGGTTGACCCCGGCCAATGCGGATGCGGCATCGCGGACACCGACAACGATCACGATGGAAAGGCCGACTGCATCGACAACTGTCCGAGTACGCCCAACTTCGAGCAGGAGGATTCGGACGGCGATGGCGCGGGTGAACTCTGCGACGACTGCGCCAGCGACCCGGATAAGATCACGCCGGGAACCTGCGGATGCGGTGTGCCCGACACCGACGGTGACGAGGATGAAATTGCGGATTGCGTCGATTCCTGTCCCGACGATCCGGCAAACACGTGCGCCGTGGACCAGTGTCCTGATGATCCAGGGAAGGTTGAGCCGGGCGTTTGCGGATGCGGCGTTTCCGACGCCGATCTCAATAATAATGGAACACCTGACTGCCTGGACTCCAGTGGAGGCGGGGGCGGTGGTGGCTTTCCACCGCTGGACAACTGCCCGACCGATCCATTCAAGACCGAACCCGGTCACTGTGGTTGCGGCGTGCCCGAAACGGACTGGGACGCCGACACGATTCCCGACTGCATCGACAACTGCCCGTTGGTGCGGGCGATCCATCAGACAGATTCGGATTCCGACGGCCTGGGCGACCTGTGCGATAACTGCCCGCTGACGGCAAACTCAAGTCAACTGGACGGCGACAACGACCGGGTCGGTGACCCGTGCGACAACTGCCCGCCTATCCCCAATTCGAATCAGTTCGACAGCGACACCGATGGCGTGGGCGACGCGTGTGACCTGTGCCCAAGCATCGCGAACCCATCCCAGATGGACGCGGACGGCGACGCCGTGGGTGATGAATGCGATAACTGCCCTGAAACGGCAAATCCAAGCCAATCGGACCGGGATGGCGACGGACTGGGTGACGCCTGCGACCTGACCCCCGACGGCGACTCGGGCCAGGATATTCCCAGCAGTGATGATGCGGCTCCGTCGCCCGTGCGCCGGATGCCGTGCGGGTTCGGCGCCGCCCAAGGTTTGCTGACGGCCTGCGCGGTCCTGACGCTGGGGCGGATGCGCCGGCGCCGCTGATCACCCGGTCCCAACGGCGGCCACTCCCGACTCAAGCGAGTCTATCGGCGGGTGCAGCCCGCCTGCGGCCGAGGCGAGCTTCCCGACCTTCCGCGCGTGCGCAGATGTTACACGTCCGTTACAGATCAAGCCCTATCCCCAAAGTATGATTGGT
>MTKZ01078461.1_pt1 | contig 19974 bp, 10 predicted proteins | sample 1042781 | NCBI WGS metagenome assembly MTKZ01 (sample SAMN06212207, study PRJNA360539) | anaerobic digester metagenome | biome: Wastewater treatment plant; material: sludge; isolation source: anaerobic digester fed with sludge from wastewater treatment plant | place: Denmark: WWTP Viborg ... | reverse complement strand
TGTGCTGAAGAAGCTGATGGGGCACGAGTATCTGGGGACGACGCTTGTGTATGTGGAGACGGCTATGGCACGGGAGCGGGAGGAGTATGTGAAGAAGGGGCCGTTTGGGGGGGATTTTAACTGAGCGCCGTCGGGCAGATGAGGAAGAGAGGAACAAAAGTGTAGAAAAGCAAGAGAAAGCGGAGAGAGTTCTATGGCTTCCTGCCCAAGANNTATAAGGCCTTATAAAAGTGATCAGGACTAGGAAACCAGGTTGAAAAATTATGTGAAGTAGGGGGAAAAATGAAATTATTACAGGTGGTAAAATGACAGATCAGGAGAAAGAAAGGGGTTATTTTGGGAGAGGACACAATTTGTTGAGATTTGATGAACTCGGCGAGTGCTTCATCGGCCGAATTATTTTGGGGAAAATATCTACAAACATTTCGACTGAGAGCATAGAAGTGAATTTATCATTAAAAGATTTCTTTCCTGATTTCAAGACAGATCAGGAACTGGAAAGCCATCTTGAGGGAGTGGAATTTGAGTACTGTAATAAACTGACAGAATATACGGCTGACTGTTTCGGACATTTCTTAGGCACAAAATTTAATCCGGCGACCGAAAGATTAACCGCTTTCGAATTTTATAATACGCGTATTGAACAATATCTTCGCTACCTCAGGGATGGCGACGAATTCGACACATTAAAACCCGTTATTGATGCTTTTGAGAGTGACGTATCATCACGCCTTCATGTTTTCAAGATCAATGTGAGACCACAGTATATGATTAAAGCACTCGCCGAGAGCATTCGAAATATGTTGGAACTTAAGGGTAATTTAGTAGAAACGATGAGTAAATACGAAACTTTTATTACTGCGCGTGTCGATTATAGAAAACAAATTGAATTTCTCATGAAAATGCTGGAACAGCGTCAGCAAATAACCGGGGAACAGAAATTGAGTTTTTCTATTTATGATTTTGGATTTAGACATTTTCTAACCGCTGTGGACCCGAAGTCGGATTTATTCGCACCAGCACCAGCTACGACAACTGTTGAAGACAAGGTATTGTTACCCCTATTGCTTGAAGTCAATGGGTTACTCGATATATTGGCAACTAATCTTACTAATGATCCGAGGAATCACAAAAATGTAGATGTGAATTTCTTTGTGGCACGGCCATCGAAGCGAAATATATATGGCGCAAATTCACAAGGTTTGACACCTGAACTGCGGGCCCAGTTGAATGAAAGTGAATTAGTTCTTTTTGATAGACTCCATCAAATACTTGCAAGAGGCTTGGTATTCGGAGGAAGAGCTAAGCTAGAGTGTGTTTATGCAGAGGTATCTCATTTCATTATCAGACAGATTTCATATTGTTTAGAAGAACCTTCCTTTTTGACATTGCCTGCGCGGTTGTGGCTCGCAAATAACAAAAAAATGAAGAATTTGAGAATGGAAGACGATTTCTTTCTGCCATTTATTTATGAGCGCCTTCGGATAAAATTTGGAGCACGTATAGTGAAAAAGCCAGAAAGGTTCGGCGGAGAAATCGATATCCTTTTTGATGACATGATTCCAATTGAATTAAAGGTGCGGAAAAGGAAGAAGGCACCTTTAAGCAATAAGGATGTTGACACAACATTTAAGGCGGCAAGTCAGGCAGCGGCTTATGCCTCAGTATCACGATTAGGGATTGTCCTAATTCTTGATCTACCAAGGGAAAAAGCATGCATAACGAATATTGAACAATGCTGCAATGTTTTTATGAAAAACTTTTCAAGGGCGAACGATTTACCAACATGTATTGTCACCTTTATATTTCATTGCCATCATCCACGTCCGTCGAGTCTGCCATAATATCAAGGAAGAGGGTGACCCCAGGACCAATCCAGACCATTTAAAAGAATTTCATAGGCCTAAACTGATTCAGGTGTATTATGGCAGTGCAGATTTTAGGACACAGAGGTAAACAAAAATGAAAAAAACGAAGGCAAGGGATGAGCGTGAAGAGCTGGAAAAGGGAAGGCTAAGGTCGCCGGAGGAAGGCGCCGATGACGATGATGAAGCCGGCGGGGATGACGAGCTGCCGAAGGTTTACAAGAATGCGATGGAAGAGATACTGGCAGAGTTCGGGGATGAGCTCATCGGGGGATACTTCGGGAAGGAAGGGAAGAAGAGGGGGAAGCGGGTGAGGCGGCTTCCGGCGACGCTGCTCAGGGAAGAGTGCCGGTTGTTGATAACGGCGCATACCAAGGGAAAATGGGCGTTCCGGAATAACCTGATTTCACGGTTGATGTATGCGACGGGGGTTCGCCTGGCGGAAGAGGAGAACCTGAACGTGGCGGATATATGGTTTGCGGATCAGACGATGTTTGTGCTGAAGAAGCTGATGGGGCACGAGTATCTGGGGACGACGCTTATTTACGTGGAAACGGCGATGGCGCGCGAGCGGGAGGAGTATGTGAAGATGGGGCCGTTTGGGGGTTAGGGAGCAGAGGGGAGTGACAAAGGGAAGTACCGACATTAATCAGTAGATTGTACGCAAAACGTGAGATGAATACTATGCGAAGCTCTACGGACTCACTTTTGACGGGATCCGCTACATCCTCAAACCTAAAGATGTCTATGGAGAAGACTTTCCAGGCGAAACGTTCTGCATTTTAAAAGAAAAAGAAATAGGAGCATATAGCGAATACCACACACGCCGCCTAATTCTTGAGGCGTGGAAGAGACTTGAGAAATAAATTCAAACATTGGAATGGGTGATATACTTGAAATTTCCAAAGGTGAAAAAGCAGACAGGTAAAACGGGTGTCAATTTTGTCGAAAGAATTGTAATTGATGAGCTCGAATGGATATTTAGACGTGAGGAAGATTCTGACTTTGGAATTGATGGTCAAATTGAAATTGTTGAAAAGGAGATGGCTACAGGGAGGCTTATTGCAGCACAAGTAAAAGCAGGTGAGAGCTACTTTGAAGAAAAAAACCAAGAAGGAATTGTTTACCGAGGCGATATTGAGCATCTCAATCAATGGTCAAATCACTCTCTCTCGGTCATTGTTATACTCTGTGATTTGAAAAACAAAGTTGCATACTGGCAACATGTAAATCGAGAGAATGTCGAACTGACGGGTAAAGCCTGGAAGATGACGGTTCCTTATGCTCAGAAGCTTGATAGAAATGCCAGAGATATACTAACATCGTTAGAAGCATATAGATCCGCATTCACCAGGTACGAAAACTTCTTCAAACCCTTCATGAATCCGAGTAGTCTCTTGAATCACACCTATACTCTCGTTGGATTTGGCAATGTCGTCAGAGATCTGCATAAATTCGTCAATTCAAAAAAAAAGATTGCCCTCTTGTATGGCAGAGGGGGCATCGGAAAAAGCAGAATACTCTATGAATTCAGCTCGGAAACCAAGAAAAAGCATCCGAAGCACTCCCTCTTATTGGTGAGAGATGAAATTGAAATAGATGCACAGAGAGTTCATCGGCTGCCTGCAACGAAATGCATCATAATTGTCGACGATGCCCATCGTCGGGAAGATCTGAAATGTCTATTGTCCCTGGTTAAGGAACATCACCACGATGTGCGACTAATCCTCTCTCTCAGGCCTCATAAACTTGAATATATAGAATCATCAGTCATTATCAGTGGATTTGATCCTCGCGATATTATGAAGCTTGATGAAATTAAGGAACTGGGCACAGGAGACCTAAAAAAACTGGCACAGCTTGTTCTTGGTGAAAGCAATTCGGATCTTCTGGAGGCATTGGCTCATGCGGCAAAGGAATCTCCCTTGGTAATAGTGGTAGGTGGGCGATTTCTTGCTGAGAAAAAGATACATCCATTATTATTGGAGCGCCATAGTGATTTTCCAAGCGCCATTTTCAACCGCTTTCAGGATGAGTTATATGGTGCGATTAGCAACAAGATAACCCCAGAGAATTATAGAGATCTGCTTTCGCTCATCGCCGCCCTCTCTCCGATTCGCCCCCTAAGTGAAGAATTCAAAAAAAGAGCCTCAGAATTCATAGGTATTGATAGTCTAAAACTAATTGAAGCAATTGATATGATGGAAAAATCCGGCATTTTGTTAAGACGTGGAAATCTATTAAAAATAACTCCTGATGTGCTCTCAGATCATATCCTAGGCAAAGCCTGTGTCACATCCAATGGAGATGCAACAGGATATGCAAAAAAAGTCTTTGACAGATTTGCAGATTTGCTTCCTGAGAATGTTCTCCAGAATCTGGCTGAGCTAGATTGGAGAGTGAACGCCGAGGGTAAGAAAATCCACTTGATATCGGATATTTGGAGGGTCCTGGAAAAGNNTGGGTAGAGAAAATTGCAGTATATCAACCTTCCAGGGCACTTGCATTGATTGAATATGCCCTCAGGAATCCAGCGACAAAGACTGATCCGGAAAATGACGATGGCCTATACAAATTCACCCATAATGATGTTGTTGCATCTCTTCCGGAGATCCTCCGAAGAATTGGATTACATCTTGAATACCTGCCCCGATGCTGTGACTTGCTTTGGAGCATCGGGAAAAACGACAAAAGAGAAACCAATACCCATCCGGGACATGCGATAAGGATCCTCTCTGAAATAGCTGGGTATGATATCGGAAAACAAAAGAGCGTGCATAGAATCATACTCGCGGCAGTTGAACGATGGCTAAAAGAACCTGATGCACAAAATTGTGTTCACTCACCTCTTGCCATACTTGAAGGTATGCTCCAGAAGGTGAGCACTACTGACTATGCCGAGGGGTATAAAATAGTTATGAGATCCTTCTTGGTCAGCTATGAAAGCACAAAATCCTTAAGAGATAAAGCGCTTTTATTAATTAAGGAAAGTGCGGTTGCTGGTCCAATAAATATCTCACTGACAGCCCTTAGGGTCCTGATTGATGGGCTAAATGATCCGATTGGCATATACAATCTAAAGATTAAGAAGAAAGACAAAACACAATGGATTCCCGAGCAGATGGAAATACTTGAGATTATTAAAACTATTTTGGGTAAGAAGACTGATCCCATATTACTCATCCAGACTGCTTCTGATCTTGAGTGGTTCGCCAAACGGGCCAGCAACAAAGAAGTGAGGAATAAAGCCAAAGAAGTAATCTCCTTAATATCTGATACTTTTGATATCAGGATGTACAGGGCACTCTGGTACCGTTATGATTTCGCCAGAATAAGCGAGGATCACAATGAATATTACAAAAGAGTAAATTCAGAGCTCGAAATCGCCGCCTCAGAATTCCTTAAGAAATTTCCAATCACAAAGAAGGCCATCGGATATTTGGAGAAAACTCTCAGCCACTTCAAGAGCATTGACTCATCCCTCAGCCACAAACCTGAGCCAAGACGTTTTATCGAGAAAATATCAGAAATGAACTTGAAATTGGCTGAGGAGATAAGCAAACATATAATCGATCGAAAGGATTCTCATCTTTCACTCAATTTTGCAGCTTCTATTAATCCAATAATGCGCAAAGATAAGAATAAAGCCATTGATATTATCAAAAAAGCTATTGAGACAGGGAACGACAGGATTTGTCTCTCAGTCGCCCACGGATATTCAAGCTGGGGATGGGCCCAAAAGCTCTCGAAAGACGATATCAAAGTAATAAGAGCATTATTATCATACTCTGATCAAAATGTCAAACTGATGACTCTTGACTGCTTGAGGAGAATAGAGGAGCCAATGAAAAAGGTAGCAATCAATCTTGCTCTTCTATTTGACTGTGGAAAAAATGAAAAATACGCTGAAAAAATCTGCTCCCTTTTTGATCATCAATATGGCATTTCTCCAGACTCTTTGAGCGATGATGACATATCCAAGATTGTTTCAAAACTGGAGCCCGTTAATGAGATCCGACACTCAAGCCATTACATAGACCGTTTTCTGGGATATGTCACTAAGCGAAATCCCTCAGTTCTCATTGATTTCTTTCTTGCGCGCCTGAGGATAAAAGGGCAAGAGGAATATCAGAATCATGATTATCAGCCAATTTCAGCCCAAGGCTATAGCGAAGCGTTCAAGAATATTTCCAGCTCTCCAGAATATTGCAGACTATTGAAAAAAGTACGCGATCAGGCTTTAATTTCCAATGAGGATTTAGTATATTTCCTTTCCCATCTATATCGTTACATGTCAAATGGGTATTCCAAGGCAAGTCTTGATGCACTCGATGAATGGATCGAAACGGGTGAATCCGACAAGATAATTGCAGCTGCTTGTTTACTTCAAAGTGCGCCATCCAGGGTAGTCTTCGAAAATGTTGACCTGATTTCAAAATTGTTGGAAAAATCCTATCTATTGGGCGAGGAATCTCACAAAAAGGTAAGAGAAAACCTATTCAAGATAACAGTCTCAGGGGGCGGATTTGGTAGCCCAGGAAAGCCAATGCCAAAGGATGTGAAGCTCAATGAGGATTCAGAAAAAGTAATGAAGGATTTTCCTCCAGGCTCCGCGAGTTTTCGCTTCTTTGAATCGGTGAGGGATCACGCAGAGCATCAGATCAAGAATAGTCTAATCGAAGACGAGGAATTCCTGATGGATTAGTTAATATATTCGAGTGCCCAATGAATGAGGAAACCGCTTAAAGGTTGCATAGAGTTTTAATCTCTGCATCCATCGCCAGGAAGGTCATAACATGGAAAGGGCAATGCAAGGTGGTGTCGAGTGGCTGTGGCATAATAAACTCAGGGCGAGGAGGTCCCTGGGACGATGATGACAAGAAAAGCGAAGAATAAACAAAGTCACCGATGATCTATGCGAGCGGAGGGACGCGTAGCGGAAAACCCATAAACCCCGAGGCACGGGAATTCCTCATGTTATGGGATAGAGTGGCCTGGGAGGGGGAAGCGTGGGTTAGCGTTGTGGTATAATGGGGGTGGCTATGTGCATAGAAGCGCAGATAGACCCGGTTTTATTTACACACTTCCAGCAAAATAAAGGAGTTCTGTGTGTGAAAATTGGGCGGGCAAGCTTGAAGATTGGTGAGGTGGAGCCTTTATAATTCTCGGGCAGTGCCCCCAACTTTTATTGTAGGAGTTGGATAAAATGCAGTGGGAAAAAGCCATTATTGAGAAAGAAGGCAAAGTGAAGTTGCCTGATAATTGGATATCGTTGCACTATTTCGAGGGATTAAATGTACTGTTTAGATTTGAGAATATTTTGCGTATGTTCGTATATGTGGTGCTAAAAAATGCGTTGCTTGAAAAATGGGACGTTGCAAGTATTGAAATAGATAAGGGAAAACAGGAATCTATCAAATCTATTGCAAAAAAAAGGATGACTCAGGCAGAAGAATTCGGTCATTTGGGTTATCGGGTTACTTGTCCTATAATGTATTTAACCATCGGTGACCTCAACAAATTTATAATATCCGATTCATACTGGAAAAATTTCAAGAAATATTTTCGATTTAAAAAAGAAGACGTTAATAGAAGATTATCGGAAATTTCACATGTAAGAAATGCGCTCGCACATTTTAGACCAATCAAAGAAACGGATATTGAAGACATCAAAAGAAATGCAGATCAGATTTTAATTGATATAGAGAAAAATGTTGAGCAACTTCTTAAATTAGGTAATAGTGTTCCAACAAACACTGAAGATGAATGGTACCAACGATTAAAAAAGATTTGTCCCGAAAATTTTAGGTTTTATCAAAGTGATGATGCGAAGTGGGTAAAAATTATATATGACTATAAATGTCCGGTTATCGAACCTTGTGAAGTCCGTGGAAAATATGTTACATATAGATTTCTAAATCTTATTTCCCCCTCGATTCTTGAGAAGTGTAAAGAGTTAACCCGATATATGACCTATTTATCAGAAAGCATAAAGTTTCCTAAAATAGATAAGAAATTGAAGCCACATGTTGAAAAAAATATACGCTTGGTATTTGCGAGAGAAATACTCGATAGACATTACGAACAAATTGGAACGGAGATCGGAAGTCTACTGAGCAAAATTGCCAGGGAAAGAGAGGTATTAGAATTGAATCGAGGAGAAGAAGGAACGTTAGTGAAGATTGTCGAGGTTTCTGCGATTGCAGAAGATGATAAAATGAAGTCTTTTAACATTGAATACAAAAAGCTTTTTTGCATAACCAGTGAAAATTCATTACCTGAATTCTGGGGAAATGACTGGGACTATAGAAGTAAGAATTTTGCCACGGACACAGCCCAATATCCTTGGATGCCAGTTAAAATATCAGCATTTATAGATATACCACAACCCCCCGACCCAATACCTGCTGAGAAATATTATTTTAGATCAGATGACAATCAAGATTTCTAATCTTGTCAGAGGAGGACGATTATTATTTTTAAAGCGTTTTCATGGTTTATGCCCCATCAAACAAACTAACAGGGTAGAGTAGGAAAGGAAAAGGCTCTGTGCATAGACATGCTGGCTGATGAAAAGCATCGAAAAGCCGGAAGCCCGAAAGCGTGCCGCCCGGTTTGATCAGGTGAAACTGGGAGGGCTGTATTGATGGGAAAAACAATCAGGACAGAAGGGGAGTGATTTTTTGAAGCTATTGGAAAGCGAAAAACGAGAAATAATGAAGTTAATTGAAAATGACAGGCCTCTACCTGACAAATACCGTTTTCTTCTGTTTGGTGATAAGCGTGAAGTGGAACTGGTGTGGAATGGTAAGACCAGTGAAATCTGTAACATAGTTCTGCCTTTTCAGGTGATTGAGCAAGTGGATGAACCGCGAGATCGCATAGGTGATAAAGAGCAATCAGGGTANNAGGCGCGAGATCAATTGTTTTTTGATTATAGGCTTGACGAGCGTGGGAGACAAAAGGCTGGATGGACCAATAAGCTTATCTGGGGAGAGAATAAGCTTATACTTTCATCTCTCAAAAATGGACCCCTGCGCGAGGAGATAGAAAAAGAGGGTGGTATTAAGCTCATTTATATTGACCCGCCTTTTGATGTAGGTGCAGATTTTTCTATGGATATTGAGATTGGTGAAGATACTTTCACCAAAAGACCGAATGTGCTGGAAGAGCTTGCCTACCGGGACACGTGGGGAAGGGGCGCTGACAGTTTTATTGCGATGATTTATGAACGGCTGATGTTAATGCGCGATTTGCTGGCGGAAGACGGGAGTATTTATGTGCATTGCGACTGGCATATAGGACATAGCATAAAGCTTATTGTCGATGAAATTTTTGGAATTAATAATTTTCATAATCACATTACGTGGAAAAGAAGTACTCCAAGAGGAAATGCTTACAAACACTTTTCGGAATTAACGGATTATATATTATTTTACACAAAAACAGGCGAATACGTGTGGAATCCACAATATGGTGAATATAGAGAAGAGTATACTGAAAAATATTATTCTTATGTCGATAGCGAAACAGGAAAAAGGTTTCAGCCAACAAGCCTACTTGGCCATAAAGGCGTGAATCCAGAGTATGAATGGAAAGGGATCTTAAAACCGTGGAGATACCCTAGTCATCGATTAGATGAATTGGAGGCAAAAAAACTGATATACTGGCCTAAAGATGGTGGCATACCACGTTTAAAACGGTTCCTTGATGAACAGAAGGGTGTACCGATCCAGTCTTTATGGGAAGATATACCACCGGTGAATTCACAGGCTAATGAAGACACAAAATATGCCACACAGAAACCCGAAGCCCTTCTTGAGCGTATCATAAAAGCCTCATCCAACCAAAATGATGTTGTTGCGGACTTTTTCTGCGGTTCTGGCACCACGCTTGCGGTAGCGGAAAGACTGGAACGGAAATGGATTGGAAGCGATCTCGGCAAATTTGCCATACACACCACCCGTAAGAGAATGATTCAGGTTCAGCGCCAAATGAAATCAGATGGTAAGGACTTCCGTGCATTTGAAATACTTAACCTTGGGAAATATGAGCGGGCACATTATATTGGCGTAAATGTTAATCTGCGGGAGGAAGAACGGCAAAAGCAACTGGCGCAGAAAGAAAAAGACTTTATTGAATTGATTCTGCGCGCTTATAAAGCTGAAAAGATAGAAAACTTAAGATGTTTTCAGGGAAAAAAGGCGGGACGCGTGGTGGCTGTCGGCCCGATCAATCTACCGGTAACCAGGCTTTTTGTTGAGGAAATTATTCTTGAATGCCGTGAAAAACGTATTTCCCGTGTTGACATACTTGCCTTTGAATTCGAAATGGGTCTCTTCCCCAACATTCAAGAAGAAGCCAAAGCAAAGGGAATAGACCTCGCACTCAAGTATATACCCCGCGAAGTATTCGATAAGCGAGCCGTGGAGAAAAATCAAGTAGTATTCCACGATGTTTCTTATATTGAGGTAAAGCCGCATGCAAGAGAAACGAGAAAAAAGGGGGAAAGCGCGGCTGTTGCTGTGGAACTCACTGATTTTTCCGTGTACTACTCTCAGGACTCCATAGACAACGCAGCCGCTTCATTGAAGGATGGAACCAATCGGATCGTGGTTGAGGCGGGAAAGATCATTAAAGTTATGAAAGATAAAAATGGAATTGTAACAAAAGAAACTCTCACAAAGAACTGGACGGACTGGATCGATTACTGGAGTGTAGATTTTGATTTCGAGAGCAAACGAGAAATCGTGAGAGTGAAAAATGAGGCAAGTGGCGAGATAGAAGAAGTGTGGACTGGCGACTTCATCTTTGAGAATGAGTGGCAAAGTTTCCGGACCAAGAAAGATAGATTATTGGAACTGAAAACCCCATTCCATGATTGTCATCCGGGGCGATATAAGATTGCAGTAAAGGTAGTGGATATTTTCGGGAATGATACAATGAAAATCATTGACGTAAATGTGGGAGGAAGTAAATAATGGCTATACATCCTTCTTTTCCGACATCGCCCTATGTAATCTTAAATCCAGATCATAGATGGTTTCCAGCAGATGAAGCATTGCGAGAATCAAGCTATGAGAAACTTTTGCCACCAATGGTTCATAAAATAAGAAGGGAAGTCAATGAATGGCGGGACGAAAAATACAAGGGAGCGACTGAAACGAGCAAAACCCTTTTAAATTGGTGGTTTAACACCAATCATATTATCCCGCAATCAGATGGAACACTCCACAAGTTTGAATATTATTTTTCCCAAAGAGAAGCGCTAGAGACCATAATTTATCTTTATGAAATCGCAAAAGTTAAAGATAAGTATGATCTTATACGCTATGACAGCTCCGGAGCGGTATCCGCGGGAATGTTTGACGAAGAGTGGCTCAGATTCGTGATAAAAATGGCTACCGGGACAGGTAAAACCAAAGTAATGAGCCTCATTATAGCGTGGTGTTATTTTCATAAGCTTTATGAAGAAGATTCAAAGCTCGCGGCAAATTTTTTGATGATAGCGCCCAATATTATAGTACTCGATCGGCTTCGCGCTGATTTTGACGGGCTGAGAGTTTTTTGGAAAGATCCTGTATTGCCTGATAATGGATATGAAGGCAGAAACTGGCAGGATGACTTTCAAATGACATTACATATCCAGGATGATGTTTCAATCATAAGAAAAACTGGCAATCTATTTCTGACTAACATTCATCGAGTCTACACAGGCAATGATGCAGATCCTAATTTTGAAGATGAAAATCTTGAAGACTATTTCCTCGGGAAAAAACCAGTAGGAGAAACAACAGATGTAAAGATAGATCTTGGAATTATCGTCCGAGAGATTGATGAACTGGTGGTCATAAATGACGAGGCACACCATATACACGACAGCAAGCTTGCCTGGTTTAAGTCAATCGAAGATATACACAACCGTCTTAAACAAAAGGACCATTTTCTCTCTTTGCAGGTGGATGTCACCGCAACGCCCAAACACAATAACGGTGCAATTTTTGTGCAGACTGTATGCGATTACCCTTTAGTGGAGGCAATTATACAAAATATAGTGAAACACCCGGTACTACCCGATTCTGCCAGTCGTGCTAAACTGGCGGAGCGTCAAAGCTCTCGATATACAGAAAAATATACGGACTATATCGCACTTGGAATTGAGGAATGGCGCAAAGCATATGCTGAGCATGAGAAACTTGGGAAAAAGGCTATTTTATTTGTTATGACCGATGACACAAAAAATTGCGATGATGTTGCAGAATATTTAGAAAAAACGTATCCAGAGTTTAAAGATGCGGTGTTGACTATTCATACGAACAACAATGGAGAAGTTTCAGAGGCGGATACGAAGAAAAGCAAAGAAGAACTGGAGAAACTTCGTAAAGCATCAAACCAGATCGACGATATGGAGAGTAATTATAAGGCGATAGTTTCTGTGCTGATGTTGAAGGAAGGATGGGATGTTCGAAACGTGACAACGATAGTTGGTTTGCGTGCATATTCCGCAAAGAGTAATATTCTTCCGGAACAGACACTTGGCAGAGGATTGAGACGAATGTATCCTGAGACAGAAACTACAGAATACGTAAGCGTTGTAGGAACAGATGCTTTTATGGATTTTGTAGAGTCGATACAAAGTGAAGGTGTTGAACTAGAGCGTAAACCAATGGGCGAGGGGACAGGACCAAAGGCACCAATTATTATTGAAGTGGATAGTGAGAATGTCAAGAAAAACATCGATGCGCTGGATATTGAAATTCCGATAATGACGCCTCGAACCTATCGGGAGTATAAAAATCTTGAGGAACTGCAACCGGGAGATTTTGGTAATAGAAAAATAGAATACAGAAAGTTTTCCGAGGAAGAAAAACGAGAAATAGTTTTCAAGGACATTACAACTGGAGAAATAAATCACATAACGATGCTCGACTCGGGTGGTGTGGCGGATTATCGAAGTGTCATCGGATATTTTGCACAGGTTATTATGAAAGACCTTCGCCTCGTGAGTGGATATGATGTATTGTATGGAAAGGTTAAAGAATTTATCTCGGAGCATTTATTTGAAACCTTTGTGGAAATTGACGATCTGAACACCCTACGAAATCTTTCTGAATTGGAAGCGAGCAAAACTGTAGTCGATACATTCAAGAGAAAAATTAATGAACTTACCGTGCGAGATAAAGGAAGCGCAGAGATACGGGACTATATCAAACTAAGGGACACGAGACCTTTTGTAGTGAAAGACCAGGGATTTCTTGTTCCACAAAAAAGTCTTTTCAGTAAGATTATAGGTGACAGCCATTTGGAGCTGCTTTTTGCATCCTTTCTCGAAAAATGCCCGGATGTCATTTCTTATGCCAAGAACTACATGGCAGTACACTTTAATATTGACTATGTGAATGCGGATGGCAATATATCAAATTACTACCCGGATTTTATTGTTAGAACGGGCGAAAATGCTATTTATATTGTTGAAACAAAAGGGTTAGAGGATCTTGATGTCCCATTAAAAATGGAACGGCTAAAAAAATGGTGCGAAGACATTAATCAGGTGCAAGAAAAATATAGGTTTGATTTTATTTTTGTTGACGAAGAGGATTTCGAGAGATACAAGCCTGATACTTTTTCGAGCGTTGTAAAGAACTTTGGAAAATATAGATAAGATCAAGTAGAGTATTAAAAAGAACGTGAAGATGACAGATGCCTAAAAATATATAACGAGAACGGTGAATGTAAGTTTTTCCAGCCTTTTTAAATGGTTCTAACAACCAGAGAAAGGGGAGTTGATTTATGATAAAGGCCGCTCTTATTGAGGATGCTTTAATGCTTTCCAGCGGAGCCCGTTTTTACCGATGTGCTCTTCAGGTTAACCCCTTTACCTATGTGAATCGGTACAATAAGCCTACGATTTTTAACGATGAGAAAGAGTATAATGAAGCTCTGATTAATGAGTGCAAGAAAAATAATGTGGAAGTCATTGCCATTACAGATCATCAAAGATGTGACAGTGGAATTGCTCTGGCCGCCGCAGCCAGAGCAGAGGGTATAAAAGTTTTTCCCGGTGCTGAGTTGGAAACAAAAGAGGGAATTCATGTTTTATTGCTCTTTGATGTTGAAGAAAGCATTGAGAGAATAAAAGGCGTTCTCGGTGCTTGTGGTATTTATGATTCTAATGAACCTCCGAATACAATCAAATACGACATTCATGATCTTCTTGAGGAAGCACAGAAGTGGGATGCAGTATGTATTGCAGCGCACATTGTTTCAGATAAAGGCATTCTAAAAGCCATTGGAAATCAGGCACGAGTCAACGCCTGGAAATCTCCTCTTCTTTCTGCTTGTGCATTATTAGGACCGATAGCTGATATTCCTGATAACCTTCGCCCGATTATTGAAAACAAAAATGCTGAATATAAGAGAGAAAGACCACCTGCAATTATAAACGCTCAAGATGTATCAGGGCCAGATGATTTGCAAAAGCCAGGCGCAACTTGTTGGATTAAAATGTCTGAGGTTACCATTGAAGGTTTACGCCAAGCGTTCCTGGATCCGGAGTCAAGAATACGTTTGGTCAGTGATCCTATGCCTGAAGAGCATACGGAATTAATTGCCATCGCCTGGGAAGGTGGTTTTTTGGATGGAACCGCCATTCATTTCAACGAGAACCTAAACGTGCTCATTGGAGGAAGAGGGACGGGGAAATCTACAGTAATAGAAAGCTTGCGGTACGTTCTGGGGTTGGAACCATTGGGTGATGATTCGAGAAAGACACATGAGGGAATTGTTAAAAACGTACTGAGAAGTGGAACTAAAATCACACTCTTTGTAAGAGCGTGGCACCCAATTGAACACCACTATATAATCGAGAGAACTATTCCCAATCCACCAGTAGTAAAAGACGAAAAAGGGGATATTTTAACGCTCACCCCAGTGGATATCGTTGGGCAAGTGGAAGTTTATGGTCAGCATGAGATATCGGAACTAGCCAAGAGCGCAGAAAAACGCACAAAATTATTAGAGCGTTTCATAGAACGAGATACAAACCTGGTTAAGCGGAAAGCGGACGTTCAGCGGCAGCTTGAACGTTCACGTTCAAGATTATTAGAAGCATACGATGATCTGAAACAAATAGACGAGAAACTTTCTGCACTGCCTGCAACGGAAGAAACATTGCGCCGATTTCAGGAGGCTGGGCTAGAGGATAAACTCAAAGAACAAAGTCTTTTAGTGAAAGAGGAGAGAGTTATAAAAACAGCAGCGGAACGCCTCGAACCATTTAAAGAGAAACTAACTCAGCTTGAGCGAGAGGTGCCAATTGACAGAACATTTATATCTCCAAAAGCATTACAGGAACTACCAGGTAAAGACATTTTGAGCAGAGCCAACAGTGTACTAGAGAAATTAAGCGTCGATATGGAAGGTATAGTTTCAAATATGAAAAAATCGTTGGAGTTGGCGCAGTCTGGATTAGAAGAAGTTCAGGTGCATTGGAATGAGCGAAAGCAAACAGTAATGAACACTTATGAGAAGATTTTGCGCGAGCTTCAAAAGTCTGCAGTAGATGGAGAAGAATTTATCCGCCTTCGGCGGCAGGTTGAAGAATTGCGACCACTGAGGGAAAAACAAGAAACATTGAAGCGTGATCTCAAAGAATTTGAGAACGAGCGAAAGAAATTTCTCAATGAGTGGGAGGACTTGAAAGCGGAGGAGTTCCGACGACTGGAGCGAGCAGCCAAAAAAGTGAGTCGAAAATTGGAGAAGCGCGTTTGGGTGGAAGTAAAAGCTGCTGGAGACAGAGAACGCTTAATCCAATTGCTCCGCGATCGCGTTGGCGGAAGATTGTCAGAGACAACCGAGATTTTAAAACAGAGAACGTCTTTGTCTATTACAGAATTTACTGCTGCATGCCGAGAAGGTAAAGAAGTCTTGGCGCGCAAGTTTGAGATACCAACGTCCCAAGCTGATCGTATTGTAGAAGCCGGCTTGGCTACGGTGATGGAGATTGAGGAACTCGAACTACCACCCATTACAACAGTTAAGCTTAATATAGCAGCGGAAGGACAACCCGATCAGTGGCAAACCCTAGAGGATCTTTCTACGGGACAGAAGGCTACAGCTATATTATTGCTATTGCTCCTGGAGTCTCAAACGCCATTGATTATAGATCAACCAGAAGATGATCTCGACAATCGTTTCATCACAGAAGGCATTGTGCCAAAAATGCGAGAGGAAAAAAGACACCGACAGTTCGTTTTTGCGACTCATAATGCAAATATTCCGGTGTTAGGGGATGCCGAATTGATCATCGGCCTTTCTGCATATGGAGAGGCTAATCAAGGTAAGGCAAAAATTCCTCAAGAACATATGGGTTCCATAGATTCCCCCAAAGTCTGTATATTAGTAGGGGAAGTCTTGGAAGGAGGAAAAGAAGCATTCGAGATGCGGCGGCTGAAATATGGCTTTTAAAGGGGAAAATTAAATGACAAAAACGGAGCTTTTGGAATTAATAAAGAACGGTGAAAATTCGGGGGTGGAGTTTAAACGAGACGTTATAGAGAATCGCGCATTGGCGAAAGAACTCGTTGCCTTTTCTAACTTAAGAGGCGGTCGGCTTATTCTTGGAGTGGACGATGATGGCATTGTGGTAGGAATAACGAGACCGAAGTTGGAGGAGTGGGTAATGACAGCCTGCCGTGATAAAATTCGCCCAGAGCTAATCCCTTATTTTGAAATAATCAAGGATGTAGAGCCTGATAAGGATGTAGCGGTTGTACAAATCGAACGGGGATGGAATGTGCATCATGTCTTGCACGATAATCACAGGACTTATTATATTAGAGTTGGCACCCAAAGCAGAGAAGCGAGCCCAGAGGAATTGGAGCGCTTATTTCAACAACGTGGAACTTTTCGACTGGAGACAAGGGGCGTATCAGGTTCCACAGCGGGTGATCTGGACTTTCGTCGGCTTCGTGATTACTTTGAAAGAATACGGGGACAGAGAGTTCCTTCAAATGGTGGAGATGAGGCTGTCAAAAAACTATTAATAAATACTGAGTTTCTTGTCGAAGAAGAAAGTACAGCACCCGCCACTGTCGCAGGGTTGCTCCTTTTTTCTTTGAATCCAAATCGTTTTTTACCTCAAGCTGGGATTGACGCCGCCACTTACCCGGGAACAGAAAAAGATTACGCGTCAAAGGAGCGCCATACAATACGTGGGCCGATGGTGCCCCTATACAGCACAAGCAAGGATGAGTATAGTCAAGAATTTCACACTGTGCTGGTAGAAAATGGCATTGTAGAACAAGCAATAGATTTCGTAAAAAGGAATACTGGTATATCGGCAAGCTTGGCTGATGGAGCAAGGCGAGAAGAAAAATGGACATACCCTCAAGAAGCTGTCAGAGAGGCAATTGTCAACGCATTGGTTCATCGAGATTATCTTTTGTCAAGCACGGACATAGAACTTTCCATTTACGAAGATCGTCTGGAAATTATATCGCCAGGGCGCTTGCCAAACGGTATAACGCCAGAGCGGATGGTGGTCGGTTGTAGAGCTGCGCGCAATCAGCTAATAAAAGATGTTATGAGGGATTATGGCTACCTCGAACATATGGGTATGGGTGTGCCACGTAAAATCATAAAAGGAATGAAAGAGCACAATGGAACAACGCCGGATCTGATTGAGGACGGCGAAAGATTTGTTGTTAGGCTATGGAATAGAAAGTAATTGGAGGGCGTTAAAATTCGAGGGGATCGCAGTCTCCCAATCATCATGAGTGCTTCACAAACCTTCGTTTATGATACAGATCAAAAAGACTCAATTTCGCCCCAAAACCTGTATCTTAATCCGTATCAGAATGTATGCGTATTATACCATGTCGATTTTGATTAGTAAACAGGAGTTGAACCTGGAGCCAGGGAAAAATCAGGGGGCGGGGGGTCAGTTGTCCTTAATTTTGAATGGACTCCTCTCCAAGAATCTCGCCGGAAGTTCCAGGTTTGTTTTCTTTATTGTCGAATATTCCCCACGTACAAATATGTGAATTTGAAGGTGATATGATGAAACCGCAAAGAGATCCGGTAAGGTTAAAATCGATAACTCTTAGAAATATAGCATGCTTTGAGGACATTACTATTCCTTTCAATGATAAAATTGCGGTGCTGTTGGGGCAAAATGGTACGGGAAAAACAACAATATTGATTTCTCTAATGGTTTCAATATCTATCGTGGCGGGCCGGGAGACTCCCCTTACATACCACCCCTTAACCAAGAAGTTGAACAAAGATTCGGAATTGGTACTGCATATTGGGAATAAGAAAGATGATAAAAAAATCTATGTTAGATATGAGAAAAGAAATTTACTGAAAGATGCGGTTATCAAAGAAATGAATGTGGGAAAATCTGATATTGGTTTGCAAGGACCTATTATTTTTATGCCTGCTTTCAGAGTAATAAAAGACAAACAAATACCCGGTCCAGTTAAGGAAAAGTCCCACGATGAAAAATGGAAAAACATTAGACGAACAATGCTAAAAAATGTGGGAGCGTATCATCAGGAAGAAGTAAAACAATGGATAGTAAACAGGGACTATCTTGGTTTGAAAAAGGGAGGGAAGCAATATAAAGATCAACTTAATCATTTCATAAAAGCTTTTAACGAACTTCTTCCGGATGACGCAACGATATCCTTTGTTGAGGTTAATGAGGATATTGAACCATTATTTAATACGCAGACCGGTTTGGTACCTTTTGGTGCTTTCCCTTCGGGATTTCAATCAATTCTCGCAATACTATGGGAGATTACTGACCAATATCAGACATATTATGAGAAATCACGCAACATTTTTAAAGAATCCGGAACAGTAATAATTGATGAGTTAGATTCTCACCTTCACCCTGAATGGCAACAAGTAATCTTAAACGGTCTTCGTGAAATGTTTCCGAATACTGTATCCACCCATTCGCCACTTATAGCGTCGGGATGTAAACCTGGCGAAGCGATCTTCCTTAAATTTGACAGTGAAAAAAAGGCTGTTGTCATTGATAAGAACGCGCCATCAAACCCGCAGGGCTGGATGGCGGAAAGGCTCCTTACACGCGCCTTCGGGCTCTCTTCAACAAGAGATAAAAAATGGGAGGAGGAGATAAGAAAACTGAAGGATATTATTGCCGACAGATATGTGGAAAAAATATCTGAGGAAGATAAAAGATTCATCAAAAGAATTGCTAAAGAATTGGAACTTCCTTCCACTGATCCTGTGTATCGGCTTATTGAGAAAGAAACTCTGGAAGAAATCCTGGAGGAAAAATAATGCATAGTGTAAGAAGAATCCCTCTTCCAGCAAGTTTAAACGATACTTTATTCAAGTGGCAGATAGAGTTATCCCAAGATCTGCAAAGCCTAAGAAGTGAGGCAGAGAAAAAGAAGAAATCCCAGGAACATTGGAATAGAAGAGATACTTCTGAATTAAAGAAGGAGCTGGCACGGACGTATAAAAAATGTTGTTGAGGCTGTGAAGGTACGGTTGCCCCCACAGGATATGGTCATATAGAACATAGACTGCCAAAGTCAAAGTATCCAGAGAAAACCTTTGAGTTAGACAACCTTCACTATTCTTGCGAAGTATGTAATATAAATAAAGGCGATAAGACAGATGTTAATGTCGAAGTATTGGATGCGTGTGCGGATGATATTGAGAAGCATATTACTTTTACAAAACCCCCGTTTGATATGGTTCATTCATTAACGAAGAGGGGAAGTATAACTATTAAATTCTGCGATCTGAATCGGGATGAATTGATGGAATCTCGACAAGACACCAGAGAAAAGGCTCTAGAATTGGTCCAGGACATAAGGGACGCTTATCCACAATCCCTTGACGCTGAAGGATACAAGAGATTGCAAAAGGAAGCCACCCACGGTCGAAGACACTGTTCTGTTACAAGGAGTATTTTATTAAGAAATCAGGATATATTTCCTGATATTGATAAAAGAAACTGGAAATAGGACTTTCTTCGTCGCACCCAAAGGAGTCCATTAAAAATTAAGGGCTGACTTCTGATTTTCCTCAGACTCCGGCTCGTCCCCCCCCCCCTGTTTATTATTCA
>MTKZ01061792.1_pt1 | contig 20011 bp, 16 predicted proteins | sample 1042781 | NCBI WGS metagenome assembly MTKZ01 (sample SAMN06212207, study PRJNA360539) | anaerobic digester metagenome | biome: Wastewater treatment plant; material: sludge; isolation source: anaerobic digester fed with sludge from wastewater treatment plant | place: Denmark: WWTP Viborg ... | reverse complement strand
TGATGGTTCCACGGAGCGGGGTCGCGAGCAAAGCGGCACCAGACTTGCCAGCCTCGGCGAAGACCGCGTCGATCATCTCCTCGGTGGTGCAAGGCCGCGCAGCGTCGTGCACCGCGATCAACTCGGCGTCCTCGCGTACGACGGCCAGGCCGTTGGCCACCGAATCAGCCCGCGTCACTCCGCCCGTGACCATCTTCACACCCATGAACCCGAGATTAGCGCCGTATTTGTCCCGGATCTGTCCTTCGTCCTCCGGGGCTGCTACCAGGATCGTCTGGCAGACGTCATCCCGGTTGACGAACAACTGGATCGAGCGAAGGAACAGCGGCTGGCCGTCGACCTTCGCGAAGATCTTCTTCTNNACCGAACCGCGTCCCCTTCCCCGCCCCGACGATGATGACTGCGACCTTGGACATCGAAGAGCCTCCCAACCTGCTGTGAGCCCTATGAACATTCGCCTCTGCGAAATTGAATCTATAGATCACCATCAATCTCGGCAAGCCGCCGTATGTCCCTGTCGACTTCCAGCCTTCGCAGCCGAAGTGGCTGATTCGGCGGTGTAGACGACCTGCCGGTGCCGCCCATCCGGGATCTGAAATCTCAAATCTCCGATCTGCAATCCGCTGTGCGCTGCCGTCGGCCTTCGTCTGAAGCCAGGTCGAGGGCCTCGTCCGCCAGCGCCGGCCCCGGAATCCCATCCAGGGGCTCTTTGCAGAGGATTCCCCTCCTCCTCATCGTCGCCTCGCGGCCGTTCAACTGCTATGATGAGCCATCACTGACCGGAATCAGCCGAACACCTGGAGTTCATGATGATGAGATCACCGAAGCCGTCCCGTTGGGTCGTCTTGCTTGCCGCCGTGGCCTGTATGGGCGCCGACGCACCGTGGTCCGAAGTCGCCCCCGGCATCACCTACCGGGAATACACCCTTGACGGCCCTGTCCGCGTCTTTGTCGCCCGCGCCGACCGCTCGATGAAGAGCTGGACCGTTGACTCGATGACCAGCCTCGGCACAATCAAGGGTGGATTCGAAACCGTGCCCGACATGGCCGTCCGCTACGACGATTCCGTCACCTTTGACGGCCGCCGCTACGACGTGAAGGTCGCCATCAACGGTGACTACCTGGACGTGAAAACCGGCACCGCACTGGGCGGGCAGATCATCTCCGGCTGGTTCGTCAAACGCTTCGGCGAGTACGTCGGCAACAGCGGTTTTGTGTGGACGCTCGACGGCAGGTGCTGCCTCGGCGGCAATGTTCGCAACGGCGCTCCGCTTCAGCGGGTCATCTTCGCCGACAAATCCGAGATGAAGATCAACAAGCTGAACGAGCCTCGCGGCAACGACGAACTCGCCCTCTACACGTCGCACTACGCCGACAACACCGGCACGAGCAACGATGGCGTCGAAGTTCTCGTCAAGGTCTCCGCGCCTCTTGCCATCATGCCTCCCTCACCAGGCATCAAGTGCCAGGTCGCCCAGGTTCGCGAGAATGCCGGCTCGACTCCGCTGCCGTTCGACCATGTCGTTCTGTCCGCCCACGGCCAGGCCGCCAGGGAACTGCGCAAACACGCCAAGTCCGGCGATGCCCTCCACATCGACCTTCGGCTCCAGGACTTCGGCAACGAAGGAATCGGCCAGGCACCAGGCGACTGGACCAACGCCTATGCCAGCATCGGCGGCCCGAAAACCGTGCTGGTCAACGGCAAGGTGCCGCGCGACTGGGAGGCCAAAGCCGCCCGCTACGCCGCCGAGGGCAGAAAGCACGGCTCGGTCATCAAGGACCCGCGCACGGCCATCGCTTTTGACGACAAATACGTCTATTTTCTGGTGATCGACGGCCGCTCCAAAGAGAGCATCGGCATGACCTTCACCGACGTGGGCAACTTCTGTAAGGACGAACTCAAGGCGACCAACGCCATTCTGCAGGATGGTGGAGGCTCCACCACGTTGTGGATCGACGGCAAGGTCAAGAACAATCCCTCCGGCAAAGCCGGCGCCGACCCGGCCGGCCGACTCAGGCCCATCGTCAACGGCTGTTTCATTGCCCTTGTCCTGCCGCCCGAGCGGTCCGAGGCCTTCCGACCCGGCCAGCGAACAGCGTGCAAGAACGAAGGACGCCTGCGTCTCGGTCCGGGAACACTGTATGGCCAGGCCGCCGCTGTCCCCGCCGGCCAGGAGGTCAAGATCCTCCCCCACGCCCTCAACGGCATCCTGGCCAAGGGCACCCACTGGTGGTTCTGCGGCCTCAACGGCGCCAAGGGCTGGGCATCTCAGGATCAACTGAAGCGCCCATAGCCTCCGCCGTCGTGTCCGTGACGGCTTCAGGCGGGTCTGCCCAGCCCGACCCCGGCTTCCGGGTTGTGCATACCTTGGTGGTGGTACAATGCTGTCTACGGCCAGCGCCCCATCGTTGCAGGTCGCGGAGGGAGAATGCTGAGCCTGGCGACCGCCTTGCGAGGGCCTCACATACATCCTTTCGTTCCGGAGCACCGCGCGTGTTGTGGTCGTGGAGGAGACGATGGGGGATGGTCTGCCGACGCAACGGCGGCCATCGGTTGGCCGAAAGGGGGTGTGGCTGGCGGCATGGAAAAGCCCGTTGCGCCAAACGAACCCAACGGTAAATCTCTTTAACCCATTGCTGCAAAAGGTTTTGCGCCGGAAAGGTCTTTTTTCAGGGGGGCTTGTTCGGGCCCCAATCAGGTTCGATTCGATGCCGAGATGTGCTAGAATTCCGCCCTTTGCGAGATGCTGACGGGAACGCACCATGAAATCGATCGCCGGACAACTGACATCGCTTTTCTCCGCCGCCATTGAACAGGTCTTCGGCACCCCCGGACATGGGACCGACCCGATGATCCGTCCCTCGGCCGATGCGAGATTCGGAGACTACCAGAGCAACGTGGCCATGGGGCTGGCTAAGCGGTTGGGGGCCAAGCCCCGCGACGTGGCCCAGAAGATCGTCGACGCCCTGGCCGCTGAACCGCACGCCGCGGTGATGTGCCAGCCCTTCGAGATCGCCGGGCCGGGCTTTATCAACATTCGCCTGCGGCCGGAATGGATGGCCGACGTCCTCAACGCCGTCCCGGCCGCCGGTGACCGCGACCGCCTCGGCATCGACCCGGCCGAGACGCCGCAGACCGTCGTCGTCGACTACTCCAGCCCCAACATCGCCAAGCAGATGCACGTCGGCCACCTTCGCAGCACCATCATCGGCGACACCATCGCACGCATCCTCGACTTCGAAGGCCATCGCGTCATCCGCCAGAACCACGTCGGCGACTGGGGGACCCAGTTCGGCATGCTCTGCGCCTACCTCAAGGAAAAGATGCCGCAGGCTCTGACCGATTCGGCCGGGGTCCACCTGGCCGACCTGGAGGGCCTCTACAAACAGGCCAATGCTCTCGATAAGGAGGACGCCGGTTTTCACGAGAGGGCCCGGGCCGAGGTCGTCGCCTTGCACAATCACGACGAAAGTACTCTGAAGGCTTGGCGGTACATCGTGAACGAGTCGCGCAACCACTACATGCCCATCTACCGGCGGCTGGGTGTCAGCCTGCGCCAGGACGACGAACGCGGCGAAAGCTTCTACGCCGAACGCCTCTCCGGTGTAGTGGCCGAAATGGAGCGAAGCTATGGCGGCGGCACGGGCGTCCCATCCCCGTCCCTTGACGAGCCGCGTGGGTTCCTTGGGCTGAGCCTGTCGAAGCCATCCCCGCGGTCTGTTCCGCAGGGTGCCCCATCCCTTGCGCCGCAAGGGGTGGGGGATGTTCCACGCCTTCGCGTCGAAATCTCCGACGGCGCCCTCTGCGTCTTCCACGAGACCCCGTCCGGCGAGCCGATCTTCAAAAACCCCGACGGCAAGCCCGTCCCCATGATCATCCGCAAATCCGATGGGGCCTACCTCTACGCGACCACCGACCTGGCGGCCATGCAGTTCCGAATCCGCGAACTGGGTGCCGACCGCATCATCTACGTCACCGACGCCCGGCAGGCCCAGCACTTCGAGATGGTCTTCGCCACCGCGCGGGCCGCCGGTTGGACGCTCCACGGCGGCCGGTCAACGCCCGTCCAACTCGACCACGTGACCTTCGGCTCGATCCTCGGTGACGACCGCAAGCCGCTCAAGACCCGCAGCGGCGAGAACGTCAGGCTCTCCGATCTGCTCGACGAGGCCGTCAACCGGGCCGAGAAGCTGATCCGCTCTAACGAGGCTGACCCGGCCAAGCGCCGCGGCTTCACCGAAGACGAGATTCGCGACATCGCCGAGGCCGTCGGCATCGGGGCCGTCAAGTACGCCGACCTCTCCCAGAACCGCCAGAGCGACTACATCTTCAGTTGGGACAAGATGCTCGCCATGGAGGGCAACACCGCCCCGTACATGATGTACGCCTACGCCCGCATCCGCTCGATCCACCGTAAGGGCGCCGATGAAAGTCGCGATCTGGCCGCCGGCCGTGTTCACCTTGTCGAGCCGGCCGAGCGCCTCCTGGCCCGCCAGGTCCTCCGCCTGCCGGAAACGCTCGAAGGGGCCGCCGTCGGCCTGCGCCTCAACATCATTACCGAATACCTGTATAATCTGGCAGGAGCCTTCATGAGCTTCTACGAGGCCTGCCCGGTCCTCAAGGCCGAGACCGACGCCCTCCGGGCCTCGCGCCTGAGACTCTGTGACCTGACCGCCCGAACCCTGCGCATCGGCCTGGACCTCCTCGGCATCCGCGTCGTCGAACGCATGTAGGGCATGGTCGAAGGTCGCCGCAGCGACCGAGACCTGCCGCGGGTGCCCGGGGCTCCTTGACAGGCCGGTGACAGCGAAGGAGGATGATTCAGAGCAGGGGTTCGAAGGTCAGGAGCTTGTAGTGAAAGCATACAATAGGTTTTGGCTTTCTTTCTGACGATGTCTGAACGAAGAGGAATACCGCGTTAGCGCTGAGGAGCAAGGAGGGGTTTGTTCGGGCCTGCGGGCCACGGTAAAACGCGTGCTCCATAAACACAAACCGCCCGTCGCAACCCATATAGAGGGAACGGAGATATGAACAACAGACGGTTTCTGGTTGTTTTGTGTGGCGGCACAACGGCGATAATCGTCATCGTTCTTGGCGCTGGCCTCTATATTACCTCTCAGAAGGGCAAAGAGACGCAGCACCGTATTGATGCCCTTACTCGGCACGCCAACGCCGCCATCGCGGCGTCGAAAGAGCACCTTAAGACGTTCCAATATGACGCCGCACTCGCCTCGCTGACAGCAGTCCGACAAGAGCTTGAACAATCAGGATTGTCCTACCGCTTGGGTGATCTTTCATCACGACTGAGCAGCCTCGCGTCCGAAGCCGAATCAGCCCAACGTGACTACCGACGCAAGGTCGCTCAGGGGTACTCGGTTTTTGAGGGACAGCTGCTCTCACCGGACGAAAAGGCCGAGATCCTCGCCGAAAGAGAGCGAAGGGAACAACAACGACGCGATGTCGAGCGCGCGCAGAAAGAAGCAGAAGAGCGAGCAAAGCAGGAAGCGGAACGGCGCGAACGAGAACGGAGACAACAAGAGATTGCCGAGAAAGAAAAAGAGGCGAGAGAACTTGATGCCGCGAGGCAGGCGCAAAAAAAGAAGCAGGAAAGTGAGGAAGCCAAAGCTAGAGCCAAGATGGTGCTTAAACCACTCAACGAGACCTTGGACGGGCTGGCATTCGGCAAAGTCATGTGGAGCCTCTCCGTCGAATACAATAAAGAGCCGCTCCTAACTCGGGCCGATGCTCTCAAACATGCAGCGACCTACAAGGCGAGGGATGACGAAACGCTATACGTTGTGAGGTACAAGACGGAAATCACGAGACTGCTCGAGCGCATCAAATTCGTAGGGGATGGGGAAGTGAAGTACTTTAGGACACCGGAAGAGAAGAGTTCCGCTCTTCCGATCAGGTTTGTCACGTGGGAGAACGACACGTGCCTGCTGCTCGTGAACGTCGCAATCGACACCGTGTACAACACGATCAAGCTATCCGCGAAGCGCAGGGCGTCCGAGGTCGTTAGAACCGTGTGCCTGAAGCTGTTGGAAGATTTTGACAGATCGCTGTTCGATACCGACGTAGAACGTTACGGCGTGGTCGTTTTTTATGGCAGCAAGAACTTTCTCGATAGGTCGGTGACCGCGACGGAGCCAGAGGCCGTCTGCATTGTCGTGTCGCGGAATGACTCGCACGAATTCCTCGCGGGAAAGACCACGGCCGACCAATTGCTGCGGAACTCCGCCGTGTTCATCTCAGATAGGGACGCTGTCTACAAGTTCAGCCGAGTTGAGTTAACGCTGGAGTAGGGATGCTAAAACGGGGACGTACCTACTTTTATCAGGTTGTATGGGACTCGTATACCCTCCATAGTATGTCAGGAGCTTAGCGTACTCCGCGGTTGACACGAGGGTTCAGCGGTCAGCGATCAGCCTTCGGCATTTCACCACAAAGGACTCAGAGGGGCGGAGGCCTATCTCCGTTGTCTCCGTTACCGCATGTTCAAACGCCTTCCTCCTGTTCTTCATCTGCGTCAATCCCATGATCTGCGGGCCGGGACTCGCTTCCTGTCTCGGCGTTTTCGATTGAAGCGTTCAGCACTCAGCATTCAGCGATCAGCTATCAGCAGTCAAAGGGGTGGTTGTTTACCGCAGCGGACGCAGAGGGGCACAGAGGCGGGGACAGAAAAAGGGTTTGTGCCCGGCAAGCTGCGAGAGGCGGATGTGAATGCCCCAAGTCTCTGAGGTCTTGTTGAGATCCTTGGCCAGTTGATGTGCATCCATTCACGGCCCCGGTTTTATCGGACGGCGCATCCCTTTCCACAGCTCTGCTTGCCTCCCGCCCGGCTGAATTCTACGTTTGTATTCGGGATTACGTACCCGCCCCAAGTGACGGGAAAGGGCTTCCATGCCAGGCGGCTTCCTCAGAACGCTCTTCGACGACGCTCGTCGCGGCGACGACCGCGCCGGCCACAACCTGGGTCTATCCCTGCCGTCCGGCAAACCGCCAGTGCTGCGACGCCGAACCACCAACCTGATTGCGTTGCTGGGAATCGTGGCCATCCTCTACGGCACCCTGATGCCGTTTGAGATGGACCGCGCCAAGGCGATCTCGTGGAACCTGCAGTGGGCCATGTCGATGCCTGGTGACGCGGTCGCGAACGTCCTCGTCTACATTCCGATCGGGGCATTCCTGCGGCTGATGTTTCGTCGCCGGGGCTCGCTCGCGGTGGTTGAGTGGACGGCGAGCCTGATCATCGCCGGCGGGCTCGGCTACCTGACCGAGGTGGCCCAGACGGTGGTGGTGTCCCGCGTTCCGAGCTGGATCGATGCCCTCTGCAATTTCACTGGGGCAGCGGTCGGCATTGCGCTCGGCCCGCTCCTGCAGCGGGTGCTTCGCAACGCTCATGCATGGCTCTACCGCGAGCTGCAGATTCGCCCGATGGCCATGGCCGCGATGACGGTGATGATCTGTGTGTGTACCTACGCTCTGGCCCCGCTGGACATCAAGCCCACGCCGGGGCACGTGGCCGGCGGGCTGGCCCACCTGCGTGCCATGCCGCAGCGATGGCTGTGGCTGCCGGGTGACGAATCGGTCCGCCCGATGGCGCTGATGGACAAGGTAATCTCGGCCGGTGCGTACGGTCTGCTGGCCTTTGTGCTGCTGCTCTCGGCCAGGGAGGCCGGACGTTCCATGTTCCGCTCCCTCTGGTACGCGTTCACTCGTTCAGTAGCGCTGGCCGTGGTGGTCGAAACCATCCAGTTGTTCACCATCTCGCACGTGGCCGACCCTCGTGACCTGCTCACGGCGTGGCTTTGCTGCCTGCTGGGTTGTGCGGTCGGCTGGACGTTGGTGGGCACTTCTCCCGATCTGCACCGGTCGCCGATGACGCTGCTCCGCGGCGTAGTGGCGGTCATCAGCGGCGTGGTGCTGGCCTGGGCCGTCGGCTCCATCGTGCTGGGCACGCCGGCACGAACACCCACGCATACGACCTGGTGGCCTGCGATCGGCAACTTCAACCGTTCGTGGAGCAGCCTGCTCGGCGACTACACCAGCGGCCTGCTGCAATACATTCTGGTGGGCGGGCTGATCGTGCTGTGGAGCCGGGCGACCCGGCATCGTCCCAGCATGGCCCTGGTGGTGACCGCAACCTGGATCATCGCAGTCACGTCCATCAGCGTGACGGCGTTTCGAGGCTACAACATCGACACCGCCCAACTGATCCTTGGGCTCGTCGGCGGTGTTGTTGCGGTTCGCTTCGACCGGGCCATCTTCGGCAGGCAGCAGGTGTTCGACTCGGCCTCGCCCGGTGACATCACGGCGAGAACACCGCTCGTGCCGGGCACCGCTGCTGCCTCCCGTCCTCCAAGACCGCGGCAGTCCTGATCACTCCCAACCACCCGGCACAGCCGATCGTGCCGTTGCCGCGTCGATCGTTTGCCCCCTGTCATTCTCCTGCGGCCCCACTATGATGACCGGGCGACTTGTCCCTGTAGTCAGGGACGCAAGGCGGGGGGGTTGTTTTCTGGGAGCTGTGATGGCTGATACGGGCTCGGGTCGTAAACGAATCATTGTCGTTGGCGGGGGCGTGTCGGGCATGGCGGCCGCCCACCGGGTGGTTGAGTTGGCCGCCGCAAGGGGCACGCCGATCGACATCTGCGTCCTCGAAGCCCGAGATCAGCTCGGCGGCTCGCTGGTGACCAACCGGCACGACGGCTTCCTGGTCGAGGCCGGGCCGGACTCGTTCATCACCCAGAAACCCTGGGCCCTGGCGCTGTGCAAACGGCTGGGCCTCACCGACGAGATCATCCCCACCAATCCGGCCTTCCGACGGACCTTTGTCGTCCGCAGGGGCCGCCTGCATCCGATTCCCGAAGGCTTCTTGCTTCTGGCGCCGTCGCGGATTATGCCCTTTGTGACCAGTCGGCTGTTCTCGTGGCCGGGCAAGCTCCGCATGGGCCTGGATCTGATCCTGCCCGCCAAGGATCACGGCCGGGACGGCGACGAGAGCCTGGCCTCGTTCGTGCGCCGGCGTTTCGGCCGCGAGGCTCTCGAACGCGTCGCTCAACCGCTGGTCGGGGGCATCTATACCGCCGATCCCGAGAAACTCAGCCTGCGGGCCACGATGCCCCGCTTTCTGGAGATGGAAGCCGAACATCGCAGCCTCATCCTGGGTATGCGGCGCGGGGCCAAGGCCATGGCCCGGGCGGCTCAAGAACGGAAGACCGCTCAGAGCGTCGACAGCGGTGCACGATACAGCATGTTCGTCTCGCTGGCCTCGGGGATGTCGCGACTGATCGACGTACTTCGCTCGCGTCTGCCTGCCGACGCCATCCGGACGAATGCCGCCGTGACCCGTATCGCCCCGGTCTCGGGTCGATGGCAGGTTTCGCTGGCCAACGGCACCACCGAGATCGCCGACGGCGCGATCCTCACATGCGCGGCCTATCACTCGGCCGAGCTGGTCCGGCCTCTCGACGCGAGTCTGGCCGATGATCTCGCCTCGATCGATTATGCCTCGTCCGCGACCATGTCGCTGGCCTTTCGGCGTGACGACGTGCCCAACCCGCTCGATGGCTTCGGCTTCGTTGTGCCGGCGGTCGAGAACAAGACCCTGATCGCGGTGACCTTCAACAGCGTGAAGTTCGCCGCCCGCGCTCCCGACGGCTGGGTGCTGATGCGGGCTTTTCTCGGCGGGGCGATGCAGCCCGAGGTCTATGACATGGACGATGCGCGGCTGCGCGACGCGGTGCTGCGCGACTTGCGGGATCTTCTTGGCATCGAGGCCCCGCCGCGGTTCGTTGAGTTGTATCGCTGGCCCAGGTCGATGCCGCAGTATCCGGTGGGGCACCTTCACGCGGTGGCGGCGATTCACAACAAACTGGCCTCGTGGCCCGGCCTGGCGATTGGCGGGAGCGCTTTCGGCGGCGTGGGCATCCCCGACTGCGTTCACTCCGGTGAACAGGCCGCCGAGGCCGTCGTGGCACACCTTGCCGACGCCCGGGTCTTGGCCTCAACAGCATCTTCAGGGGAATCGGGGGCCGCTTTTGCGGGTGGGCCCCGAGGCACAAGGATTGGGCGTTGTTCTCCGTAGGCTCCCGACGGGCGCGCCAAGAAACCTCCGAAGGGGCGTGCGTGATGTGGAGAGATTTCCTCAAACGAATTCACCCCGAAGGCATCCCCTGGCCGGGCTCGGTGCTCTACAACGCCCTGAGCCGCAGCCGCATTTTTCAGCAGCACTATCGTCTGCTGGCCGAGGATATCGCTGCCCATTGCCAGGAAGGAAGCATCCTGGACATCGGCACCGGCCCTGCCCGCTTGCTCTTCTGTCTTCACGAAGTCTGGCCGCATGTGCGGCTTGTGGGAGTCGATTGGAGCCCTGCGATGGCGCGCAAGGCGCGCGAGAATCTGTCCCGCGCCGGCCTGTCGAAGGTCATTCATATCCAAGCCGCAGCGGCTCAGCATCTGCCGTTTGCCGACGAGTCCTTCCACACCGTCGTGAGTTCCGGAACGGTTCATCACTGGAAAGACCCCGTGGCGGGACTCAACGAGGTGTACCGGGTGTTGCGGGCAGGCGGCTGGGGACTGATGTACGATCTCGTGAAGGACACGCCGGCGGAGGTTCTGCGGCACCTTACCCAAGAGCATGGTCGGTTTCGCGTGAGGCTTCTTCGGCTTCACTCCCTTGAAGAGCCGTTCCACACCGTCAGTGACTTCGCCTCGTTGGCTGGTGCCACCCCGTTCAGGACGGGACAGGTGCGGTTCGTCGGAGCCCTGTGCTGTCTGGCCCTCGCGAGAATGGCGCCCCCTCCTGAGACGCACGCAGACCGGGTACAGGGTGCGGACCCATGCCGCCGACGGCAACCGGACGATGACGGCCGTTTTTGAGATGAGGCTTCCGTTGAGCTTGCCAAACCGGTAGAATGGGACCCGGTATGGCACAGCCGTACGGGTCGCCCGTCCGGCTGTTGCGAAGCGGCCGCAATCAGACGGCCCGTTACGGCTTTGAGGCGGGGGTCACGTATGTGCACATACGGTTCGAAGAAGCGTCTGATCGGATGCGTCCTTATCCTGCTCGCCGGTTCCGCCTGGGGCCAATCTCCCAAGAACGTCATCTTCATGATCGGTGACGGGATGGGCCCCGAGCACGTGGAAGCCGGCCGCATGTACCTGAATGGCAACACCGCCCCCCTTTCCTTCGAGTCGCTGCCGTATCATGCCCAGGTGACGACATACTCGGCCAGCAGCTCGGTTACGGACTCTGCCGCAGCCGCCACCGCGATGGCCACGGGCCACAAGGTCAACAACGGCGTCATCTCCGTGGCCCTTCCCGGCGACGGAAGCGAGTTGCAGACGCTTCTGGAAGTCTACAAAGCTCGCGGGGCGCGCACCGGCCTGGTCACCAGCGATGCCATGACTGGCGCCACCCCTTCCGGTTTCGGGGCCCACGAGACGAGCCGAAACAACACTTCCCAGATCGCCGCGGACTTTCTTGGTCAGACCCAACCCAACGTTCTGCTCGGCGGCGGGGGAAACGGCATGACCTCCGCGGCGGCCATTGCGGCCGGTTACACCGTGGTTACCAATCGTACCGGCATGCAGGGCGTCGACGCCAACCTCGTCAGCCTGCTGTCGGGCCAGTTCGGCAGCGGCTCCATGCCCTACGAGTATGATGGGCTTGGTCAGTTGCCGCACCTGGCGGAGATGATTGTCACAGCCCTGGACATTGTCGACAACGACCCCGACGGTTTCTTCCTTCTGGTCGAGAGCGGTAACATCGACCACGCCGCCCACAGCAATGACCTTGCCCGTATGGTCGATGAAGTGGTCGAGTTTCACGAGACGGTCCAGGCGGCCATTACTTGGGCAGCCGGCCGGACCGACACGCTCATTGTCGTTACCGCCGACCATGAGACCGGCGGATTGAACACCATCGCCAGCAACGGCGCGGGCAACCTTCCCACGGTCTCCTGGTCCTCGACGGGCCATACCAGCACCAACGTCGACGCGTGGGCCTGGGGCGTCAACGCCGAGTACATCACCGGCACACGGAACAACACCGACTACTTCCAGATTATCGCCGACCCGCGGCCGACCATTGTCCTGGAACCCACCAGTATCACCAAGAGCGTGGTCTGGGGACACCAACTGTCGAGTGACACAGACTCCTTCACTCTTGCCAACACGGGCCTGGGAACCTTGTCCTATAGCATCCAGTCCGACCCGTCCGAACCTTGGGTCCAGGCGACTCCGAACACTGGCGATTGCACCACTGAGACCGACACGATCTGGCTGGCTTACGATGTGAGCCAGCTCCAGCCGCGCCCCGAACCCTATGTCGCCCACCTTGAGGTATGGGGTCAGGGAGCCACCAACGAATTCCCGCGCCCAACCTTCACGGTCAGTCTTGTCGTCAAGCCTGTACCCGGTGATTTCGACTATGACCTCGACGTCGATCAGGAGGACTTCGGCCACCTGCAGGGATGCTTGTCCGCGGCCGGAACCAACCTGCCGCCGGAATGCCAGGATGCCGATCTCGCGGTTGATAATCATGTTGATACTGCGGACATTGCCCGTTTTCGGGCCTGCCTGAGCGGGCCAGATGTGCAGGCTGACCCCGCTTGCGCGGACTGATCGGCCCCACCCACGCCCGCCTTGCCACCTGACGGGATCTGAATGCTCCGGATACCAGACTGCCAGGCGCCGCGCAACAACCGTGCTTGACCGAAACATCAGACGTTGCGATAGTAAACTATTTGGTGGCTGGGCCGCTCGACAGGAGCGGCCCGGATTATTGTGTCTGGCTTCGACAGGGAGCCGGATCGCGTCACCCGTCGAATGCCAGGTTACCGGTCCGATGACATGGACACCTCGAGGCTGAAGGAGCCAAGGCGTGGCGGTTCTGGACAACACCATCGCACGGCGAGAGAAGCGGTGGGCGGCCGGCAGCTCCGTCCTTGGGGCAGTCACACTCACGTTTCTCAAGGTCATCGTGGGCCTGATGACCGGCAGCCTCGGCATTCTGGCCGAGGCCGCTCACTCCGCGCTGGATCTGGTTGCGGCGCTGGTCACCCTGTTCGCCGTACGGGCCTCGGACAAGCCGGCTGACGATGAGCACCTCTACGGCCACGGGAAGATCGAGAACCTTTCAGCTCTGTTCGAGACGGCTCTGTTGCTGATTACCTGTGCATGGATCGTGTACGAAGCGATGCATCGACTTGTCGCTGAGCAGATCCACGTGGACGCCTCGATCTGGGCATTCGGCGTCATGNNATCGCGAAGCAGGGTCTTGTACAGGGCCGCCCGTAAATACAACAGTCAGGCACTCGAAGCCGACGCTCTCCACTTCAGTACGGACATCTGGAGTTCGTCGGTCGTCATCCTCGGCCTGCTCGGGGTGCGACTTGGAGACATGTACCCGCAACACGGCTCCTGGCTTTCAAGGGCCGACTCGGTTGCAGCCCTGGGTGTGGCATTCATTGTCATTTACGTCAGCCTTCGACTCGGGAAACGCACGTTGCAGGCGCTGCTCGATACCGCTCCGGCCGGACTGCCGGAGCAGATACGCACCGCCGTGAACGCGGTTCCCGGAGCCAGCGGTTGTCACCATGTGCGTGTCCGACCATCCGGCCCCGGCCTCTTTGTGGACATTCATGTCTACTTGGATGGCAACACGACGCTGACCAGCGCTCACGACCTGACGGAGGCGATCGAGAAGCGAATCGGTGAACTCGCCCCTGGTGCCGATGTGACCGTTCACCCGGAGCCCAGGCCGCCCGCGAAGATCGGAGGAACGCCACCTTCGCCCGAAGCACCTCCCCCGGTGCAAGACGGGGAGTGACAGAATGACCGCCGGGCCTTAGCATATTCTTTCCTGTTGTGGAGGATGCGGCGATGCCTGATGAGAAGCTCGGCACACCGGTGCCGGTCGCGCTGGCTATGGTCGTCTGTGATGCGATTTATCAGGATCCTGCAACCAAGAAGTGCACGTTGCTCGGGACCTTCTCGACCATCACCGCCCGTCGCTTTCCTGTAGCCCACCCGCAACTGGCCGTCCATGTGGCTCTTACCGACGGTCGAGGCAACGTACGGATCAAGCTGGCCCTTGTGGGGGACAGCGAGAACCATCCACCGTTATTCTCAGGCGAAGGTGTGATTCACTTCGCTGACCCGCGTGTGGTGGCCGAGCTGAACTTCCAGCTGAGTAACGTGACTTTTCCGAAGCCAGGAGCCTATCGTTTTCAACTCTCTGCTAATAATGAACTTTTGATGGAAAGGCGGCTGCTGGTTTTGCAGGGCGGCCAACCGCCACCTGAGCCGCTTCCCTGAGCTCAATTCGCTGCTTAGCCAAAGGTATCATCCGTTTTGACAATTGCTTACGGGCTTTTCGTCTTCGGGAGACCACCGAGGCTGACAAGCCCGTACAACAAGGTAGGCTGAAGGTCGCGGTGCCCGTTCCACTCCGTCGACCCACCTCATCCCACGTCAAGGTCCTGGATTGACAAGGCTCTCTGCCCGCCGGGTCACGCCGAATCGAAACGAACGGCAGTCTCTGCCCCTGCTGCTGGGCGCGCCCTTTGATCTGAACCCGATCGGGAAACATTTGAGGCGCATTTTTTGCGCTTAGCGTTCGTCGTGCTCGAATTCATGGGAAAGTCAACGAGAGCAGGCCCCATCTGTGGGGCGAACAAATCCCGAAACAAAAAAAGATCAGAAATCGCGCGATTATTCCCAAAAAAGGCTTGCAAGACGGTGGGTCTGTGTGGTATGTATTCCCATCGCCAAGCGTAGAAGTGGATGAATTTGGGTCACTGGCGCGTCACGGATTTCATGATCTTCACCGGGATATACGAACTTGCGGTTGATCCGAAAAACCGTCTGTCGATCCCTGCCAATATCCGAGCCCAGATGGATCCGGAAAGGGACGGGACAGCATTCTACCTGGTGCCCGGCAGTCGCAGAGGAACGTTGGCCTTGTACGCCGACCGCTACTTCGAGCGGTATGCCGAGGCCTACCACGCCTCGTTGACGGCCAACGATGAGAAGGAGGATTTCGAGCAGGTTTTCTATGCCATGGCCACGTTGTTGGACATCGACCGACAGGGTCGAGTTGTCCTGCCGCAACGGGCGTTGGAATNNGTGATCTGGAATCGGGAGCAGTTTGGCCGGTTCATTGAGGACAACTGGAGCCGGTATCCCGACCTGCTGCGGCAGGCGAGACTGAAGACCGAGATAAGCAAGCTGAACGGAGCCCACTGAGGGCCGCAGAGCTTGAACGGAGGCCGGTCAGACGAAGGCCGGGTCATTGGCGAGAGCGAGGGAACGGTCAGGGAAGGGGGTTCGACGGGCGCGGATCGGATCCTCTTCCCGACCAGCCCATATTCATAGCTGAGGGGAAATGGAGTCAGGACTCGGGGGTTTTTGAATGGAGCCCCTGCCGGAGTCGCAGCGAGTGGAATAGACGGGTAGGCAGCCAAGGGGGGCGCGATCGGTCACCGGGTCGTATCCGATTCGCGCCCGAGCCCGACGGATTCAGCAGCAGAAGCGAAGGGAGTCGCCGGGCTGAGAGCACTTCCTGATTGGCGGATCAGTCTTCACTGGCGGCTGCGGCCGGCGCCCGGGTGTTCGGCATTGTTTTTTGCAGGGTCACCCAGGACCGGACCCGAAGACGCGGACGGGTCGGCGGTGGCCGATAGGTGCAAGAAACCTGTGCTTTCGACCCGCCCGGAGACGCGGCCAATGCAGTCGGCAATCAGGAAACTGGGGTACAGGTCGCCAGGGACGTGTGACCTTGCCCTCTTATTTCAGAGTCGCGAGGAATCGGCCCGTATCGGGTACCGGGGCGCGGGTTGGCCGTGAATCGCGATCAGATCGAGCATGAGCCGGTGTTATGCGGGCCTCTCATGACCTGGGTGGCCCCCAAGCCCGGCGAGATCGTTGTGGATGCCACCGTGGGCCATGGTGGCCATGCTTGTCTGCTGGCGCGTGCGATTGGGCCGGCTGGCCGGCTGATCGCCCTGGATGTCGACGACTACAACCTGAGCAGAGCCAGGGCGAGACTCGAACAGGCGGGCCTGGCCCAGGGCGGTCCCCACGTCGATCTGATTCGTGATAACTTCGCAAACCTCGCTGAAGTGCTCGATCGGCTCGGTGTCGACAAGGTGAGTGTTGTCGTCGCGGACCTGGGTGTCAGCACCGATCAACTGCTGGGCGGGGCCCGCGGCCTGACGTTCACGGAGTCCGAGCCGTTGGACATGCGGCTGGATGACCGGCTGACGACCACCGCCGCAGACCTGATTCACTCGTTGAGCGAGCGCGAATTGGCCGATCTAATCTTCAGTCACAGTCAGGAACGCGGCAGCCGGCGAATAGCCCGGCGGATTTGTCAGGCTCGCCGCGAAGGGCGAATCCGAACCACCGCCGAGCTTGTGAAAATCGTCTGCTCGGCGTTGGGCGCGTCGGCCCGTTGGCGTTCCGGGAGACTGCACCCGGCGACGCGAACGTTCATGGCGTTGCGCATGGCCGTCAATCGTGAGATGGAGAATCTCACAGCCCTGTTGAGGCTCGTGCCGACACGGTTGTCATCCGGCGGTCGAGTCGCAGTGATCAGTTTTCACAGCGGCGAGGATCGGTTGGTGAAAAGGGGTTTTCTTGCACAGCAACGACTCGGCGTGTATGAAATAATAACAAAGAAGCCGATTCGTCCTTCGGAGGAGGAAGTCGGCCGTAACCCCCGGGCGCGCAGCGCAAAACTACGCGTTGCCATGCGTACCGCAGATGTGCAGGAAGTGGCCTGACTGGACGCCGCCGGCGCGGGCGGCCTGCAGTCGGATGGTGGGAATGACGCCTGAAATACTACCGCGGGCATCGCGGTCGGTCCGGCATGAGTTGGTCGGGCCGCAGCGGCGAATCGCGAGCGATGTCGGTCGCCGGCGAACCGTGGTTCAAGGACGAGTTCTTCACGTTTGACACGGAGGTTTCGATGACTCGCGAGACGAAAATCGGTTTGGTGCTGGGCCTGGGCTTCATCGTGGTGTTTGCGGTGTTGCTGTTGCAGACTGGCGATCGTCCTCCGAGCGGCGACCTCCAGATGATGCTGTCCCGGCATGGCAACTCGGCGACCAGCCGGCCTGAGACGCTCGCGCGGCTGCCCGAACCGGCCGCTTCGCAAGGGCCTGCGACGAATCCGGCGGCGGCCACGGCCGAGCACGTCGCGGAATCGCTGACGCGGGCGGCCGAACCCTGGAACAGAGGGCTCCCCAACCCTTCGGTTTTTAATGCCAGGCCGGACTCTCGTGACTTGGGTCCCGGTGGATCGGCACTGACCGAGACGCTGACTTCCGAACCCGGCGTGAGTCCGGAGATCTCAACCATTGCCCCCGTCCGGGTTGCCCCGACCAGCGATGCGGAACCCTCGGTTCGACCGGACAAGCCACGGCTCTCGCCGGAGCCCGGTCCGGCCGCAAGGCCTCCCGACGTGGAATCCTCTCAAACACCGCCCTCCCTGTCGGGTGACCGTGTTCCTGCTGTGGAGCAGGCGGCCGCCCCCGCCACCTACGTGGTTCAGAAGGGTGATAATCTGATGAGGATTGCCAGGAAGCACTACAACGACGAATCCACCAACGTCGTGGAGTTTCTGTTAAAGTCAAACCGCGACAAGATTCGTGACCGGCACTTCGTGCTGGCAGGGCAGACCCTGGTCATCCCTGTGCTGCCGGCCAATCTCAGGACCGGAACCGTGGAGACGGATGCCACGATCACTCGCGGGCCGGTCCTCGCGGAGGACCCGGCGCCGCCCGGCGACCCGCGCGGCNNGTCCGTTGAACGCGGAGCGGATGGTCCCGCCGATGAGCGCCGTGGTGGACGCCGGCCAGGCAAAGGGAGACGCAGACGTGGTGACGCCGGTGCGTTCCGCCCGGGGTTCGGATGACGCGGACAAGCCGAAAGACCTTCGCAGCGGCGAAGGCCGAGGCTCCGTGACGTCCGGCGCTCGCGACAAGGACGGGTCTGAACGGAATGGCAAACCCAAGCCCCCCGCAGGCCAGGCAAAGACCCCTCCAGGGGGTAAATCGAGCGAGAGTGCTTATCGCTGGTACACGGTTCGGCCGAAAGATACCCTGAGCGTGATTGCCGGCAGGGAACTCGGCGGAGCGAAGAACTGGGAAGAGATCATCAAACTCAACAAGAACCTTAATCCGACGAAGCTGAAAGCCGGCGACAGGATCCGCCTGCCGAGAAACAAGCCGACCTCGGATTCGTCGAAACGGTCGTCGACATGACCATTCCCCGGATGATCGGCCTTCTGATCGGCCTGACCATGATCGGTCTGGCAGTAGTGAGCGCACGGGTTGAGCGGGCCCGGCACGATCGGCGTCTTCAGGAACTGCAGATCGAGCAGGCCAGGGTCAACGAGCGCGTTTCTCAGCAGGAAATGGAGCTGGCGAGGCTGAAGTCGCCCGAGATGATCCGCCAGCGGGCGGCGGAGCTCGGCCTGCTGGAGGAGCCTCAGAAGGACGCACGGAAAAAGCCCGGCACGGCGCAGGGAACAGCGGGCCGGCGCTGACGAAACGCAGGAGGTCTCGCCTTGGGACCGGCAACCGCACAACGAACGCGGGTCGCACAGTGGGCCGTTTATCTGATCTGCGGGGCCTTGGCTCTTCTGGTCGGGCGTCTGGTTCACCTGCGGGCCAAGGAAGCACCGTTCTGGCAACGCTATGCCCAGGAGCGGCAGATCAGCACCATTCCCATGCCTGCCCGGCGGGGTTTCATTTTTGACCGGCGGTTCCGCGTGCTGGCCGGGAGCCAGGATCTTCCGACGGTGTTGGCCGATCCCCGCCCGATGGATGACCGGGCGGAGGTGGCCCGAGCGCTCAGTGGCATCCTGGAAATGCCGGCCCGGGAGATTCGGGCACTCCTGGACGAACCCACGGCGCCCGGCTATGTCGTTCTCAAGCGGTCGGTGGATGCCCGGGTCGTTGAAGAGCTCAAAAAAGCCAAGATCGTCGGAGTCGGCGTGCAGAACGAACCGGTCCGCACCTACCCCATGGGAGCACTGGCCTCCCACGTCGTCGGTTTTGTCGGCAAGGACGGCAAGGGGCTGGAGGGCATCGAGAAGCATTTCGATGCATATCTCCACGCTACACCAGGAAAGCGGGACGTCTACCGTGACGTGCGGCGGCGGGCGGTGCTTCCGGTCCCTGATTCCTCCGTCGCCCCGCGGGATGGTGACAGCGTGGTTCTGGCCATCGATATTGCCGTTCAGGAGATGGTTGAGAAAGCGGTTGCAGAGCAGGTCACGCGCTTTCAGGCCGAGTGCGGCCTCGGGGTGGCCATGAACCCGAAGACCGGCGAGGTGCTGGCCATGACCAACTACCCGACGTACGCGCCCTCGGAAGGCTCGGACGTTCATCCGGAACGGCGGAGGAACCGCGTGCTGACTGACCCGGTGGAACCGGGCAGCGTCTTCAAACCTTTCGTGATGGTGACCGCTCTGGCCGAAGGCGTCACGACGCCCGGCGAGTCCATTTTCTGTGAAAACGGCCTGTATGCCGTCGGGGCTCGGAGGCTGCACGACCATCATCCTTACGGTTTTCTGACGGCGGCGGAGGTTCTGGCCAAATCCAGCAACATCGGCATGGCCAAGCTGGGGGAACGCCTGGGCAACCAGCGGATGTACGAGGCACTCTACGCCCTGGGCTTCGGCCACCCGACCGGGATTGACCTGCCGGGCGAGGACAAGGGTCTGCTCATGCCCTTGCGGAAATGGGACAAGTTCACGACGACGTCGGTTCCCATGGGGCAGGAGGTTGCCGTGACGCCGATGCAGATCGCGACGGCTTTCTGCGTCCTGGTGAACGGGGGTCGGCTGGTTCAGCCGCGGGTGGTTCTGGCGGTGATTGACCGCGAGGGCAGGGTGGTGAAGGATAACAGCCGGGTGATCGACAAGGGTCAGAAGATCAACCCGACGGCCGCCGAGACGATCCGCAAGCTGTTGGTCGGCGTTGTCACCGGGGG
>MTKZ01097088.1_pt1 | contig 20019 bp, 18 predicted proteins | sample 1042781 | NCBI WGS metagenome assembly MTKZ01 (sample SAMN06212207, study PRJNA360539) | anaerobic digester metagenome | biome: Wastewater treatment plant; material: sludge; isolation source: anaerobic digester fed with sludge from wastewater treatment plant | place: Denmark: WWTP Viborg ... | reverse complement strand
CTCGACAGCGACACCGTGACGGCGCTGATGAAAGACAGCGCCTACAAGCTCGCCAGCAGCATTGGCGGGACTGAGGTTGTGCGCGAAGGCCGCCTGCCGCGTCTGTCGGGCTTCGACGTGTACGAAGTGCCGAACCTGCCGACCAACAGCGAGAAGTTGCAAGGCGCTGCCGTGTTTATGTCGGCGGTGCTGGCCGCTTTCGCCCCGGTTGAACCCGCTGACGGCGTGCGGGCGTCTCTGGTTGCCTACGAGGTGGCCACGGACCCGGAGACGGGTATCAGCATGAACTACCGGAAGTGGGGCGATGCCAAACTGGATCGGAACTTCGAGGTGATCGAATGCGCCTATGGCTATGTCGCAGGCGTGGCCGATGCCCTGAAACGCATCTGCACACCGTAACTCTTTCGGGGCACACACCGCCCCGCCTGGCTTGTTCTGGTTCACCAGGCGGGGCTTTTCCTTTGCATCCAGTTCAGCGCAAACCGACCGCCCGAAAACCCGCACGGCCAAAGTTCAAGACTTCGTGCGCGTGTAGGCGATGCGAAAAACCCATCGCCGAGACGATTGTCCCAGAGAACCTCTGTGTCGCGTGCCGGTATCGAGCCGGCGGACTTGACTGGGCTATGGACGGCGAGCAAGACTCAGCCTGCCATGAGTGACTGCCCGGCTAAAGGCACGGCAGGATTGCCCCACAGCGACGTTCAGGGCCGAGGGGGCACCAAGGNNCACACTCAGGGGGCAAAGACGCCCCATAAGCCAAGCCAGCGCCAAGAAAGGGCAAAGGAATCTCTTTCCAGCCAGCCAGGCGAGGGGGTCGGGAGTCGTAGCGGAAAGCGTGCGCCTCAAATGAATTTCCTTCTTTTACATGAAATGCCCGCCGGTCGTTGACATTCCGCAGCCCGATTTCGACGCCCTGGAGCGCGATTTAGAGCGCCGGATTGAGTTTCAGGACCCCGCCGGCCACCGGGACGAATGGAGCAAACCGAACCAGGCACGCGCCACCATTGCCCGCCAGATTGGCCGGGACGTGGCGACGTGGAGCTTGCGCCGCCGGTCATGCAAGACGGTCATGCGCGACGCCCGCCGGCTAGAGCGTGCGGTTGAGGCCCTCGACCACCTGCCCAGTGACGGCGAATATATCCACGTTGTGACCGGCCAGGAGTTCAGAGGTTTTGACTTGCTCCCGGCCATGCTCAGGCTGGCAAAGGCTAAGAGGTTTGACAGCTTGACGCTCACCACCTTGGGATTCAGCCGAGACAACCTTGGCGAACTGGCCCACATGATACAGGCTGGCCAGATACCCCCCGCCGGCTTGCGGATACTATGCAGCGATTTCTTTCGACGGGCAGACCGGCACATCTGGCAGGCTGGCGCGGAGCAGGCCCGCCGGCTGGGGTATGGCTTCCGGTCAACCAGGAATCACACGAAGCTGATTCTGGCGAACATCACCGGCAGATTCTACGCCGTTGAATCGTCGGCGAATCTCAGGAGTTGCGCCAACCTTGAAACCTTTTGCATGACACGAAGCCGGGAGCTTTACGACTTCCACGCCGGATGGATTGGGGAAGTTTGGCCCACGGCACAACCATAAACTCATTGCACGATGAAGCACACCAAGACCGCGCAAACCACGCTTGACCCCGACCTGGCAAAGCGAGCGCTCGCCGCCGACATGGGAAACGCCCTGCGGGCAGTCAACAACGGCCAGTTGCTTCCGAAATATCGGCGCGAGCAGCTTGAGGCCATCGCCGCCGGCAGGCCCAGCCCCTCGAGTACCACCTTTGCGGCGAACTATGCCGGGCTTGCCGCCGCCCTCGGTTGCACTCGGCAAAGGCTGGCGTATTGGACGCGCCAGCCCGACGCGCCAAAGCCCCGCGAGGATGGACGGCACGACGTTGGCGCATGGCGCGCTTACCTTGCCGCCCGAGGGAGACTCCCATCCGCCGCCGGCACGCCCCAACCGGACACCACCGCGACCGCCCAGGCTCCGCAGGACGGACGGCCGCGGACGCGACTCGATTACGCCGACGGCGTGGAAGGGTTGCTTGCAAGGGCCGGCGAGCGATTGCCCCGGATGATGCAGGTTGCTCTCGGCGCTGCTGGCCTGAAACCGACGCCAGCCCAGCTTGATCAGGCGGTCGTCAGTCTCTACTTGCTGCTGGCAGCCCAAGCCGACCACTGTTGCAGGACATGGGGCTTCCCCTCCGTGTTCGAGCCGGACGAAAACGGCGAGGGACCCTATCCGCCAGCCATCCAGAAAGCCGCCGCCCGCGTCGCCAATGACCCCAGGACAGGCCGAGATTTAGCCCCACCATCTGACAAGGCCCCGGTAATCAAAGTGCCTGTAATCGAATCCTAGCGCGAAGTTTTCGCCCCCCAAGGCCGACAGAGGCCAGATTTACGGACTTGACCGCCACGCAGGCGGCCATCGGCAAGGTGCTGGNNTCCTAGCGCGAAGTTTTCGCCCCGGTTAAAGGCAGGAGAGGGGCTTGACTGGTTTTCTCGGTTTGATACGACACCACTACATGAACGCGACCTGTACAGAAGCCAGCACGGCCCCTCAGAAGCGAGGCCCGAGAAAACGATTCAAGACGGCCATGAACTGCCGAAGGTGCGGCAAGCCGATTGCCGAGCAGCTTGTCACCGAGGCACTGTGCTGCCAGTGCAGGTATCGCTCGACGGCATTGGAGAGGGCAACGGCTGAGGACTTGGATTGACCGGGGTCGGAAACGCTCGCAGAGACGTTTTCAGGCGGGAGGGTATCAGGACACCATCCACGGAAACAAAACGCTTCCAGCAACGCGAGGAGACGCTTACATTGGCCCCACACAGCAGGGCAAGGACAGGGAGGCAGCAGAAACAGCAGCTAAAGGCTGTTTGGCTATTAACAACATATTCTTTCGATGGTGTGCCAGTCGAACGTCGCGTCATATACGTCCATGCGGCGGTTGGCCTCGTAGAGTGTCCAATCGAAGCGAGCGCGCACAACCACGCGGCAGTCGCCGGCCAGACGCGTCATGTCCAGCAGGCGGTCCACTACCAGCGCCGTGCCCGGATGTTCTCCCGGCGCGGAGTTGGTGAAGTTGCGCGCGTAGAAAATGTACCATTGGCCGTCGTCGTCCTTGAACGGGAAGGCATCAATGGTAAACCGGTTCGACTCGCAATCCACCAGCCTGGCGCCCGAGTCCTCGTAAGGCCCTTCGGGGCGGCGGCTGGTGGCCACGCGCAGCTCGAACTTCTCCGTCTCAACCCCGCCCATCGAATAGTAAAGGTAGAATGTGCCTCGACTATATATGACCTCTGGCGCCCAGTATTGGCAGCGGCGATTGAGCGACGGCGGCACTAGAGCCCCTCCCAGCTTTTCCCACTCGACGAGGTCTCGGGACCGCAGCGTCGTGAAGATGCGGCCATCCGACGTGCGAGCATTTCCAGTGGTCCCGAAGGCGTAATAAAACCCCTTGTGACGGATAACTGACGGGTCTGGCATCGAACCCGCATAGACGGGGTTCGTGTAAGCACTGTCAGCGGCTACGGCAGCCTTGGACGGGCTGGTGGGAGTGGAACAGCCTAAGCCGAGAAAGATCAAATGACAACCGGCTGCCAGGGGCAGCCACCAGGGATGCAGGCGGGTGGGGCGGGCGCACCGATCTACTCGAACACTGGGGCTCTCAGGACCACAAGGTCCGCATCGGCCAGTCGGCCGCTTAGTTGCATAGTGCTTCATGTGGGCTCTAGTCTGCTATGCGGAGCGTGTAAGTTCCATTCACACCTGTCAACAACTCCAAGAGGCCGAATTCGCGGATGGGGATTCAGTCCTGGCCGGCGCGCCTGTCCGGCTGCGCTACGGCCAGCTCGGCGTTTGCGCGGGCGGGGCGACGAATTTGACGGGAAAGACCGAGGATCAGTCCGGCCAGAATGGTCAAGCTCCCCAGCACATGGCCCCAGTGGATAACTTCACCGACCCATATCGCCGCCACGGCAACGCCGAAGACCGGTTGGATAAAGACCGTAAGCGCCGCCACATTGACTGGGCATTCCCGGATGGCAACCAGCCAAAGCGTGTAGCCAATTACAGTGCAAATGAGCGCCAGGCCAGCGAGCAGCCCCCAGGACTGCAGCGTCAGCATCGTGGCCGCCCGAAAGGTCTGTGGACCATCTATCAGCAAGTTGACCATCGTCCCCGCCAGCAGCCCCACGGCGACAGTCTTGGCACCGCTGGCGCGGGCGACGATAGGTTTGCCGAGGATTGAGTAAGCGGTCTCGCAGAAGAATGTGGAGATGAAAATCAGGCTCGGCACTAGGCCAGCCCACTGAAAGTCACTGCGCCACACGCGGTTGAGCAGGACAACGCCGCAGACGCCCAGAACGAAGCCCGCCAGACGCCGCGGCCCCACTCGCTCCCGCAGAAAGAGTGCTGCCGCAACGGAGGTGAACAGCGGTTGGATCGCCATGAGCACGCAGGAATTGCCAGCCGTGCCAACCTCGTTGGCGTAAACCTGCAGGCGCTGGGCCAACACGAAGACCAGCACCCCCATGAGGCAGGCGTTAGCCAGGTCGCGCCCTCGCGGCGCTGGTCCGCGAAGCCAGGGCCACGCCAGCCACAGGCATGCAGCAGCCAGGCCAAACCGCAGTGTCACAATGCCCCCCGCCGCAATCTCCTGCCCAATGACCTTGTAGGCGGAGTACACGCCCGCCCAGCAGCAGTTCATGAGCACCAGAAAAACCAAGCATTCCACCTTCATCTGTATTCTAAGGACTGGGACTGAATCGTTTCGGCCCATGTCTGGCAAGCTGTTTCAGACGAAGCTGTCAGACGAAGCCACGATGAAACGATAACCCCGCAGATTGACTGTTCCAGGGTGTTGCCCTAATTTGCTGCTATGCGAACAACATTTGGTCAGCCAGGTTCAGAACACGGCGGAAGTGTTGATCTTCGCACATCCAGCTGGGGTAGCCCGCGTGGCTCCCGGAAGCCGGCGGCCAAAGAACCTTCAGCACGACCGCGAGCCATTAGTGGAATCAACACAGACCGGAGCCTGATCGAGGCGCTGAGCAGTTCGAAGGTGTTTCAAGAGTACGAACATGCTTTTACAGAGGCCACCGGGCTGCCAGTGGCATTGCGCGCCGTCGAGTCCTGGCAGTTACCGCATCACGGCAGGCGCAATGAGAGTCCGTTTTGCGCCCTGGTGCTGGAAACCAGTCGCGCCTGCGCCTCCTGTCTATCGGTGCAGGAGAAACTCTCCGCCGGCGCCACTCAGCAAGCGCATACAGTAACCTGCCCAGCCGGTCTTTGTGAGACTGCCGTTCCGGTACGGTTAGGCGACCGAGTGATCGGCTTTTTGCAGACCGGTCAGGCGTTCCACAAGCCCCCCACCCAGGGCCAGTTTCAACGCACGCTGCGACTGTTGTCGGAATGGGGTGTGCGGGCATCCCCCCGAAAGATCGAGCGGTCCTATTTCGCGACGCGGGTGCTTCCGTGCAAGAAGCACGAAGCGGTGGTGAAACTCCTGACCATCTTTGCGCAGCACCTTTCGCTGCTCAGCAATCAGGTGGTCCTGCAACAGAGCAACTCCGAGCCGCCAGTCATCTCCCGGGCCAAGCACTACATCCAGGAACACCAGACCGAGAATCTGCGCCTTGGACATGTTGCCAAAGCGGTGAACACCAGTACTTTCTATTTCTGCAAGATCTTCAAGAAGGCCACTGGCATCAACTTTACAGACTACCTCTCCCGGGTCCGCATTGAGAAGTCGAAGAACCTCCTGCTCAACCCGAACTTGCGGGTCAGCGAAATCGCCTTCGAGGTTGGCTTCCAGTCCCTGACGCACTTCAACCGTGTGTTCAAGAGGATACTTGGCCAGTCGCCTACGGAATACCGCGCCCAGTTGCTGGGAAAAAGCTAGAGCCTGGCTTGGCTCGGAAGGTCTGTCCGTCAACACGCCCCGACTGGCAGAGGGAACGGTTCCTTGTCTGTTTTGGCCCTCCAGGCGGCGCCTCATAAGTTCTCAGAAACAACCCGGCCCCCAGGAGCTGCCTGGCACGGGGCAGTGGGAAAGCCTGCCAATTCACCAAGGCTCCTTGCGATAACAACCCCGGACGAATCCACGTGCCGGACACCAGCAAAGCTCGCTAATTGGTTTGACTCGACTGAAACCGTGTGCACACTTTGCAAGGATATGACTCTGCTCGAGCATTTTGATTTGTCTGCGCGGGTTCCCCGCATGGCTGCCAGAGTGGGCCTCAGCCGGCGATTGCGGGCTTCCTCGCCAGGTGCGCAGATCGGTCGGCATGTCAAACCCGAGCAATCCGCCAGTCCTGCTTTCAACTCTTATCGGCACAACGATTGATACATGAAAATCCTGGTCCTCAACAGCGGCTCTTCGTCCATCAAATTTCAGCTTCGTGAAGACCACGGTGGGATTGTCCTGAGCAAGGGACTAATCGAGCGCATCGGGGAACCGCAAGGCGCCATCATTATCAGCGCCTCAAACGGCAAGAAGATACGAAAGGAGCTGGCGCTACCCCAGCACACGGTCGCGCTTCAGCATCTCTTCCAGCTGCTGCCAGGCCCTGAGTTGAAATGCCTCGGATCCCTCCAGGAGATTGGCGCTGTGGGCCATCGAGTCGTTCACGGCGGCGAGGACTATAGCAAATCGGTTTTGATAGATGACAAGGCCATCGCCACCATTGATCGCCTCAGTTCCCTGGCACCGTTGCACAATCCCCCCAACCTGAAGGGCATCCTCGCTTGCCGCGAATTGCTTCCCGGCGTGCCTCAGGTTGCTGTCTTTGATACAGCTTTTCATCAGACCATGCCGCCGGTGGCCTATATCGGCCCATTGCCGCGGGAGTTATACGAGAAGTACAGAATCCGCCGCTACGGCTTCCATGGCACCAGTCATCGCTACGTGCATCAGCGCGCCCGCCTCCTGGCCGGGCTCGGAGACCGGCCTTCGAGAATCGCCACTGCTCACTTGGGCAATGGATGCTCCATTACAGCCATTAGAGACGGCAAAGTGATTGATACCTCGATGGGATTCACCCCCTTGGGAGGTTTGGTAATGGGCACGCGGCCCGGTGATATTGACGCGACCCTGCCCTGCTTCCTCCACAGTCAAGGGATGGATTGCAGCGAGATTCAGCATATGCTTCAGAAGAAGTCCGGCCTCATGGGCTTGTCTGCGGGACTTTCCAACGATATGAGGGTTCTTCTGGAGAAGTCGGCTACTAACGAATACGCACATCTGGCGGTTGATGTCTTCTGTTACCGCCTGAAGAAATACATCGGCTCTTACGCCGCCGCCCTGGGCGGCCTTGACGTGCTGGCTTTCACCGGGGGGATTGGTGAGAACGCGCCCCCCGTTCGGGCGAGATCGTGCGAGGGGCTTGAGTTCCTGGGCATCCAAATTGACCCGAAGCGAAACGCCGAAGGCTCAGGCAAAGAAGCCTTGATTTCCACCGACGCGGCCAGCGTGAAGGTGTACGTGATACCCACTGATGAAGAATTGGTTATCGCTGAAGAAACCCTTCGGCTGGCGGGCGGCAACTCCGGACCCGCTCATTAATTGCCTCTGCGCCCGGTAAACAACAGATAACCCTATGCATTTCTCAGAAGAACTACTGGTTAAAGCTCAACAGCTCAACAAGACGATCGTCCTCCCCGAAACGGACGACGACCGCACCCTCCAGGCGGCAGACCGCCTCACGCGGGATCGAATCTGCCGGGTCGTCTTGACGGGTTCGCGCGATCAAGTCCTCGCCGATGCCCGGAAGGCGGGCGCTGATGTTTCCCGATGCACCATCCTCTCACCCGCAGATGAGTCAGAAGCGGCCCCCCTGGCGCAGAAGCTGCACGAGCTGCGCAAAGAAAAGGGCCTCACCCTCGATGCGGCCCGGGAGCTCATCAGGGATAACCTCTATTTCGCCACGATGCTGCTCAAGGTGGGACGCGTTCACGGCTATGTTGCTGGGGCCACCCACACGACTGCCGACAACCTGCGCCCCGCTCTCCAGATTATCAAGGCCACTCCCGGCCTGCGGACGGTATCGTCGTTCTTCTTAATGGTATTTCCTGAGGCCAAGTGGGGTCATAACGGTGTTCTGCTCTATTCGGACTGCGGCATGGTCGAGCAGCCAACCGCTGAGCAACTGGCGGATATTGCTGTGGCCTCCGCGCGCACATTCCGTCAGCTGGTCGGGTCCGAACCCCGGGTCGCCATGCTCTCTTATTCCACCAAGGGGTCTGCCAATTCTCCCGACACCCAGAAGGTCATTAAGGCCGTTGAACTGGCCAGGAAGATGGCCCCCGAAATCGTCCTGGATGGTGAAATGCAGGCCGACGCGGCTTTAATTCCCAGCATTGGCGAACGCAAGTGCAAAGGGTCGCCTGTGGCGGGAAGAGCGAATTGCATNNCGAATTGCATGATCTTCCCGGACCTCGATGCCGGCAACATTGCCTACAAGATCACCGAGCGACTCGGGGGTGCCCAAGCGTTGGGACCTTTGGTGCAAGGCATGGCCAAACCGGCTCATGACCTCTCGCGAGGCTGCTCTGCGGATGACATTGTGAAGGTCGCCGCCATTGCCGCCATCATGGCTACGTGAACAGCGATAGCCGGTAACGCGCCCCACAGTCGTCACGGTACGGCATTGGATTCCCGGTGTGAATTCTCGCCGCAGGAACTGAATCTGCAGGTGCTCCGAAATTCCCGTCATTCCCTCGCGGCGCGAAGGCTGCGCTGCGGCAGGGTGACAATGAACTCCGAGCCCTGGTCCACCTGACTCGAAACGGCGATGCTGCCACCGTGGGCTTCAACAATCGCTTTGACCAGGCTCAAGCCCAGGCCCAGGCCACGCTGAGAGCGGCTCTTGTCACCCCGGTAAAGGCGCGTCCAGATCTTGTCCTGCTCCCCGACGGGTATGCCGATGCCCGTGTCGCGGAAGCGCGCGACTGCGCAGCCGGATTCATCGCGCACCGAGATAGTGACGCTGCCGCCGGCGCTGGTGTACTTGATGGCATTGTCAAGCAGGTTCGCGAAGACCTGTCTCATGCGAGTGCGATCCACGGCAGCTTCACAGGGCGCCGGGGTGTCTATCCGGACGGCAACCCGCCTTTCCTCTGCCACATATTCGTAAAGCTCGACGACTTCACGGGCAAGCTGGCAGAGGTCGGCTGGTTCGCGTTGCAGGTTCATCATGCCGGCTTCGGCCTCGGCGATATCCGTAAGTGCGTTGAGCATGCCTAGCACGCGCTCGGATTCTTCGAGGCAATCGGCGAGCGCCTCGCGGGCGGCGGCGGGTTCGGCCCCGGGCTGCAATGCGTCCTCGGCAACGCCGCGCAGCCGCGTCAGAGGTGTCCGGAGGTCGTGTGCGACGTTGTCAAGAGACTCGCGCATGGCGCGGATAAGGGCCTGGTTCTTGTCGAGCAACGAGTTGAAGAGACGCACCAGTTCAGCAAACTCGTCTTTGGAGGCATGCACCGGCACCCGGGCATCAAGCCTGCCGGTGCGAATAATGGAGCGGGCGGTGGCGACAATCTGCCGCACGGGCCGCATAGCGCGCTGCGCGAAGAACGCGCCGGCAAGGAAGCCGAGCAAGATGGTGAGGCTGCCGATAAACAGGAAACTGCGCCGTATGGGGGTTAAGATGGCGGCGCGGCTGTTGGCAATGCGGCCAAGTTGCAGGATCCGACCGTCAGAAAGCGTCAACCTGCCCAAAGTGTAATCGCGCTCGGCGTTTTGCGGGATGCGAAGGTAAGGCGACTGGACGGGGCCTTCCCAACCGGGCACGTCGCGCAGTGCGATCCATGCGTCCGGGGCGCTGATGACATAGTCAGTATTGTTGAAAGGGTTGATCAGGTGAACGAGCATGGAGTTCTGCACCTCGGCAGGCTGGTTATAGGCCCAACTGCGCAGCGCAGCGACGCCGCCCGCTTCATAAATGACCGCCGCCTCTTTGAGGCGAGCTTCCAGCACTTCCCGGTCCTTGCTGCCGACGGCAGCGGCCAGCAAGTAGTAAGCCAGCGCCAGCAAGGCGACGCTGCTGAGCGTGAAGATCAGCGCGTAGAGCAGGCTGAGCCGAACCCCCACGTTCCGTCGGAGCGGTTCAAGCAGGCCGGAGAACATAGCCAACCCCTCGAATGGTGTGCAACATTGCCCGGCCCTTGTCCACCTTGTTGCGCAGCCGGTGCACCAGCACATCCACAATGTTGGTTTGCGGGTCGAAGCTGTAGTCAAAGATGTGTTCCAGGATCATCGTCTTGGTAACAGTGCGGCCGGCGTTGCGCATCAGGTATTCGAGCAGCGCAAATTCGCGCGGCTGCAGCGAGACGCTCTCGCCGCCGCGCTCCACGCAGCGGCTCAGCAGGTCTAGCGTCAGGTCTCCCACCACGAGCCGGGTTGGCTCCGTCGCCTGGGACGCCCGCCTGATAAGGGCCTGAATGCGGGCCAGCAGTTCGGAGAACGCAAAGGGCTTGGTCAGGTAGTCATCGCCCCCCGCTTGAAGGCCTTTGACCCGGTCATCCACCGAGGCCTTGGCGCTAAGGACCAGGATGGGCATGCGCCTACCCCGTGCGCGGAGCTGTTGAATAAGACTCAGCCCGTCCAGTTTAGGCAGCATGAGGTCCACGACCGCAGCGTCGTAAGTAATGGCCTGGCCCATGACGAGTCCACTCTCGCCGTCGGCGAAGTGGTCCACCGCGTAGCCGCATTCCTTTAGGCCCTTGACCACAAAGGACGCGATCTTCTTGTCGTCTTCCACCACCAGGATGCGCATAAGACCGTCTAAGACCCTTTCCGCAACACCGTGTCGCGCTGCGCCCAGTCGGGATTCGGGTTTGGGTAATCCAAATTGAAATTAAGACCGCGGCTTTCAGGCCGACGCAGGGCGCTGCCGATGATCAGCTCCGCTACCGTGGCGATGTTGCGCAGTTCCAGCAGATCGCTGGTCACGATGAAGTCCCAGTAATACTCCTGGATTTCCTCCTGCAGGTTGGCGATGCGCTTCTGCGCGCGTTGCAGCCGTTTGTTTGTGCGAACGATCCCCACGTAGTCCCACATGAGCCGCCGGATTTCCTCCCAATTGTGCGAGACCACCACCATCTCATCCGGGTTATGGGCGTTGCCGGAATGCCAGGGCGGGATCTTGAACTCCGCGGACTTGGGATGGTCTGCAATGGCCTTCCGGGCGGCGCGATGCGCGCAAACCAGCGCTTCCAGCAGCGAATTGCTCGCCAGGCGGTTGGCTCCGTGCAGCCCGGTGCAGGCTGCCTCGCCCACCGCGTAAAGACCGCGGATTTCCGTGTCCCCGTTGACACTTGTCAGCACACCGCCGCNNGCCATAACCAAGGCATGTCTGGTAGATGTTCGGAAACCGCTCGATGATGAACCGGGCGGGTTTGTGGGTGATGTCGAGCAGGACATAGTCCGCGCCGCTCTTTTTCATCTCGCTGTCTATGGCGCGCGCGACAATGTCGCGGGGCGCCAGCGATTTCAGGGGGTGCACATGTTCCATGAACTCGACTCCGTCGAGGTTCTTTAGAACCGCGCCCTCTCCACGCACTGCTTCGCTGATCAGAAAGGACTTGGCCTTCGGATGATAGAGGCACGTGGGATGAAACTGAACGAACTCCATGTTGGCGACCGGCGCGCCCGCGCGCCAGGCCATCGCCACGCCGTCACCGGTGGCGATGTCCGGATTGGTGGTGTAAAGGTACACCTTCCCTGTGCCGCCTGTCGCCAGCAGGGTGACCGGAGCGGCGAATGTCTCCACCTGTCCGGACTGCTTGTCCAACGCGTAAACCCCCAGGCAATGATTGTCGCCCACGTAGCCAAGCTTCTCGCTGCTGATGAGGTCAATGGCCAAGTGGTTCTCGAAGATAGAAATAGCGGGTTGCGCGGCAACCGCCGCCAGCAGCGCCCGCTCAATTTCCCGTCCGGTAACATCCTTCGCGTGGAGGATGCGGCGCTTGGAATGCCCTCCTTCCCGCCCAAGGTCCAATTCGCGCGCGCCTTGTGAGCGGGGAATCTCGCGCTCGGTAAATTGCATGCCGAGCTCGATCAGCTCGGCAATCCGCGCCGGGCCTTCCTGGATAATGGTGCGCACAGCCTCCTCCCGGCATAACCCAGCCCCGGCCTCGATCGTGTCGCGCACGTGCAGCTCGACGGAATCCTCCTTGCTGGTGACCGCGGCGATGCCGCCTTGGGCGTAATTCGTATTAGACTCCGCGCGGTCCTTCTTGGTGATGATGGCCACGCGCCCATGGGGGGCCACTTTCAACGCAAATGAAAGGCCCGCAATGCCACTGCCGAGAACAAGGAAGTCAAAGTGCTTCATTTACAGCCGTGTATTATCAATCAGGCGTGTCTTGCCAACGAACACCGCCAGCGCCATGTGGACGCCTCGGGTCACCTTGGACACCGGCGCAAGCGTCTCCGGTTCAAAGAACTCCACGTAGTCCAGCCGCGCGGTTGGAGTCTGCTCAATAAACCGTCTGAGCGCTGCCTTAAGCCGTGCCGCCGACATTGGCCGTCCCGCCCGGCGCACCGCAACCCGCACCCGTTGCAGTGCCAGCCAAAGCACAACCGCTTGTCCGCGCAAGTCCCCCACCAGATACCTGTTCCGGGAGCTCATGGCCAGCCCATCAGCCTCCCGTTGGACGGGCGCCACCACTATCTTCACCGGGAAATTCAGGTCGCGCACCATGCGCTTTACGATGGCAGCCTGCTGGTAATCCTTGGCGCCGAAAACCGCTACCCCCGGCTGGACGATGTGGAATAGCTTCGTCACTACGGTGGTAACGCCACGGAAATGAGTGGGCCGCGAGACGCCTTCCATCACCCGCGCCAGGCATTCCTCTGCCACATACGTGGTGAAACCCGCGCCGTCCCCACGCGCATACATCTGCTTGTCACCCGGAGCAAAAACCACGTCCACGCCTTCGGCGCGGCACAGCCTGGCATCCCGCGCCAGATCGCGCGGGTACCGGGAAAAATCCTCGGCTGGGCCAAACTGCGTCGGGTTAACATAAATACTGACAACCACTTTGCCACGCGGGCCAACCATGCGGCGCGCGCGCTCGACGAGGCTCAAATGGCCGGCATGCAAGCAGCCCATCGTCGGCACAAGGCCAACACGCGCCCCCGCTCGCTGCCAGCCTTGCCCAAGACGCTGCATGGCTGCGACTGACCTCACAATCTGCATGATTCAAGAGTGAAACAGGCGGGAAGCAGTATCAATCCCATAAACGCCCTTTATGTCTGCGGCCTCTAGCCCTTAACATCCAGCTCATGTCGTTGCGTGTCCTAATCATCCCCGACAAGTTCAAGGGCACCCTTACAGCTCGGGCCGCCACCGAGGCCATCGCCCGCGGCTGGCGCAAGTGGCGCCCACAAGACACGCTGGACCCGTTGCCCATGAGCGATGGTGGCGATGGCTTTGGAGAAGTCATGAGCGCCTTGCTCCGTGCCCGAACGCGGCGCATCAGGACAACGGATGCGGCTCACCGCCCTTGCGCGGCTGAATGGTGGTGGGAACCGCGAACTCGAACTGCCATCATTGAATCAGCCCGCATAATCGGGCTGGCGATGCTGCCGCCAAAGCGCTTCCATCCCTTCAGCCTCGACACCCTGGGGCTAGGTGCGGTTGTGCGTGCGGCCGCGAAAAGGGGAACACTGCGCTGCGTAATTGGCATCGGCGGCACTGCCACGAACGACGCCGGCTTTGGCCTTGCGCGAGCCTTGGGCTGGCAGTTCCTCGACCGCAGGGCCCGTGTGATTGAGCGCTGGACTGACTTGTGTCAACTCGACCGCATCCGCCCTCCCCGACCCCGCCGACTGTTCGTCCGCACGCTGGTAGCGACTGATGTGCAGAACCTTCTGCTGGGGTTGCGTGGCGCAAGCCGCGTTTATGGGCCGCAAAAGGGCTTGCGGGCGCAGGACTTTCCGCTAGCCGAGCGCTGCCTTGATTGCCTGGCCCGAGTCGTCCGACGGCAATTCGGGCGAGACTTCGCTCGGAAACCCGGCGCGGGCGCAGGGGGCGGGCTGGGCTTTGGGCTGTTGGCCTTCCTGGGCGCAGAGTTGAAACCCGGCTTCGCACTCTTTGCACGGCACGCCGGGCTGCAACGTCGTTTGCGCGCGGCCGACCTGGTTATCACGGGCGAAGGTGCTATTGACCGCTCGACGCTAATGGGCAAGGGGGTGGGGGAGGTCGCGCGCCGCTGTCGGGAGCTGAGCATTCCCTGCATCGGCCTGAGCGGCATTGTCAAGGGCGGCCTTGGCACTCGCGTCTCTTTCGCCCAAACCCACGCATTGACAGATCTGACTACTGTCCGCCAGGCCCAAGCTCAACCGGCTCACTGGCTGGGTAGATTAGCCGAGAAGGCGGCCCGGTCTATGCGTGTTTGAATCCTCACGAGCTAATGGCTAACGAAGATCTGCTTCGATTGCACGCCAATCAGCCCGGGATGATTGCTCTGGCGGCAGCTTGGACATAACCGCTCACACCTCTGTCCATTGCCCGGGCACCGGAACGGGGTAGCGACCCTGGGCGTCAGGTTGGACAGGCGGAGAGCTGTTCTCATTAAGCTGGTCAACATTAGGGCAGAACTGAAAGTTGGAGGCCATCATCTGATCCCAGGTAACGACTTGGCCGGTGTGCACGGCGGCGCGCCCCATGAGGTCGGCTACGTTCGAGCAGGCGGCACGTTTGGCTTCATTGTGCGGCTTGTCCTTTCGAATGGCCTCCAGCAACACGTTCCACTCTGCTTGCCAGGGAGTAATCTCCTCCTTCTTTGCGCGCCAGGCGATGTTGTCGTTCGCGCAACGCTGGTCTTTGTACATGTGCACCGTGCCGAGATGGCTCCAGCCTGAGAATTGAGCGGCACACTTGGCGCCGTGGATGTAGGTGGCGAACTCCTCATGGCATTTCGGGAGCCACCGCACGACGTCGAGCGCCTTGGTGCCATCGCCAAAGGTCCACTCGATGCTGAGCGAGTCGAGGTTCTGGCTGCGGTCGGTGCTGTTGGCCGCCCGTCCCCCAACGCCATGCGCGCTGACGGGCCACTGGTCCTTGATCCAGCACAGTTCATCAATCTGATGAATGTTCATCTCGGCGAAAAGGCCACCCGACACCCAGATGAAATGCACGAAGTTCCGGATTTGCCAGAACAGCTCCTTTTCATCAGCCGGGCGTCTTCCCAGAACGCCGACCGGCTGCATGCGGTAGGCGCGGATGAGCTGGATTTCGCCCAACTCGCCGCCTCGAATGCGCTGGATGAGCTCCTGGCGAGCGCGCGAATGTCGGCACTGGAGGCCGGCGGCAATCTTGAGGTTCTTCTTCTCAGCGGCCTCCCCGGCCTTGATCAGGCGCCGCAGTCCCGGCGCGTCCGGCGCGAATGATTTCTCCATGAAGACGTTGATGCCCTTTTCAACCGCATATTCGAGCTGCATAGGACGAAAGGCCGAATAGCCGGTGAGCATCGCAACATCCCCAGGGCGGAGGCAGTCAATGGCCTTTCGGTAGGCATCGAAGCCGACGAAGCGCCGCTCGGGCGGCACCTCCACCCGGTCGGCGAACTTCTCGCTGAGAACCTGCAGGGCATTGTCGAGCCGGGTCTGGAACAAGTCCGCCATGACCGCCAGTTTGACGGGGCCATTTGGCGAGTCGAACGCGTCGGCCACCGCGCCGCTGCCACGGCCGCCACAGCCGATTAGCGCCAGGCGAATCGTGTTGTCTTCCCCGGCGTGGACCCATGGAAGGCTGACTCCTGCCAGGGCGGATGTGGCGACCACCGCGCTGCCGCGCGCGAGGAAGTCCCGGCGTGAGAGGTCATTCTGTTTCGATGGGGGATTCATACTTTTCATGAGTCAAATACGTTTGAGCTTACCGCGGACGCCCCAAAGGGAAGCGGCCTTCATATCAGTCATCAGCCCCGCCGCACACCCGGCGCCCTCAATCCAGTTCAACGTTGCCGCACAAATGCACCTCCAGGCCAAGCTCGGCAAACAGGGCCGCCTTAATGCGGCAGGCACGGTGAGCCTCTTTGGCGCTGGGCGCATACACCACCTGAATGTGGTTGGCCTTGTGCCGCGCCATTAGTTGGTCGCGGGTGACTCCATCCAGAATGGCATGCATGATGGGCCATTGTGGTGTGGTCAAACGCAGGCGGCGCTGGCTCTCTTTCTCCGGCAGCCTCACCGCTTTGCCGACGCCGAGGTCGCAATGCAGTTTCCCGTCCATGACGAACACGCGGCTCCAGACGATCGGTCCAGGCCTCGAAACGCCCTGAATGGACCCGCCGCCAAGGCGGAAATACATGGGCGGCTGGCGGTGGCTGGTCGCGCCCCGGTATCCGCCCGTCAAGTGGGCGGGCGGCACCGCACCCGAGATTAGGAACACCCAGACGAAATCACTCACGCCGTCGCCCCTGAACTGCTCGCCCCAGCGGACATCGTGCAGAGTGTTTTCAGGCGCAAAACCCAACTCCCGCCACAGCCGATAGGTCACCATGCCATCCAGGCCAGCACACTCATCCACCTCGTTGAAATGCGGTATGGCCTCCCCGGCAAACAACACCCGGCTGGACTTCGCTGCTTTCACCGGTGGCCGGTCCACGTTGTTCAGCAGGCCTTCTACGAGGTCGCTGGCGGGCACCAGGTCCTTGAGTCCCTGCTGGTACTGGATGCCCACGGCGTCGCAGCCAAATTCGTCCGCCAACCTGACGGCGGCCACATACATCTTGCACTGCTGCAAAGTCTGCGCTTCGGTCAACTGGGTTTCCTCTTTCCGGCCCCAATCAAAGGTCATGCCCTTCTTGAGCAGCCAGTCCAAAACGGCACGCGCTTCCGCGTCGCTCACCCGCTGCATCGCCGCGTAGAGGGTGGATTGGCTCAGCCGCTCCTTGAACACACCGGTGGGATGCAGCAACTCGTCTGGGATGATGGCGTTGAACATGCCCATGCAGCCTTCATCAAAGATGCCCATGATCGCCTTCTGCTGGCGAAACCGGCGGGCAGCGCGCTGGCCGAATTGCTGATCGGCCAGCGGCAGCTTGAGCAGGCGCAAGTCCTTGACGTGGCTCTGGTCGTGCGTCACCACTCCCGTCTGCAGCCACTGCCGAAGACCGGTGCGGAAGAAGTCATCCTTGAAGTCCTTGCTCCAAAGCGTGCTGTAGCGGACACCGGCTTTGGTCAGCGAGCCGTTGATGTTTAACATGCCCACGAGGCCCGGCCAGGTGCCGCTCCAATTGGCCACCGTGAGAATAGGGCCGCGATGAGTCGTCAGGCCGGCAAGCACGTGATGGGTGTATTGCCAGACCGCTTCGGCTACGACCAGGGGTGCCTGCGGGTCAAGCCGCCGAAACACCTCGATGCCCATCTTCTGAGAGTCAATGAACCCGTGCTGCTTCTGCTGGTCGTAGGCATGCGCGCGCACAACCCGCCAACCCTCCGCCTTGAGCGCCCTGCCAAGGGCGGCCTCCATTCTGGCCTGCTCCGGCCAGCATTGTTGATTAGCCGAAAGCCGCAGGTCGCCACTGCAGACCACGCAAACGGTTTTGGGCGAGAGAGAATTCCTGGTTTTCATGTTTTGGATACTGCTCAAAGACTCTGCGCCGTCTTCTAGCACATTGGCAGCGTGAAGTCACTGAATCTTTTTGGCCAGTGAACGCGCCCGGTGCCGTACACACCAATGCGCCCCGCCTCCGCACCCAAACCAGCAAGCTGGCGACGTCCTTGCGCGCCAGCCTTACGGGCAGCGCAAGCGATAGAACCTGCCTGGCTGGCTGTGGGCGAAAGTGTCAGTGAACACAAGAGAGCCCGTCGCGCTCGCTGTCACCGTGCCAATTGCGGCCCACGTCTTCAAGTCCTGCGATGAGAGCACGCTGTATGATTGGCCGCTCTCGCCTGTCCCTTTGAGAATAACGGCTTCTCCAACCGGAGCGTTGATTTGAACCTTGGGCGGCATCACAGCCTGGAGACGATAAAAACGGCTTGGACGGCTGGTGCCGGCGGGATCTGTGAAGCTGAATTCGCCGTTGCTGTTCACCGTCACCACTCCAATCACGTTCCAAACCCTCCAGTCCTCTGAGCAGAGGACTCGATACGTCTCACCGGCTTGGCCTGTCCCGCTCAGGACAACTGGGCCAGTGGACTAATTCTGGACCTGGATCATCACCCTTGGGGCATTAGTGGACGGAGGCTGCGCTGGGCCATTGTTTGGCGGGAGCGGAACAGTATAGCTTATCTCATTCGAGAAGTCGCTCTCCGCCTTACTAGCATCACAGGCCGTTACGGCAAAGAAGTAGGTCGCGCCGACAACCAGGTTTGTAACTCTGGTGGTCGTCAGGTTGCCCACCGCGATGCAATTCGTATAGGTGCGCGTGGCCGGCCCCACATAGAGCCGGTACTCGCTGATGCCGCTGCTGGGGCTGGGATCCCAGGCCAAAGTCACACTGCCTTGTTCTTGCGCGGCAACGCTGATTGCTGCGGCGTAGAGCGCAACCCCGAGCCAACAGCCAAAGCCAAACGGCCCGCCATGTTTGCCGAACCTGCCGCCGGCCCGGCAGCTTTGGATCACTCTCGAAACACGACTTGGCCGAAAGGAGTGCTTCCGGGGGTTGACAAACTGGGGACAGGCCGCCGAAATCGCGGTCTGGTTCTCGGGTGCATGTGGGCACGAACGCATACTCATCGTCTAACACCCCCTGTGCAGATAGCGCAACCGGAACATACCCAAATCGGCCCAAGGAAATCCCTTGTCCCAAATCGGTGGTATTATCCCGAAGTCGGGCTGAACAGGCTATGGTGGTTGCGGTGGATATGCCCTGCAGCATTCGAGGCCCTGGCGGCCGCAATTCAGACTTCCTGCGATATCAATCCTGATCGCAAGGCGAAACGGACCAACCCCGGAATATCGAATATCTTGAGGCTCCGCATCAGCCTCGCCCTGTGGTATTCCACGGTCTTGGCGCTGATATTAAGGGATAGAGCAATGGCCTTAGTGGTCTGCCCCTCGGCAATGAGCTGGAGAATCTCGCGCTGACGCGTGCTCAACCGCTCAACCGGGTGGTCGGCAGTTGGCGCCGGAATCGAGAAAGCCCCCTGGTGGAGGTGAGACGCGATTTCCCGGCTGAGGTAGATTCCTCCGCCGGCGACGCGTTGCAGGGCCGCTTCCAGTTCCCCAATGGCTGCCCGCTTGAGCAGGTAGCCCGAGGCTCCCACTCGCAGGGCGCGCCAGTAATACACCTCGTTCTCGTGACGGGAAAGGATGATCACCCGCACCCGCGGAAAGGCCCTGACGATTCGCTCTGTGGCATCCAGACTATTCAGGTTGGGCATGGATATATCCATGAACACGACGTTCGGATGCAGGGATTTCACCAACTCGATCGCCTCCCGACCGTCGCTGGCCTCGCCAACTACCTCCACGCCAGCGAGTTCCTTAAGCACCTCGCGAATGCCTGCGCGGACAATCGGATGGTCGTCCGCCAGAATGACACGAATAGGTTTGGACGGATGTGCGCTCATACAAAGGGATAGAAGCCAGTAACCCCCCACCTTTGTTCCTGGGGAGCGGTAGGCACCGCCAGGGTAAGACGACACCCCCCCCGCCCTGTGCGCCAGCGGCAGGCGGAACCGCAGGCCGAACAGGATCCTCCAGGCAGTGTTGACGACCTCTTGCCCAGCATAACTAACTATAAAACGGGGCGCGGCGACCCGCAACCTGATGTACATAGCACTTTGGTGCCACCCGGCTTCCTGCGGCCCAACCCCAAGCGGCCCAGTAGGAAGAAGTCCATTCAACGATGCCTGTGTCCCCTGCGAGACATTCGCAGGGGTTCTCACCCTGCCCCCGTCACTTAGCGCCGTGTACAAGGGGTGTACCAGGGAAGTACCAAGGGTGCACATAGGGTCTTCTCCTGTACAGCCGGTGAGCATCCCTCGTGCATCCGGTGTACACCCCTTGTACACGGCGACAGGAGGGCGACACTCTGGCTCGGATTGGCGCGGATTGCGTAGATGC
>MTKZ01005692.1_pt1 | contig 20032 bp, 17 predicted proteins | sample 1042781 | NCBI WGS metagenome assembly MTKZ01 (sample SAMN06212207, study PRJNA360539) | anaerobic digester metagenome | biome: Wastewater treatment plant; material: sludge; isolation source: anaerobic digester fed with sludge from wastewater treatment plant | place: Denmark: WWTP Viborg ... | reverse complement strand
GTCGGCGTCAGCAAACTTAGAGCCAGCCGGCGTTTGACGCCGGTCGTCAAAAAGAACTTCTAATCCTAATTTCAGTAAGGTTTCATAAAGACTCTGCGCTTGATGATGGCCTTTAGTGTCGGTAGTTATGTCTAATAAATGCGCCTTAAACGGCGCCACCTCAACCGGCCAAATTAAACCATGGTTATCATGATTGACCTCAACAATCGCCCCCATTATCCTGTCTAGTCCCAGTCCATAACAACCCATAATAACCGGCTGTCGCTTACCCTCAGCATCCGTTACAGTAAAATCAAAGGCCTTGCTGAACTTTACGCCCAGCTTAAAAATATTAGCAATTTCAATAGCTCGCCGTTCCAATAAATCCTTGCGCCCGCAATTAGGACAAACTGACTGTTCCTTAATAATTTCTTTATTAATAGCTAAATTACAATCTTCGCAAATAAAAATAGTGTCTTCACCAGCTTCAGTTACAGTCTGAAATTCATGAGAATATTGGCTAAACGCTCCACCCGAGGCAAAAGTTAAATAAGTTTTCTCTAGCAGGCCACAACGTTTAAAAATTTGGAAATAGGCCTTCTGCACTAATAAATAATAGGCATTCAAATCTTCCTGATTTAAATGAAAAGAATAAAGGTCTTTCATGGTAAACTCACGACCTCGGAGTAAACCTGATTTTACTCGTAATTCATTGCGAAATTTAGTCTTAATTTGGTAAACTCCTAGTGGTAAATCACGATAAGATTGAACGAATTTTTTAACTAGCGGAGTAATTATTTCCTCATGAGTTGGCGCTAATACATATTGTTTCTTGTCACCACCTACGGTTTTAAATAGGACATCAAAAGTCGCTAGTCGACCAGTTTGCTGCCATGGTTCTTCCGGCGTTAAACTAGGAAGCTCTACTTCCTGCGCCCCTAAATTAGCCATCTCTTGACGAATAATGGCCTTCAGTTTTTGAAATACCCTCAAACCTAAAGGTAAATAAGCATAAACTCCAGCCGAAATTTTCTCTATAAATCCGGCCCGCATTAAAGTTTGAGCATTAAAACTGGATTCATCTTTAGGGAGCTCCTTCAAGCTGTGGGTAAAAAGCTGGCTTTGGCGCATAGATAATAATATAAAAATTAAGCTTTTTTACGATTATGTAAATTATTCCAGATTACCAAAAGAGGCGAGGCAACAAAGATGGAACTATAAGTACCAAAAAAGACACCGACAGTTAGGGCTAAGGCAAAATCACGAATTGATGAACCACCAAAAATAACAATAGCCATCAAAGCCAGAATGGTAGTAAAAGAAGTATATAGGGAACGAGTTAATGTTTGATTTAAGCTAATATTAACCGTCTCGGCAAAGCTCTGCCGAAGGCGAAATAAATTTTCTCGGGTGCGATCAAAAACAACAATGGTGTCATTAACACTATAGCCTAGCACCGTCAAAATAACAGCAACAGAAGTGATGTCTAACTGATAGCCAAAATAGTGCCCCATAACAGCGAAAAAACCAATTATAATAATAACATTATGGACTAAGGCTATAATAGCACACACCCCAAATTTCCAGGAGCTTACTGGCTTAGAAACCTTATGAAAGGCCCAGGCGATATAAATCACAACGGCTATCAAGGATAAAATAATTGCAGTCATGGCCCTAGTTCGCAGGTCACGACCCACTGTTGGCCCGACAGAATCATACCGCAATTCCTCCATAGAACTTTGCCCTTCGCCTGCCGGCGCTAATTCTCGTAGCTTGTCAAGAATAACCTGATGCTTAGCTTCATCTACCTCTTGAAACCGAAGCTTAATATCCACATCCCCTACTGGCTGGACAATAAAATTCTGTAAACCCAGACTAGACAAACTCTCCTCAATGGCGGCTACGCTGGGGCGATTCTGCGGATAACGCACCTCTAAAACACTACCACCGGTAAAGTCAATACCAAAAGACAGACCCCACACGGCAACGGCCGCTATAGCTAAAGCTACCAAGACAGCAGATATAGACAACCAAATTTTTCTTTTAGGAATAAACTGATACATATAATTCAATAGTTAATAAATTTTAAGCTTCCTTATCTGGCTCTGGCTTAACGCCAAAAAGCCAAAGTTTGCTGGCTATCTTAGGGGTAACCACTAATTTTAATAAATTGCGAGTAACAACAACTGCACTGAACATAGACATTAATACACCCAGGGCCAAGGTTATAGCAAACCCCTTAATAGAGCCTGTCAAAAATTGAATCAAAATAAAACAAGTAATAAGCGTAGTTAGATTACCATCGCGAATTGACGGCCAAGCCCGAGAAAAGCCTTCATTAATGGCTGTTTCTAGCGGTTTTCCCGCCCTTAATTCTTCCTTCATTCTTTCAAAGATAAGCACGTTAGCGTCAACGGCCATACCAATGGACAAAATAAAACCGGCAATCCCTGAAAGAGTAAGCGTCACTGGCCACACCTTAAAAATAGACAGGGTTAATGAACCATAAACCAACAAAGCAACGACTGACAGCAATCCCGGTAGGCGGTAAACTATAATCATAAATAAAGCCACTAAGACTAAACCAATAAATCCAGCAGTCAAACTTTGATCTACCGATGATTGACCAAGACTAGCCCCAATAGTTTGCTGATTAACTAAAGTAATGGGCACTGGCAGAGCACCAGCATTAAGGCGTTGAGCCAAGGTCTTAGCTTCCACTAAGCTAAATCGACCAGAAATGACTGCTTGCCCACCAGTAATTTTCTCATTCACTGTCGGCTGGCTAATAACATAACCATCTAGAAAAATAGCTACCGGTTTATTAATATTTCGCCCCGTAATATCTTCAAAAAGCTTGGCCCCTTCACTGTCAAACTCTAACGCTACTTCTGGACTATTGTCTTGGGGGTTAAATTGCACCGTGGCTCGTTTTAAATATTTACCGGTAAGTTCAGTCGTCTTCCACTCATCAACATTGCCGAGAATGTCTATAATAGATTTAGTTTTAATAAAAATATGGCTTAACTTATAATCCATCATCGGCCGTTCATCTTCTTTATAAATTAGATGATAACCAAACTCAGTTTCTACTGGCCCAACAATTTCTCCCTTTTTGGCAGCCATAGCAGCTTCTTCAAATTCTTTAACCATAGTATCGTTGCTAAACCAACCCAACTCACCACCACTATCTCTAGCGCCAGGCTCAGTAGAATTCTGCTTCACTAAATCGCTAAAGTTCTCTGGGGTTGCCTGTTCTTTAAGCTTATTAATTTTTTCTAAAGCTTGCTCTTTAGTTAAACCGCTCTGACAATTAGAAGCTCCTTCGTAACAAATCAATAAATGGGCGGCTTTAATTTCTACCACCGGCTTGCCATCTTTAGTTTGGGGGCGTTTATCTTCCACTTTAACAATTTCATAACCCTGAGAAGTTTTTTGTAAATTAGTATTAACTTGTCCTATTTCTAACTTCTCAGCAATGGCAATAATTTCTGGATTTTCCTTACTAGATAGCCAACCCAGAGAACCTCCATTATCTTTAGTTGCCTCATCTTCGCTAAAGGTTTTAGCTAGTTCAGCAAAATCCCCACCGGACAAAACCTTGCCCAAAACATCGGCGGCTTTAGCTTCTGCCTTTTTATTATATTCATCCATCGCCGCTTTTTCTTCATCGGTTAATTCTTTGCGTTCTTCGTTTAATTCTTTAAATTGTAACAGCGGGGTTTCGCCAATTTGTTTAATTGCCTCATTAATATCTTTCACGCCAGCCAATTCTACAGTAATCTGGTAATTGCCTTGCGCCGTCTTATTAATCTGAACATTGGGTTCACTAACGCCAAACATATTAACCCGCCGCTCAATAACATCACGCGCCCCCTCGGCGGCATTAAGTCGGTCGCTAGGCTCAATAACAGATAAATCTAAATCATAAGTTAAACTAGTGCCGCCAGATAAATCCAAACCTAACCTAAAAGGAAACTCCTTTACTTTGGGCAACGGTACATTATGCTTAGTGACAAAAGCATTATATTGCGGCCCCAAATTAATTAATAAACTTGCCACGACCAAAATTACTAGAAATACCAAAAACCAAACATGACTTTTTTGCTTAGTGGAAGCCTTCATTGCTGTATAAGCCATAAAAAATGTTTAAATAATATAACAAAATTAAATTAACCCGAGTTAATTTAATTCTATCATAGGAGATTTTAGAAAAAAAATCAACGACAAAAAAGCACCGCCCCCTAAAGGGCGGTGCGATGGTTACAATCAATACTATAATAGTTAGAAACTATGAGTAGAATGATGATCCCAATTATTGTTGCGGGCTGGACGATCAGCTAAAGGACGAGCCTCATTAACTACTACTCGCCGTCCACCAATCTCCTGGCCATTAAACATGTCAATGGCCTTTTGGGCTTCCTCTTCACTGGACATCTCCACAAAGCCAAAACCCTTGGACCGACCGGACATTTTATCAGTAATCACAGTGGCTGATTCTACGGTACCGGCTTGAGAAAAATTGTCTTTTAGGCCATCACTGTTTAGACTGTAGGGTAATCCGCCCACATATAATTTTTTTGACATACAAACGGACAAAATTATACATTTTAATAAAAGTAAGTCGACCTCTTTCTTGGGCAACTTAGTTTAAAAATCATCCAAAGAAAAACTTACGACAAAAAGTATAGTAGATAATTACTGAAAAGTCAAACAAAATTAATTTGATTTTATTTATCTAAATGGATTAAGGCCATTCTGATGGCTTCTTTGGTATATTCTTTTCTGGATAATTTTCCCTTGGTCACAATACCCACTAGTCCTTCAGCTGAACCCACCTTCTTGTTAGGGGTAAGACCAGCCTTAAAGGCCGCTTCATTCATATCTAAACCTTCCTGAATAATATATTGGACTATCTTGGCTGGCGGTTCCCAGGCAGAGGAAAGCCCTAAATAATAATTATGACCATCAAAAATAGCACAAGCACAAACATCCATATACCCACTCTGGGTATATGGCACAGCCATAAGGCCAGATTCTAGTCCCACACTATAATCACAATCTTTAAANNTTGTGAGAAGCAATATTAATAATCATAAATATCTTTCACCTAACTAAACCAGATTTAAACGATTCAGCACTTCAATAAAGTTGGGCAGTAATTTTAATTTTTTTACTTCAAGCGGGGTCAGCCATTTATAATTACTGGCTTCCCAATCTAACTTGACTTTATCTGTCTTAACTTCTACTAAGACCGGGTGGACAACCCAGGTTTTATTATATTGTGGGTCGTCTTGGTCAAAAATTTCTCCCACTTTAATTTTAACAATTTGCGATCTAGTTAATCCTAACTCCTCACTGAGCTCGCTATATATTTTCTCTTTTAAACTCTGCTGGTCATCTAAAAAACCAGAAATTCCATTCCAATAGCCAGGATAAAAATTAAGGTCAGGGTTGCGCCTGACTACTAATATTTTAGAACCATACTTCACCACACAATTAATAACCGGGGCCCACCGGGCGTGAGTATAGTCTGTCTGATCTCGACTTGGTTGAAATGCTGGCCTTGCCCCTGTCTTGTTCCTCATAACCCAATATTATCTACCGCAACATTTTTTATATTTCTTGCCACTCCCGCAGGGGCAAGGATCGTTGCGGCCAATTTTATGTCCTGCGCTATCCCGCATCTTCCGCTCTACTGGAGCAGTGCTCATTTCCCCGTTAGCGTTTAGAATAATTTTTTTAGCTGGACCAGNNCGCATATAATCCATGGCATCTAAATGATCCATCCATCGGCTATCAATAGATCTTAAAAGTACTGACTTTTCAATAGCCAACCAATCCAGTCCAATATCTTTAGTTAGCGCTAATAATTCATCATAAGCCTTGTGGACCATATCAGATAAATACTTCACTAGGCTGTCGCGATAAGCAATTTTATCCATTTTAGCTGTTGAACTGCTGCCTAAATTAACTAGCTCCTGGGCCAGCTTAGTAGCCTCTACATCTAAGATAGTGCTCATTACCTGAGCTATTTCGCTAATATTCCAATCATCAATATTTTCACTTTGTGTATGAAAATTAACTACTTGTTCAATTTCATTATCAATCATCTCTAAAATCAAAGAGGATAAAGGGGTTAGTAAAGAAGTGCTTTCTATAGTATTGTCCACTGGCGTTTCACTTAACTCTAAAATCTGCCGGCGCCGTCGGTAAATACTCTCCCGGTGCTTATTAATAACATCATCATACTCTACTAAGTGTTTTCTTAAATCAAAGTTATTGCCCTCCACTCTCTTTTGGGCCGATTCAATTGAACGAGAAATAATTTTATTTTCAATGGGCATATCTTCGGGCAACTTCAAGGTAGCCATAATTCTTTTTAGACGTTCACCGCCAAAAATACGCATTAAATCATCCTCAGTAGAAATATAAAACTGGCTAGAACCAGGGTCCCCTTGCCGGCCAGCTCGGCCTCGCAATTGATTATCTATCCGCCTGGCTTCGTGTCGCTCTGTTCCAATAACATGAAGACCACCTAATGCACGGATTTCAGCTTGTTCGCTGGGATCAGGCGGGTTGCCACCAAGAATAATATCCACACCTCGGCCAGCCATGTTAGTCGCAATAGTAACCGCTCCTTTTCGTCCTGCCTGGGCAATAATTTGGGCTTCTTTGTCATGATATTTAGCATTTAATACCCCAGCTTCAATCCCCTGTTTAGCTAATAAATCAGCTAAAATCTCATTTTTTTCAATAGAAATAGTACCAACCAGTACTGGCTGACCCTTAGCATGACGGGCCTTTACATCATTCACTACTGCCCTAAACTTGCTCTCTTCGGTGGCATAAATCAAATCATTAAGGTCCTGACGAATCGTTGGCTTATTAGTAGGAATAACTACCGTCTCTAGATGATAAATCTTAGAAAATTCTTCCGCCTCAGTAAGGGCCGTGCCGGTCATACCGGCAAGCTTATGGTACATGCGAAAATAATTCTGAAAAGTAATAGTCGCCAAAGTACGGCTTTCTTTTTGAATAACCACCCCTTCTTTAGCTTCAATTGCCTGGTGTAGTCCTTCACTATAACGACGGCCGTACATTAAACGGCCAGTAAACTCATCAACAATAATCACCTCACCATCTTTCACTACATAATCACGATCTTTTTTAAACAGCACCCTCGCTTTTAGGGCTTGCTCAATATGCATAACATCATCAACTCCACCCTCCACATAAATATTATCCACCCCTAGCCATTTCTCCATTTTAGCAATGCCTGTTTCGGTTAAGGTAGCCGCCCGCATTTTTTCATCAACATTATAATCACTGGCCTCATCAAGGCGAGCTACTAATTCTGCAAATTTATAATATTTATCTGTAGATTCTTCGGCTGGGCTAGAAATAATTAACGGAGTTCTTGCTTCATCAATTAAAATAGAGTCAACTTCATCAACAATGGCATAATGGAGCGGCCGCTGGACCATTTGACTAAGCTCATAGACCATATTATCTCTAAGATAATCAAAACCAAATTCGTTGTTAGTACCATACAGCACATCACAGGCGTAAGCTGCCTGGCGGCTGATCGGCCGAAAATGACTAAGCCGCTCATCAAACTGGCTATCATCATAATAGTTAGGATCATATTGCAATGCCTGCTCGTGAATAATTACTGCTACGCTTACACCTAAATAATTATAAATTGGGCCCATCCAACCAGCACCAATTTTAGCTAGATAATCATTAACCGTAACTAGATGAACACCTTGACCGCTTAAAGCATTTAAATAAAGGGGCAAAGTAGCTACTAGGGTTTTCCCCTCGCCAGTTTTCATTTCAGCAATTTCCCCACGATGTAAAATTATGCCACCAATTAGCTGGACATCAAAATGACGTTGTCCTAAAGTACGATTACTGGCTTCACGTACCATGGCAAAGGCTTCCGGCAAAATTTCATCTAAATAATTATCTGCCGCCTTGATCCCTTTGTCTTTAGCAATAGCCTGATATTCTTCTTTAAATTCTTGGGTCCTCTGCCGCAATTCCTCTGGTGTTTTATTAACAACTCGCGGTCCCCATTCATTTATTAAATTAACAGTCAGCTGTAAATCTTTAATAACCCGTTCATTAGGATCACCGATTATTTTCTGAAAAACCCCCATAAAATTTCATTATGATAAATAAAACAACATTTTAATTAGTCAATTTTCTATTATAGTAGAAAGATTAAATAAAATACAAGATTAACGCAACTGCCTTTTTTCTTTATATTTAACAATCATTTGAGCTAGATGGTCTTTGGTCTTTTCAATAGCTTTATATAAATTGGGCTCAATTTTTTCAATTCTTAAAAGCTCTCCTGGCAATTGTAGATTAATTTCCGCCCTAAAAACGTCGCCTTTCCAGTGGTGCCTAGTGGTTTTTTCTACCTCCATATCACAACTAATGGGAACCACGTTACCCAAATACTTATCCAGCATATTAAGTTTTTTCTCTGCATAACTTCTAATAGCTGGGGTCAATTCAAAATTGTTAGCTTTGATATTGGCTTGCATATATAAAAAATTAAAAATTATTGCTTTTTTGAATTATGTTGGGGGCGCCCTCTATTGACTGACTTGGCTGCCTGAGACAAGGTCTTATGTTCATAAATTAAGGCAGATAAAATTTGTAACCGCCTGCTGGCTTCCTTTAAAGATTGTTGATGAATATTACGTCCTATTGCTACACCAGCACTACCGCCTTTTATTTCTAAACTAATATCACGTAATAATTTATCATAGGCAGTAGCAGCGCCACCGGCAAAAATAACTTTCGTCAGGCCAGCGGCTTCAACTACTCGTTGGATATTTTTCACGGTTAGTGGCCGAGGCGCCCTAACCTTAACAAAATCAGCGCCCAAACTCACCGCCAGCCCAGCAGCTCCGGCAATTAGAGAAACATCATCCTCGTTTTTAACTTTACCCCCACGCGGATAAATCCATAAAATAACTGGCAAGCCATTATCGTGAGCCTCAATAATAATCTGACTTGCCTCTGCTAGCATTCTTGGTTCATAACGACTACCCGGATAAATAGAATAACCCACACCCACTAAATGAAAACCGGCCTCCTTAGATAATTCAATAGTTTGATCAATAGTGGCTAGTAAATGGCTATCTGGATCATCATTTATTAAATTAGTCTTACCATTAAGTTTAATTACATAATTAAGGTGCCGATAACTATGGCCATAGCGGCTGGCTAACCCATAATGAACCGCCAAAGCGCCAATGGGGGCATGAGCGGCAATTTGGAAGAGATGTTCAGGATTATTATCGGCTGGATCAATATTAGACCCCCAGAAATCATTATTAAGATGTTCCATCCGCTGATCACCAGCTAGTAGTAATAAACGACCAGTACCCTTTGTAAGCAAACACCAATTAGTATTATAGGTTGTGCGGCGATATTTAGGAACATCAGCTGGGTATACAAGCTGAGATAATAACTTGGGCATATATAATAAATAAAAATAAAATCTATAAAAATTATAACATAAACTTGGCTTTCTTCCTAATTTTTTATATAATAAGTCTGGGTCCTTATAAGGCTCTTATTTTATGGCAAAAAACAAATCAACCTTTTATATAATTTATGCCCTGGCCTTTGCCACCACTATTGCTGATGCTATAACTGGCTATGCTCAATCTTCTTATTTGAATCTTTTTCTTCCTTTAAATTATATTGGCCTATTTTTATCCCTAGTTACTGCTATTACTATTGCTACCTCTTTTATTTATCCCCGATTCATTGCCCGTCATTCCATTTCTCGCCTAATCTTTATTACTTACTTAGGATCTATTATCGCTAGTCTTATTTTATCTTCTAGAGGGCCTAGCTGGCTAATCTTAATAGCTTTTATTGTCCGCTATTTATCTTTTACCTTTTTAATGATTAATCTAGATATTTTCCTAGAAGATATTTCTACCAACAGCCGTACCGGCGTAATTAGAACTCAATATCTAACAGTTGTTAATATAGCATGGCTTATATCGCCTCTGCTGATGGGCAACATTATCGGCCACAACAATAATTATCCACAAATTTACCATATTGGTGGCTTAATTCTAGCAGCAGCCTTAATTTTATTTATTTTTACTAGACATCAACTACCACATCCCCGAATTCACTATAAAAAACAAAATATTAAAAAGGGCATTGGAAAATTAATCGGCCATAATGATCGGCGGCGTATTTTTTTATCTTCATTGGCCCTTCAATTTTTTTATGCCTTAATGAATCTTTATATCCCAATTTATCTCCATCAATATATGGGACTAAGCTGGCCCACTTTAAGCATTATCTTCACTATAATGCTTATTCCTTTTGTTATTCTGGAACTGCCGGCTGGAGTTTTAGCTGATAAACTTCTCGGCGAAAAAGAAATGCTCCTTGTAGGTAATATTATTATGATTATCTCCGTGGTAGGTATATTTTTAACAAACACCGCCAGTCCTTTTATCTGGGGATTTCTATTATTTTGCAGCCGAGTTGGCGCAGCGCTAGCTGAAAGTATGCAAGAATCTTATTTTTATAAAAAAATTGACAGCCACGATACCGCAGTCATTAATCTTTATCGTCAAAATCGTCCTTTGGGCTGGCTATTAGCTTCCTTCACGGCTTTTATCATTTTAAGCTTTTGTTCTTTACCCACTATTTTTATGATTCTTGCCATTGGCCTTACTGTTGGACTTATTCCAATATTGGGTATCCGTGACACTCGCTAATTATTTGCGCGGTAAATACTTATGACCGGATGATAATTTCTGCGGCCAGTAATTTTGATCAGAACTATCTTCTTTAGGCGTATATTTATAGCCCTCACCATAACCTAGCTCTTTGGCTAATTTAGTGCTGGCATTAAGTAAATGAGGTGGCACGGGCAAAGCCCCAAATTGCTGGACATCGGCCATGGCCCGCCCGTAAGCCTCATAGGCCGCAATACTTTTGGGTGATTTAGCTAAATAAATTACTGTCTGAGCTAAAATAACCTTACATTCTGGCAACCCTATTTGCCGACAGGCCTCAAAACAACTAGTAGCTAACAATAAAGCGGTATTATTAGATAAACCAATATCCTCGCTAGCAAAACGTACTAGGCGACGAGCAATATATAAAGGATCCTCACCAGCCTCTAACATTCTGGCTAACCAATAAAGGGCAGCGTCAGCATCATGACCACGCATGCTCTTGTGTAGGGCAGAAATTAAATGGTAGCGTTCATCACCTACTTGATTATAGTTAAAAACAATTTGCTGGCTAATCTTATCTACCACCTCTAAAGTGATGGCTGATTCAGTTTTAGCGGCAGCTTCTAATAAATTAAGAGCCAGTCGAGCATCACCGTCAGCCAAATGGGCTATGCGTTTTAGAGCAACTTTATCAGCCTTCACTCTCCCACCCAACCCTCTCTCTCTATCTTTTAGAGCCCTTTCTAATAATTTAATAATATCATCAACCGACAGTTGCTTAAAAACAATAACCTGACAACGCGACAGTAAGGCTCCATTAACCGAAAAACTAGGATTCTCAGTGGTAGCGCCAATAAGAATAATGGTGCCGTTTTCAACATAGGGCAGTAAAGCATCTTGCTGGCCACGATTCCAGCGATGGATTTCATCAACAAGCAAGAGCGTCTTCTTGTCCATTAATTGATTGCTGCGAGCTCTATCAATAACTTGCCGTAATTCTTTAAGACCACTAGTTACTGCCGATAAAGCAAAAAATTCCGAATCTAACTCAGAAGCTATAATTTTGGCTAAGGTTGTTTTACCACAACCTGGCGGTCCCCAAAATAATAATGACGGCACGTGCTTATTAGCTAAGGCTTGCCGTAAAAATGACCCAGGACCAACAATATCTTCCTGACCAACAAAATCTTCTAACTTATTGGGCCGCATAACACTAGCAAGGGGTTCAGACATAAATTAAATTATTGTGAGCTAAATCTTTTTCTGCTACAATACCATCTATAATTGTATGACGACTAAACCTTTTCCGCAACCCATCTCTCTTCTTAAAATGCTTGGCCCAAGTTTTGTCATCTTGGCCTTGGGACTTGGCTCAGGAGAAATTATTCTCTGGCCTTATCTTACTGCTAATTATGGACTAGGCATTGTCTGGGGCGCCTTGCTCGGCCTTACCTGCCAATATTTTATTAATATGGAGATTGAACGTTACGCTTTAGTAAAAGGTGAAAGTGTTTTTACCGGTCTAGCTAAGCTCTGGCCCAGACTTCCCTATTGGTTTATCATCTCTACTTTTCTTGGCTGGGCTTTGCCAGGGATTGCCGCCGCCAGCGCTCAAATTTTTGGTCACCTTATTGGCCTAAAAGATTTCCGCTGGCTGGCTATGATTATTTTGTTGGCTATTGGCTTAATTCTTACTCTTAACCAAAGCGTCTACCATACTTTAGAAAAAATAACCAAAACTATTATTTTAATTGGGTTACCCTGCTTAATTATTCTGGCTATTATTTTATCTACATCAACCGATTGGCTCGCTCTATTACAGGGCCTGATTGGCCGAGGATATAATTATCACTGGCTACCATCGGGTGTTGGTTTAGCTAGCTTTTTAGCGGCTTTCGCCTATTCTGGGGCTGGGGGCAACCTTAACCTTTCCCAATCTTTCTATATTAAAGACAAGGGCTATGGTATGGGACTATATGCGCAAAAAATAAGCGGACTATTTAGGTCTAATCAAGAACAGGAAGTTAATTTAGAGGGTTCTGACTTTACACCCAACTCCACTAATTTACAACGTTTTCGACAGTGGTGGAAAAAAATGAGCCTAGAACATTTACTAGTATTTTGGTTTTTAGGATTCCTAGCTATGGCTCTACTGATGATTTTATCATATAGCACCGCCTTTGGTCTTAATAATAATCAAGAAGGTATTAACTTTATTTTTAATGAAGCTAGGCTTATTGGACAAACTCTCGCCCCTTGGGTGGGTTCAATTTTCCTTATACTTCTTGGTATAATGCTCGCCCAAACTCAGCTTGGTGTTTTAGATTCAACTTCTCGCATTATGGCCGAAAATGCTGCTCTGCTTAAACTGCAGAACAAAAAAGAGAAAAAACTTAATTTGTCTAAAATTTATTATGCTTTTCTTTGGGGACAGATAATGTTTGGCATTATCCTATTACTTCTTAATTTTTATGAGCCTAAACAGCTAATTACTGTCGGGGCGATTATTAATGCCCTAGCAATGTTTGTCCATATTGGATTTGTCAATATTGGCAACTGGAAATTATTACCACCATCCACCCGTCCGGGATGGCCGCGAAGAATTATTATGCTGATTATCTTTTTACTCTTTGCCGGCTTTGGTGGAATTACTCTTTTTAGTTATCTTTAAACACTAGTCAGCCCGTAAAGCTTCCACTGGATCAAGTTTGGCCGCTTTTTGTGCTGGCCGTAGGCCGAATAAAAGACCGCAGACCAAAGAAAAAATAAAGGCCGTGCCAATACCTAACCATGGAAAAATAAAACTCCACTCAATGCCGAAATGACTAGCCACTATACTTAATATCCATGCTAATAATAAGCCAACAATAGTGCCAATAATAAAGCCCCAAATAGTAATAAGCATAGCTTCCATTAAAAATTGCTCCACAATATCATGATAATTAGCTCCTAAGGCTTTACGCAGCCCAATTTCTGGCGTGCGTTCAGATACCGTTACATACATAATATTCATAATACCAATACCGCCAACAATTAAGGAGATGGCGACAATAGCTAGTAACAACCAAGTCACAGTATTAGTAACTGTATTTAAAGTATCCATCATGTCGGTCATAGTAATAACGCGAAAATCATCTTTGTCTGGATCATCGATACCGTGTCGCTCTCGTAGCAACAATGTAACTTCGGCAGCAGTGTCCTCGGCTCTACTAGCATCTTTAAGCTGGTGCACCATATAAAGTATATAATCTACTCCTAAAATTCGCTTCTGTAGAGTCTTTAAGGGCAGATATACTGATTTATCTATGTCTATTTTACTATCACCGCCCCGACCCTTTTCTTCTATAACCCCAATTACCTGAAATTTATTATTACCAATTTTAATCCACTCTCCCAGGGGTGACTGATCGCCGAACAATTCTTCTTTCAAACCATAGCCTATTACTGCCACCATAGCCTGATTTTTATCTTCTTCAGCTGTAAAAAAACGACCTTCTATTGGTTGACTTTTTTGATCTATTTCAGCATAAGATGCGCTAACACCAAACAATAAAGACCGCTCGCTCTGACCTTGCCAGCTAACTTTTTGTTGGCCCAAAATAGCGCCATAACCTCGCTTAATATTAGCTAATTTATTCACTGCCTCCATGTCTTCCACTTTTAGAGTGGTTATTTGAGCCAATGTGCTGGCTGTTCTCTTTTTAGGTAATTTAATTTCAGTCTCAATAATATCCGTACCGTAAGAAGAAATTTCCTCAGTAACTAAATTTCTCACCGCATCACCAGCGGCAAAAACTACGACAATGGCAGCAACTCCAATCACTACCCCCAAAACAGTTAAGGTGGTTCGTAAAAGATTTAACCGTAAAGATCTAATAGATAATTGTAGGGCGGCATGAAACTTCATAATATTTTATTCATAGCGTAAAGCATCAACCGGCTCTAAATTACTGGCTCGTCTGGCTGGATAAAGGCCAAAAATAATACCAATGGCAATGGATATTAATACGGCAATAAGTAAGGCTGGGATAGAGATAACAAAATCCCATTGATATCGCAAAAGATGAGCCACCACCGCGGCTAAATAAGAAATTAAAATACCACTAATAATGCCAATAGAACCACCTATTAGCGTTAAACATACTGACTCCAACAAAAATTGTCTTAAAATTTGTCCATTAGTAGCCCCGATAGCCTTACGCAAACCAATTTCTCTCGTACGCTCCGTAACGCTTACCAACATTATATTCATAATGCCAATACCCCCCACCACCAAAGACAGACCAGCCATAGTTGCTAAAAAATAATTAATAGTATTAGTAATTCTAGTTATAGTATCTAGAACGTCCTGAAAACTATGAACTGAAAAATCATCATCTTCTTTTTTTAAAATATTATGCTGCTCCCGTAGAGTTTCCTCTATTTCTAACACTGCCCTATCTGCATCGGCATTAGGAACTAATTTTACTCTTATAGAACTTAAATAATCTACTCCGGCAATCATCTTTTGAGCAAAGACTACTGGCACTAATATCTGGTCATCATAATCTTGCATTCCGACCTTCCCCCGGCTTTTGAGCACTCCGATTACTTCCACAGTCTGATTTTTAATTCTAAGACGCTGGCCGATAGGATCTACATCACCAAACAACTCATCAACTACCACACTACCCAATACTGCCACATGAGCCGCGCTATTGACCTCTTCATTAGTAAAAAAACGACCCTTATCAATAGAGCTATCCTCAACATCAAAATAATTAGCTGTCACCCCATTAATTACCGTTTCATAACTTTTATCTCTCCAGATAACATTGGCTGATGTCTGATAATAAGCGACGACCGCCTTAACATTAGCCACATTATTAGGCTTACTCAGGGCTTCAGCATCGTTGTATTTTAGGGTAGTAATGGTTATTCCCATAGCTTCACTGGGCGGGCCCTCGTCAGAATTACCGGGTAAAACGATTACCAAATCTTTGCCAAAACTTTTTAATTGATCCAAAATCAGCGATTGAGCTCCATTACCAATAGATATAATAATAATCACCGCTGCTACCCCAATAACAATCCCGAGCATCGTCAAAAAACTACGCACCTTATTACTCATTAAGGCCCGCCAAGCTAATGATAATGATTGTTTGAGCTCTTCCCCCATCTTTTTATTTTAAAAACTCATTCTCTTTAGCAATACGCCGATTAACCACCGGTTCATCACTAACCAAACGCCCATCATAAATCTTAACAATGCGTTGAGCATGTTCAGCAGTAAAAGTTTCATGAGTAACCAAGATAATAGTAGTACCTTTATCATTTAAGGCTTGCAGTATCTGCATCACCTGTATGCCTGACCTAGAATCAAGATTACCAGTGGGCTCATCGGCAAAAATGACCTGAGGATTATTGACTAGGGCCCTAGCGATAGCTACCCGCTGTTTCTCACCACCAGAAATTTGATTGCTTAGATAATAAAGACGGTGCCCTAATCCAATATTTTCTAAGACTTCTCGGGCTCGCTCGTCCATTTTTCTTTTATCTCTAGAATAAAGCAGCGGCAATTTAACATTATCTAAAACCGTAGTGCGAGGCAATAAATTAAAGGCTTGAAAAACAAAACCAATATTTTGATTGCGTAAATTTGCCAATTGATTGTCTGACAATTCATTAGTGTTGTGTCCATTAAAAAAATATTCTCCACTCGTTGGACGATCCAAAAGTCCTAAAATATGCATTAAGGTAGATTTACCAGAGCCTGATGGCCCCATAATAGATACAAATTCACCACTGGCAATTTTTAAAGTAATGTCAAATAAAACCTGGGTAATCACCCCATCATTGTCATATATTTTATTGAGATGTCGAACATCAATTAAGGGATAATCAGCCATATTAATTATTTTCATCTAAGCTAATACCACCATTAGACTGCTTAGGATATTTAATAAAAGTTACCACTTGATCACCAGGGTTTACTCCACTGGTTACCTCTACTAAGCCATCATCACCCCGCAAACCAACGGTAACTGGTACTTCTTGTAGCTGATCATCTTTTAATATCCTTACTATCTTAGTACCATCTTCCTGGTCAATAATCGCCCGGGCTGGTACCTTAATTACCTTATCACGTTCGGCAGTAATAATAGTTACATTGGCTGTCATGCCAGCCTTAATATCTGTATGGTGTTCGGTTGTCAGCCTGGCAATTTCCTGTGAATCGCTAAAGCTAACCTTCACTTTATAATATACTACATCCTGGATAACTGTCTGGGCCGGGTCAATAAAATACACCTGCCCCTTAAATATTGTCTCGGGGCCAAAAGCATCTAAAGTAATTTCGGCTGGATTGCCGATTTTAATTTTGGCAATATCTGCTTCAGTAATATCTACTTCTATATAAAAATTATTATTAACTAAAATGGTAATAAATGGCTTGCCGGCGGCAGAAAACTGTTCACCTACCTCATAATTTACTTGAGTAACCAGTCCATCCAGCGGTGAAACTAAACGGCTATCGTCAATCTGCTTTTGTACGCTAGCTAAGTTAGCTAAAGCCTGATTAATTTGCCCCTGAGCTAAAGTTATATCGGCTGATCTAGCGGGAGCCTTGACATTTTTTAGTTGGGCTTTGGCTACTTCCACCGCCTTAGTGGCTGTATCTAACTGCGATTGAGCAGCGGCAATTTGTCGCTCACCAGTTAAACGTACGGTATTTAAATTATTCTGAGCTGTCTGACGAGCATTATCTAGATTAACTTGAGCTTGATTAAAATTATCTCGAGCCGTGGCAAGACTAGTCTCTCTATTTAATTTAGTATTTTCATAACTTTGGGACGCCGATTCTACAGCAGTAATAGCGGCGTTAACTTGATTAATTTGCCCGCTAATAATACTTTTATAGCTATCTAATTTAGTCTGAGAAAAATTATTGCTAGTAATAGTTGCTTCTAGCATGGAATAACTATAGGCCAAAGCTTGAGCGGTTTGGTTTAAAAATTGTTTGGTTTTATCCGCCGCTGCAGTAAAAGCAGCATCACTTGATCCGTCTCGCGCTGTCATTATAGCTTGACTGGCAGCAGTATAAGTTTCTAAGGCTAGGGTGCGAGTATCTTTGGTTCGCTGAAGATAAATACTATCTTTAACACTTAAAACATATTTAGCATCATCATCTGTAAGAATGGTATTAATATGGTCTAGAGATACCCTGGCTACTAAAATTTTATCACTAAAAACAATCAAACCAGAGCTATAAGCATTGGCAAGATTTTCGCGAGTAGTCTTATCTAAATTAGCTAAATTAGTTTGAGCCGTAGCAACGGCCTGTTCTTGGGCCGTAATTACTCCCGAGCCATTATCAGCAAGGTCATTTAAAGCTTGCTCTGCCTGTTTAATATTTTCCGCCACCACTTTTTTGAGCTTATCTAATTCGGCTTGGGCCGTTTTTTGATTAGCCAACGCCTGTTCCACATTAGCTTGACTTACGGCAATAGCTTCTGGGCTAGCTCCTGATAATAATTTATTTAGATTAGCTTGAGCAATCTGTAAACCAGCCTCAGCTTCATTTTTTCTAAGAAGTAAGGCACTATAATCTAACTCACCCAGTAACTGACCAGCCTTAACACTGTCGCCAACCTTTACCGCCACATTAGCTACCCGCCCTGATGTTAAAAAATTAAGAGCTAACTCTTTAAGGGGCTTCACCGTTCCTACGACACTTACTGTTTGCTTTAATGGGCCGATCTCGGCCTGTACTGTGGTATATTGTGGCTTATTTCGTTTATTTCCCCTCCAGGCAGCCCAGCCTAAAATTAGACCTACTGCCAGCACTATTCCAATAATAATTAACCAAATCTTTCTATGTTTTCGCATATAATAATAAAAAACTACTACAATAATTTATAGTAAATAAACATGGTATCATACTATATGATAATTTATAATTTGACAATATCATTAAATATCACTGGTAACAATAAAAAAGCCCCGATGTTAACATCGGGGGAAAATTATAAAATGCAATAAATCTTTATGAATCGGCCAATAACAATAATATAAGACCGATCCACTTTCAAAGGGTTGCTGCCTGTGGCAATTTAAAGGACAACGACTCATTGAACAGTGATCACAACAGATATTCCAAACTCCTTGGTTAACTTGTTCCCAGGAGATTTTATAATCTATTGGCACCCATCCTGTAAGTAACTGTCCCATTACATCAAGTCGAACCGACTCTAGCCACCTAACTTCTTCCCACGAATAATGGAATACCGTTTTCCAAGCTAACTGCTTATGGAAAGTATTATATAATACTTCTGGCATAACCACTATCTGAGAAAAAATTTCTTCCGGCAACCAATTCAAAAATAAAGTATGCCAAGCATCATGAAGCGGCCATGGCAACTTTTTTAAATTTTTCTTAGACGAATCCCCGCCGCGGCTGCGAGGAATTAAATGATGAATAGTCATTTTATTACTACTCACATTTCGCCTCCTTTTAATAATTATATAATGTGCTATTTATAGCATAAATTCTTTTTAATATTTTGTAAACCCAACAAAAACAAGCCAATATTACAAAAATTTTAAACATAGTACCTGCAGTTGCTTGTTAGTTAAACAGTTTTTCTTTATAATTAATAATAAATTTCTATGATTTATATATTTTTATTTTTATCTCTGGCGATTATTTCAGCCGTCTCATTAATCGGCGTTCTCACTTTAGATTGGTCCACCGTCAGGCTGAACAATGTCAATGCCTGGCTTATTAGTATCGCCGCTGGATCACTCCTGGGCGACAGTTTCCTCCACCTCCTGCCAGAGGCCACTGGGGGCCAAGATGGCCTAACTATCTGGCTTTACCTTATTGCTGGTTTAATAATTTTCTTTATCTTAGAAAAAATAATCCACTGGCGGCATTGCCACATTCCCACCTCCCAAGAACATCCCCATCCCCTAGGAATCATGAATCTCGTCGGCGATTTTTCCCATAATTTTCTTGATGGTTTAGTATTAGCTAATGCCTTTTTAGTTAGCTCCACCATGGGAATCAGCACTGCTATAGCTATTTTTATACATGAAATTCCCCAAGAAATAGGCGATTTTGGCATTTTGCTACACGCTGGCTATTCCCGAATAAAAGCCAGCAAATTAAATTTTCTATCATCTCTATCTGCTTTTCTTGGGGCGTTATTAGTAATAATATTTCGGGCTAATTGGCCAATCAACAATCTGTTAGCCTTTACTGCGGGCAGCTTTATCTATATCGCCACCGCCGACTTACTGCCAGAGATGCAAAAAGAAACTACCGAAGCAAAATCTCT
>MTKZ01117607.1_pt1 | contig 20050 bp, 13 predicted proteins | sample 1042781 | NCBI WGS metagenome assembly MTKZ01 (sample SAMN06212207, study PRJNA360539) | anaerobic digester metagenome | biome: Wastewater treatment plant; material: sludge; isolation source: anaerobic digester fed with sludge from wastewater treatment plant | place: Denmark: WWTP Viborg ... | reverse complement strand
GCTTTTCGGCTGCTGCATCGGACACCTGGACGCCGGCCTGCGATATACGCTGGCTGTTCCCCCGTTCGAGAGCGGCATTCGCACGTTCCTGTTAGGATCGCTGCTGCCGGCAATTGCCACGCTGGAGGTGGCGGCGCCGGGAACCGAGATCCATCCCAAGATCGACCGGACCAAGATGGCCGAAATCTTCGATCTCATCACCAGCCACACTGCCGAGGACCAGATGCTGCGAAACTGGTACACGGCTCATCGCAAGCGAACGCTGAATCTCCTGTTTACGTGACATTCGCCTGGAGGCCGGTACAATACGGTTTCTCAGGTCGGTTGTGACCGAATGGTCCGGACGCAAGTTACCGGGTTGCACTGCGACAGATGGAGGCACTTATGCAACGCATGGGCAAGCTCACCCGCCGTGATTTCCTGGCCGGCTCATCGAGGACCGCCGCGGCTCTGGGCATGGGTTCGATGCTGCTGGGGCGGCCGGCTGCATCGGTGGCCAGGACCTTCGGAGCCAACGAAACGATCAGAGTCGGTGTCATCGGGGCCGGCGGGCAGGGCACCGGCGACTGCATGGCGGTGTGCTCGGCCGACAATGTGGTGTGCGTGGCGCTCTGTGACCTGGCCGAGTTCCGCCTGGCTGAGGCGACCGGGCGGATCACCGAGAGGATGGAAAGCAAGGGGCACAAGGACGTCAAGATCGACCGCTACGCCGATTACCACCGGTTGCTGGATCGCAAGGACGTCGATGCGGTCATCATTGCGACGCCGGACCACTGGCATCGCCTGCCGTTCCTCGCAGCGGTCGAGGCCGGCAAGCACATCTATCAGGAGAAGCCCTTCTCGTTCACGTACGAACAGGGCATGGAGATGGTGGCCGCCGCCGAGAAGAAACCCGAGCTGATCATTCAAATCGGCACGCAGCGGCGCAGCGACTACAACAACGCCAAGGCGAAAAAGCTGCTCGATGACGGCGTGATCGGCGAGGTCAAGTTCGTGCTNNTTACCGGCCGTGACCCCTTTGCCCCGCGCGACGTCCAGGGCAAGATCGACTGGGACAAGTTCCAGGAGCCCTGCAGTCACAAGGTGTCGTACGACCCGTGGCGGTACTTCGCGTGGCGGTGGTTCTGGGACTACGCCGGCGGCCTGGTCACCGACGTGGGCGTCCATGTCATCGATATCGTTCACTATTACATGGGTGACCCCGTTCCCAGGAGTGCGGTGTGCAACGGTGGTGTGTACGGCCTGGACTACTGGGAAACGCCTGACGTCGTTAACGCCGTCTGGGAGTACGACGACTTCTCACTGAATTTCGTGAGCAATTTCACCAACGGCTTCGAGGGCGACGGCCTGACGCTCTTCGGGACCAAAGGAACCATCGAGATCCGCGGCTCGCACATTCGCGTGTATTCGGAAGGCCAGACCGACAAGCCGATTCACGAGTTCTCCAAAGAGGGCCCGTCGCACCAGCACAACTGGGTGGAGTGCATGCGGACGGGCAAGAAGCCTAACGCCCCCGTTCAGCTCGGATTCAGTTCCCTCCTGCCGTCGCACATGGCGAATATCGCGTATCGGACCGGCCGGAAAGTTGCCTGGGACTCTAAGGCCAGGAAGGTTGTCCCTTGGGAGCCCTCGGCCAGAAAACAATCGTGATCGGTCGCCTTGGGCGGGCAGCGGAACACCTGTAGATGATCGGTGCACCTCGAACAATCCCGGGGCGGCGGACGATCGGTCATGCGGCCGCGCGGGCGCTCTTCGCTCGACGCTGGTCGCTCAGATCCGGCCCCGCTCCCGATTCAGCCCGAGCCGGTGGTGGTACAGACGCTCGTGGTGTTGCGATTCCGGCCGCTTGTGTCGGCTTCACCATTCTGTTATCCAGCTTGCTGTCCGGTTGCGCTTCCTTGGATGTACGCCTCGCCGAGTCAGTTGAACGTCCGTCCCGGTCGGTCGTCGTTTTCTTCCCCGACGGCATGGACGTGCAGCGCATGAACGAACTCGTTGCTGAGGGGCGGCTGCCCAACATTCGTGAGCGGTTCATCGAGAACGGCGTCCGGGTGCGCCACGCCGTCAGCAGCCTGCCGACGAGTACCTACCCGAACTGCTCCTCACTCCTCACCGGTCGTTTCCCCGGCCATCACCAGATTCTCGGCAACTTCTGGTTCGACCGCAGGACGCTGGAATGCCGGGACTATATGACCTACGCGACCTACCGTACCGCAGACCACAATCTGGCCGTACCGACGCTGTACGATTGGCTGGGCGATCATTTCACCGTAAGCATTGCCCGCCACACCCACCGCGGGGCGACCGAGTCAATCGATGGCGCCAGGGGATTCTTCTGGGCCTGGGCCTTGGGACACTACATGATGGCCGACTCGCGTGTCAGTGTGGCAATGGAAGAAGTGATACGCAGGGCCAACCGCGTCGGACGCTGGCCGTCAGTCCTCTTGACCTACTACCCGGGCGTTGACGAGATCGGCCATCGTTTCGGCACCCACTCGTCTCGATATGCGGAGGCTCTGGTCAATATCGACCGCATGGTGGGTGAGATCGCGTCCCACCTGGAACAATCCGGGCTGGCCGAGTCGGCTCACTACGTACTGGTGGCCGACCACGGGATGGTCCCGGCCGGACAATCGATCGACATGCTTGAATGGATCCAGGCGAAGCGACATGTTCGCATCCGGCGACGTGCGATCGAGGCCGCCGCGTATGTGGGTCGCTGGGACCTGATGTCCGGTTACGATGCCGTCGGAGGGGTCGATGCCGGCCGTGTGGCGATGGTTCATCTGCGCGGCCGGCGCGGTTGGCCGTATCGACCCGATCCACGAGAGGTGCTGGACTTCATTGAGGTTCAACCGCCTCTGCACGAACTCCCGGCGGTCCAGATGGTTCTTCTCCGCGACGGCCGGGACCGGGTCCGAATCGTATCAAGAAACGGAACGGCAGTTGTCGAGCGGCGAACTGAGAAGAGTGACAAGGAGTATCGGCTAGCGGAGTATGAAGGCGATCCGCTCGAGTACCTTGGCGACGAGACGCTTGCGGCGTTCGTCCGGGCCGGATGGCATGCCTCACGCGACTGGCTTGCCGCCACCGCCACTTCCCGTTTTCCGGACTTGGTCCCTCAGGCAGTGGAGTTGTTCGACTCACCGCGAAGCGGCGACATGGTGATCATGGCGGCCGACGACTGGCTGTTGTACCGGCGGGGTGAGGTGGCGGGCCACGGCTCGTGCCTGGCGCGGGATATGCGGATTCCCTTGTTCTTTGCCGGCCCGGACCTGCCCAAAGGCGGCCGGATCGACCATGCCCGGCTGGTCGATATCGCGCCGACAATTCTTGGCTTGCTGGGCGAGGCCTCGCGGCTGGAAACCGTTCCGGACATCGACGGCATCAATCTGGCCGATGAACTGCTTCGCGCCGCGGTGCCGTAGAAGCGGGCTCAATTCGACGAGTTGATCTCAACGAATAGAACAGGATCAGCCATCTGAGAATCATCGAACAGACGGCCGTCCGGCGCGGGCGATGCTCGGCCATTCAGCAGTGAGCCGCCGCTATCCCTTCGTGGCCGCCGCCTGAGGCTCCCGATCTTCCGCCACGGACTTCCACTTCATGCGACTCTTGATCTGGTCGCGGTTGAACCATTCGACCAGCAATTCCCGCTGTCGCTCCTTCTGCAGGTAGGCAATCGCTTGTGTGCAATAATTGGAGTAGTCGTCCTTCGTGGGCGGGAGAATTCGCTTAAGCTCGATGACGAGCCAGCGCCGCTGCTCGGGCTGCTCCCAGACCAGAACGCGGCTCGGCTGTGTGGCCGTCTTGGCGGGCATGCCGAAAATCGCATCGAACAACTTGGGATCGGAGCCAACCCCGGGAACGCTGCTCGGCATCACATGAGGGGCTGCCCCGGGTATACCGATGCACGCCTTGCGCCCAAACGGCGTCGGATGACTCAGGGCGGTCTCATCCAGCAGTTCCCTCAGTTCCGCACTGTTGCGGAACGCGGCCTCCAAGCCTTCCTTCGCAGCCCGTTCGTGGAGGGCCTTGGCCTGCTCACCCGCCCGCTCATAGGCGCGGACCAGGCGAGCATCGCGGATCAGGCGATCGCGGACAAGGTCCAGACTCGCGGGTGCCTGTTTCGGTCTGATCTCAGCCGTCCGGAAGACAAAGGCGTTGCCGTTTGCATCGGCGAATGCGACCCCGCAGGTCTCACCGGGTTTGCGGAAGTAGCGGAGCTGATCCGAGCCCTGCTCGGGCCGGTTCGCAAGACCCTCGACGAGAAATGCCGCCTGCGGAAGTGAAGGACCCTGCTGTCCACCAACCCTCGCGGTCACCTGACCGATTTCGGCGTTTTTTTGCAGGGCATCCCGTTCGAGCATGCCCAGCGAGACGCGGCTCACCGTGCCGGGGTGTTTGGCCGACCACTTCAGGAGAGCCTTGGCAAAAGCGTCCTCGGCATCCGCCGGGACCGTTGCGGTCTGCTCCGCGGTGGGCTGTGTCGCATTCCCGGCCTCTGGCTTGGTCAACTCATCAATGATTTCTCGGGCAATCCGCAGAGCAGCTTCGTCCGCTTTGGCCTTCTGAAGACGACTGATGACCTCGGCCTTGGCCTCTGTGAAGGTGGCGTAAGGCTCCCGCCGTGGCGGGCTCGCGGGCCCCGTCGTGGGTGAGGGTTGGGTCGCAACCTCCCGCGTGAACTCGTTCCTGTGCCTGTCCCAATAGCTGTAGGCGAATGTCTCGTCGATTTGTTGCTGGTTCTTCAGGGCGTCAGCGCTGATTCGCAGATACTCGATCTGTGCGGCCTCAGGTTGCTGGTAGCCGAAATCCAGACCTTGGGCGTAAGGCTGGCTGGCGGTGTTCTTGTGCTTCTCAAACAGTCTGGCCAGTTCGTCCTCGGTCGGCGCGTAGTTGCCGTCGAAGAGCTTTGATGTTTCGGTTGCCGCAAGAGTGACCACGGCCACGTCAGCCTTCTCGCTGGTTTGACGCACGAAGTCGCGGATGTCCGCCTCGCTGATCGGTGGAGCCTTGCAGGCGGCAACGGCCTGCTGCTGAACCATCAGGTAAGAGCGAATGGCTTCGTTGATCAGCCTCATGGGGAAGTTCCGCCGGAGGCGCGCCAACGGCGGGCCGATNNAGCCCGCTTTTCGCCTTGAATTCTTCGACGGTCTCGTTCGGCACATAGACCCCGTTTCGGCGGGCCTCGGTCACAAGCAGGAACCACTCGTCTTCGTCAAGAACGTCGCCTCGCGACATCATGATGCCGAAATGGTATTGGTAGATACCGCTACGATCGTCACGAACCCCCAGCTCGTTCAGGGCGGAAAGCCAGATCATTTCCCAGTTCGTTACGCTTCGCAGTTCGGGCGAGTTCAGTACTTCAAGCTGCTGAAGTACCGGTGCGGCATCCTCCTGCGTGATTTTCCGGCCGTCGAGAGTGCCGCGCTCAAAGTCCTGGCGCCCCGCGCGGTTCATCAGAAGACTTTGCAGCGCGTCTCCTGCCAGCCAGATGATCAGCAGCAGGGCCATAAAGACGGCCAGGAGGTGTTTCGTGTATTTACGGAAAAACTTCATCATAGCAGTATGTTCCCATCAGACAGCGTCTCGTTGCCCTGCCGATTGCAGAAACGACCAAAATACCGGCGCTCGCGCTAAAAGCAAGCAGCGGCGCCAGGGGCTTGGGTTCGGCAACCGTCGAAGGTGGTATACATCGACCTTCTGTCGGCGGGGCGGGAGCTTGGACTTTGGGAGGGGCGCGGGGCACAAACGGGAGAGGCGGACAGCCACCAATCGGCCGAAGTATCAGGCAACAAAGTGGTTGCGCGTTTTGGCCGCTGGCTGATCGACGCGGCACAAAACAAAAGGCCAACAGGTGCTAATCTGGGAAAGATCGGACGGGGATTTGATTTCTTGCCGGACTTTCAGTAATCAGGAACGCCCCGAACTGCCGGAAAGAGGCGTTGGAGTCCTCGATAGGGGTGGTCGATGGAGATTGAGTCCCCTTAGCTTTGGAGCGCCGGACGCCTCGCGGTCGCATTGGCTGCAGGATGCCGAAATCTCGCAGGCCGCGGGGCATCGAGGGAGCTTCTTACTCAGGTAATCGAGATAAGCCTATGGCGGCGAAGCAGAAAACCAGTCCCAAACAAGTCTCCAAACCCAAGGCCAAGGCCACGCGCGGACAAAGCCGGACCGCCGCCAGTTCCGAGCGACGAGAATCCGCCAGCTCCAAATCACTTGTGATCGTGGAATCGCCCGCTAAGGCCAAGACCATTAATAAATACCTTGGCAGAGGTTTCGTGGTGAAGGCTTCGGTGGGCCATGTCCGAGATCTCCCCGAACACGGGCTTGGGGTCGAGATCGAACGCGGTTTCGCGCCGACCTACGAGCTGGTGCCCGATCGACGGAAGGTGGTCGGCGAACTGAAGAAGCTGGCCGAGAAGGCCCCGGCGGTCTACCTGGCGACAGACCTTGACCGCGAAGGAGAGGCCATCGCCTGGCACTTATCGCAGGCCCTGGATTTGGACGACTCGAAGATCAGGCGAGTTGTCTTTAACGAGATCACGCGGTCGGCGATCCAGGAGGCCTTCGATCGTCCCCGGCAGATTGATATGGACAAGGTGAACGCTCAGCAGGCGCGGCGGATCCTTGACCGGATTGTCGGGTACGAGTTGAGCCCGCTGTTGTGGAAGAAAGTGGCCAAGGGTTTGTCGGCCGGGCGGGTGCAGTCGGTCGCCGTTCGGCTGATCGTCGAGCGGGAGAAGGAAATCAAAGCCTTCATTCCAGGCGAGTATTGGGAAATCGTTGGCTGTTTCGCGCGAGACCCGGCCGAGGGCGAGCGCCTGGAACCCATGTGGCGGGAGTTCCTCGCCGGAGGTGAGAAGGAACGTACGCAGAAAGAAATGGGTGAATGGCTCGCGGCGCACGGCGCATTCGCGGCTGAACTGGTGGCATTGGGGGGCCGTTCGTTCCGCCCGGAGGGCTCATACAATGCCGCGGCGAGCCTGGACGAGGCGTTCGTCAGCGCGGTGGGGCAGGCCAGGGAGGCCGCCGAGGCCCTGGGCTTGCGGATCGAGCAGCAGAGCGAAGCCGCATGGCCGGAGTACGCCCATCGCGGGCTGCGAAAGGTGACGCTGACGGGCAGGCTCGATCGGGGACAAGTACCGGTCTTCTCGGTCGCCGACGTCCAGAAGCGTCGCACGCTGGCCAGGCCGAATGCGCCGTTCACGACGGCAACGCTTCAGCAGGCGGCGAGCAGCCACCTGCACCTCTCGGCGTCCAGGACGATGAGGTTGGCCCAGGAGCTCTATGAGGGAGTGGAGCTGGCCGGCGAGGATGGCCCGGTGGCCCTGATCACTTACATGCGGACGGATTCCACGAACCTGAGCGCCGAATCCGTGAAGGCTGCCCGGGACTGGATCACGGAGAACTGCGACAAGCGTTACCTGCCGGAAAAACCAAACGTTTACGCATCCGGTAAGCGGGCGCAGGAGGCCCACGAGGCCATTCGGCCGACGGATGTGACCCGGACGCCGGACTCACTGAAAGGGCATGTGAGCGCGCCGTTGCAGAAGCTGTATGAACTGATCTGGCGACGGTTTGTTGCCTGTCAGATGACGCCGGCGGAATGGGACTCGACGACGGTCCTGATCAGGGCGAAAACGCCGCCCGGGGAGGCCGAATTCAAGGCCACCGGGCGCACCCTGGCATTTGACGGATTCTACAAGATCACCGGAGTACCGCATTTGGCCGCGGAGCAGAGGCTTCCGGAATTGGCCCCGGGACAGGTCGTGGGTCCGATCGTNNGTCCGGAATTGGCCCCGGGACAGGTCGTGGGTCCGATCGAGATCGAGCCTGCACAGCGATTTACGAGCCCGCCGCCTCGGTATACCGAGGCCTCACTCGTCAAGCGGATGGAGGCTGAGGGCATCGGCCGACCGAGCACCTACGCGGCTATTATCCAGACGATGCTTGATCGCGGCTACGTCGAGGAAATCGATCGGCGGCTTTTCGCAACCGACAAAGGCGCGATCGTCACGGACAAGCTCGTCGCTCACTTTCCAGACGTGATGGATGTGAAGTTCACATCCTTCATGGAGGACGAACTGGACAAGATCGAGGAAGCACATCTGGACTGGAACCAGGTTCTCCATGAGTTCTACGACCCGTTTCATACGGATCTGGTCAGGGCCCATGAGGAGATGGAGCCGGCCAAGGCCGAGCCCAGCCCGTACAAGTGTGACGCATGCGGCGGGGACATGGTGTATCGCTGGGGCCGCACGGGGCGATTCCTTTCATGCAGCAACTATCCCAAGTGCAAGGGAGCGTTCAATATCGACCGGGAGGGAAGGCCGATCAAGCCGCAGGTCGTCGCGACGAAGTGCGACAAGTGCGGCAAGGACATGATGCTGCGGCAGTCGCGGCATGGCTCGTTTCTGGGATGCAGCGGCTATCCCGAGTGCACGAACACGATCCCTTGCGATCAGACCGGCCAGCCATTGCGGCTGGTGAAGGAAACCGAGATCGAGGAGCCCTGCCCGGAGTGTGGCGTGGGCACGCTGAAGGTCCGCCGCAAGGGCATGAAGGCTTTCCTTGGGTGCGATCGGTATCCAGCGTGCAAGGCAATCAAACCGTTGCCCGAGGGTGTTCGCCTGGAAAGGAAAGTGCAGCCCAGGGTCGAGGCGGGAGTCGTCTGCGAACGCTGCGGCCGCCCGATGCTGATTCGCAAAGGCCGGCGAGGCGAGTTTATCGCATGCAGCGGCTTCCCGCGGTGCCGAAACACCAAGCCGATCGAAAAGCTTGACGAGCTGAAGGCCAAGGCAGGCACGACCACAGCCGGTCGGCAGGCGGCGGATTCGGCGTCGCCGCGCGATGCATCGTCGAAGCCAGGAAAGCGGACACGTGGCACGGAGCAGACGGAGGCCAAGGGTTCCAGGACCGCCGCCGGCGGCAAGGGCTCGCCGCCGCCGGGTTTCGCGTGGACGCGCACGGGCAAGCCGGTCGTCGAGACGTGGCCCGAAGGGCCGCTTCACTGCCCGGAATGCGGCGGTCAATTGCAGCTTAAGGCGGGCAGATTCGGCCCGTTTTTCAGTTGTACCAACTTCCCCCAATGCCGGTGCTCGGTCAATCTTCGCGGTGACGCCAAGAAGCGGGCGGAAATCGAGATGCCGCCCCCGCCCAGGCCCAAACCGGTCCTCACGGATATCCCGTGCGAGGAGTGCGGCGAGCCCATGATGATTCGTTCGGGCCGGTCAGGCAAGTTCCTCGGCTGCAGCACGTACCCCAAGTGCAAGAACACCAGGCCGGTGCCGGCAGACCTGCTGCTCGGCGCCAGGCCTTCGTGAGAGGGTTACCGTTTCGTCTCGTCAGGTTTCGTACGTTCCGAAGCGGCGAAGTCGCCGAGCGCCTGTTCGAGCTCGCGGATGCGAGCGTTGAGCCGTTTGATCTCCGCAATCAGGCAGGCTTGCGACCACTGCTCGTAATTGGGGATCTGATCGGCCGCCTGGGGAGTTCGAAATCTTTCTACGATGCGGCGCACGAATCCAAGCCCAAGTGCGGTGGCCGCCGCGGTCTGAAGCAGCTTCATGATAACGCCGCGAAGGGTGAACACACGCGATACGCGGGCGACCTGCGCGGCCCGAACCACCCGCAGAGCACGGAGCGGACGCAGCAACGGCAAGGCGACGACCACAATGTCGAGCCAGTTCCTGATCGCGTACTTCCAGCGGGACTCCGCGATCATGATCTTGATGATGAATTCCACGAGAAAAGCAAGCCAGATGATCGCGCCGGTGACGCAGATCGCCATGCGGGCAACCGGATGCGCAGCGTTGAACCGCTCCCCGTACGACCATTCGATCAACAGGATGGGCAGAACAAGCAGCGCCAGAATCAACATCGGCGCGTGAAAGTAGTGTTCCACCCGAGCCCGATGGGTGTCATCAACGTCCAGCCAGCCATAGACAGGTATGAAGACCCTCCGGGCACCGGTGGGACAGGCATAAGGCGGGCGGGGATGACGGCACCACCAGCGCGCCGCAGGGCCGGGGCGGGTATCCGTTGTGAGACTCTGCGCATGTGCGGACGCCGGAGGCTGATTGTCCTTGGGCGCAGTCACGAGACGTTCAGGCGTCGTATCGGTCACCGTTGTCNNCGGTCACCGTTGTCGTCCCCGGTCATGGCCTACCGCTCAACCGGTCGGAGAGCAGTCGCCCATCTCCGCAGGCGATCAGTCCCCAACAGTGACGAGGCGGCTCACGTAGCGGAGGTTGCCTCGTTCGTCCTCCACACGGATCGCGATCCGATGCTCACCCGCGTCCAGGTCGTCGACGGTGAAGGTGACGGTCTCACTGGGCGCGTCAAAGATGCTGTCGTCGGCTGCCAGGGGCGTCCATTTCTCTTCGCTGTCCAGGTTGTAGCTTGCCCCGGCGATCCGAGTGAAAACGTCGTGACACACGAAGCTGATACGGACTGCTCTGCCGCCTTTCGGGGTGATGGAATCAACGGTCACGTCAGGAGGCGTGTTGTCCACCAGAATCATGTCGCTGATCCGGGCACCGCTCAGGTCTGTTCCGGGCGGGTTGGTCTTGCTGTCCTTGGCAACCACGCGAACCTCATACTTGCCGTCGGGGACGGTTCGAGTATCCCAGATGTACAAGGACTCGGAGAGTTCCTTGGCGATGCGAATCCAGCGACGGGCGTTCAGTTCACGGTAGAACACCTCGAAGATCAGCGGATCGTTATTGGGATCGTTAGCGCTCCACTTCACGACCCAGTTGTACTTCGGAGCACTCACCTCTTCGCCGCCGCTGAAACCGGAGAGGCCGGCCGCCATCTTCACCTTGGGCGAAGCAGTCGGCTTCTTGGCCTCGTCGAGGGCGGCGAGGACCTCAACACTGGTCACCAGCGGGGCGTGGTTGGGCTGGATGCGAACGATCTCCAGTGACCGCAGGATTGGGGTCGCATCCGGCACGGTGGTCTCGAAGGAGAGGCGATACTGAAGGAATCGCGCACTGGCCGAGGAGATGGATTGAGGATAGGTGGCGTCCATCTCGGACGACCACTCTTCCCATGCCTCGGATTCCTCGTCCTCCACGTTGCTGCTGCGCGTGGCGATGGTCAGCTTGGTGCCGGTCGGAACGGTGGCATTCCAGCGGACGCGGCCCCAGGTGCTCAGTTGCTCCGCATCAAGCACTTTGCTCGTGAGTGTTCCCTTGGCGGCATAACGGTCTGAGAGTTCGACCACGGTGGCAGCGTTGGCCGTGCCGATCAGCAGGCGATTGTCCGGGAGACGCAGCAGACAGGTTGCCTGGGCCGCCTCCAGCTTGGCCAACATGAGGGTGCGGTCAAGATTCGGTGTCAGGGCGTAGATTCGACCTTCGTTGCCGGTTGCGGCGTAGATGGTTCCGTTGGATTCGGCCATCCCGAGGATCATGACCGGCTCACGAAAGATCTCGGTCACAAAGCCGTCCTTGTCGATCCGGTAGATGGCGTTCCCGCCGGTCTTGGTGCCCGGAGGTCCACCGGCGGCCGGACGCCCCAATCGAGACAGCAAGCTCGCTTGTTGTGTCGCCGGGCTGGTGGCGGAGCTGCCATCTCCCGCCGCGTCTTCATCGTCGTCCGGCGTGCCGGCCGGGTGGCCGGGCCGCGAAGCCGGCGCGGTGCTCGACCCTTTGGCCGGCTGCGAGTCTGCTTGAGGCTTGGAGGCCTTGAAGAGTGAGAGAAGACCGCCGCCGGCCCGGCTTTCGGCTTTCTGAGTCTCAGGCTTGCCGCCGGGTTTGTCGGCGACGGCCCGGCCCGGCCGAGCGCCTTCGGCATCGGCGGTCGAGGCGTAGAGGTTGCCCTGAGCGTCGAACACGATGGCGCTGATCTCGGGCTCTTTGGCATCGTAAACGACGAAGACCTGCCCGTCGGTTGGATGGACTCGGTATACCAGGCCGTCCTCGTCCGTTCCGGCGTAGATGAACCCATCCGGCGCAAACGCCATGCAGATCACATTCTTCGGCTTCAGGTCGCACAGCACCCGGCTCTTCGAGCCGTCCGGCTCGATCTTGAAGATCTGGCCCTTGTTTCCCGTGGCCGCGTACACCTCTCCTTCCACGCCGCGAGCCATAGCCCAGATATAGGTTGCCTTGGGGGGCTCGTGAAAGACGCGAATCCTGCCGTTGCCGTCAATGAGGCAAATCCTGGCTTGCGGGCCGCCTCCCGTGCCGGCCAGCAGGTTACCGTCCTTGGTGAACAGCAGGGAGAGCACCGTGCCGCCGTCCGGCAGGGTCGCAAATTCGGTCACCTTGTCGCCGTCGACGCGATAGATGATGCCCTTGGGGCCGGTTCCAAGGTAGATCTTGCCATCCCCCGCTCTGGCCATGGCATTGACGATCTGGCCCTCTTCCTTCAGTTGGTGAAGGACCTGGGTCTGCCGGCCGAGAGTCACTTCACCGAGGGACGAGACGACGGTGCTGTCCAGCTTGCCCTCGTTGAAGTCCTTCGGTTGTTCGTGCATCCAGGTGGCAGGACGAACGCCAAACGTCGGGCAGGCGGCCGTCAGGCTGATGATCGCACACAGAATGGTCGGACGTGATCGCTGCATGTTCCACACTTTCTTGAATAAGATGCTGCGGCTCGAGCTAGCTTTCCTTCACCATGGCAGGTGGCTGCCGGCAATACTAGGGGTCGGGGTGCCTTCTCACCCGGATCGGCAGAGCGTGTCTGCCGACGACGACAAAATCGGTCCGGTGCTCCGCCACCAGGGCCTCAGTGTAGGGGCTCAGGTCGGAGGCAAGCTTCGTGTCTGACAGAATCTTGCGGCGAGATGCCGGCAAATCGGGCATTTCCAGCCGCTTGTAGGCGATGCCGCCCTGCTTGAGATTCAGCCTCATGTATAGAACGTCNNGAACGCCGCCAAGGCCTCCGACAGCGTCTCAGCCCTGAAGAGATGAGGTTTCTCCGACTTGAGGGATGCCAGGTGGCCCGAGCCCGAGCAGAGCACCAGTTCGTAATCACCGTCGGGAATGTCGTCCGGCAGTTTGAGCGAATACGATTCGTAGGTATAGAGGGGTTCTTTTCGGTAATGGCTCCAGCGCACGGTCGCCGTGACGGTCTCGCCGGGCTTGTAAACGGTCTTGGGCAGCGACGCATGGTAGATCGTAGCCCGGCGGGCCTTGTCTTCAATGGTGATCTCGGCGCGGACTTTCCGAACGCGGGCTTTCTGAACCAGCGGCGGGTTGAGCAGCGTCTCAACCGGATACATCAGGTCGACGGCCGCCTCGCGAACGCCGCTTTGCGAGCTGACGTTGGAGGACGTGTAGGTGCCGAGATCGCCGAAATCGACCTCGACGGTGTGGCGTACGGTGTGGTCGATGGGCAAGTCGTGATGCGTGTAAATGCTTTCCATGAGGCACGCGGTGAGGAAAGCCCCCGTGGATTCGTTCTCGTGGACGACCTTGTACTGAAAGGCTTGCCGCCCTCGCAGATCGTTGACCACCACCTCCATCGGAACCAGGGTGGGCAATCTGCCCACGGTGCCGAATACGGCGGTGGCCTCATCTCCCCACAAGGTCCCGACGACTTCAAGTGTGCCTCCCAGCTTGTTCGATCGCATGACAGAGGGGATGACGGTATGAATGAAACCAGTGGCCAGGGGGTATTCGACGGGACCCGCGCCCATGAGCTGGTGGCCGAAGCCGAGTACCCGGTCGCCGATCACGGCCGTGCAGGTGCCCACGGCATCGATGAAAATGTCTCCGCTGACCAGCGCGACACAGAGGGAGGAGCCGGGTTCCAGCTGAACCTTCCCGGCGACGGCATCTTTCTTGGCGCTTGGGACTCCACCGGCGGCCAGCGGGGTCAGACCATGCCGCTTGAACCAGTTGCCGAGAAACGCCATGGACTCCTGGCTGAGCGATGACATCATGAGGGGAATCTCGAGGGGGCGGAGCCCTTCGGAGGTCACGGGAGGCACGGTTCCGGCAGGCGGGGGAGATTCAGAAGGGCTGTTGAGAATACGAAGTCGGCAATTGGCGGGAATCGGTTCGCCGGCAGATCTCCGAAGCCAGTCCTCCAATGGAATGCCGCCGCCGCGGGGCGCGCCTGAAGCCTGCGAGGCGGGCTGGCTGTCTCCGGACGGCCGGCTGTCCGGTTTCGGCTTCCGCACGTTCGCGACGTCGAGCATCTGGGCGATCGGCTGAACGCCGCAGATCGGGTCCTTGTTGAACGTCCATCCGTAGGCAATCGCGCCAATTAGTCGCTCGCGGCCCTGCTCGTCACGAACGTAGCAGGGCGAACCGCTCATGCCGCCAATGATACCGCTGTATTCGAGGTTAAGCCCGGAACACCTGATGAGGATGATGTCCTGCTTCGCGTAGAACGCGTTGTGCATCACCGAGATGACCTCCACGTCGAAGGTCTCGATGGTGGTGCCCGACATCACCGTTTTGCCGTAGCCCTTCATGCCGGGCTTCAGCTCGTCGGTCGTCATGTAGACTGATCGATCGACTTCGGCCAGGACAGGTCCCGAAAGGATCGAGACGACCAGGATGGTCACCGCTACAAGCCGATTCTTCCCGCCTATGGGGCTGTGTAACACATGCATCCGGCGTCTCCACGCAAGCAAGTTGAAAGCACGCAATTTATACATCCGTCGATCGGGCCGCAATGGACCGGCGAAGCGCCAGCGACCATGCCGGTGAAGATGCCCCGGACATCCCTTGTGGGGCGATCCTGACGAACAAGCGTCATTGCGTCCACTTGACCAGAATGCCTGGCGGTTGTCCGACTCGGTCCAAATGCTTATACAGATTGAACTTAACAAGGTCGCACAGGTTTTTCCAGTTCCAATAGCTTACTCAATTTGACGCTGATCGGTGCCGAAGATACGATTGGTAGAATAGTTGAGTGCTTGTGGCCTGTCGCGAAGCCCACCCGGCGTGACCGTGCGGATTTCGCCACAAGCCTGGCATTCGGTCAGGTTGGAATCCGTGAGCGACTCTGAAGCCCTGCGCTCCTTGCAGGAAGCCATTGGCTATACCTTTCGGGATCAGAAGTTGCTGGTCTCTTCGCTGACCCATGCCTCAATTGCCAATACGCGGGTCAACAGTAATGAGCGACTCGAATTCCTGGGCGATGCCATTCTGGGCATGGCAGTCTGCGGTTACCTCTATAGACGGTTCCCCGACTACCTCGAAGGCGAGATGACCAAGGTCAAGTCGGCGGTAGTGTCCCGTCGGACGTGCGCGCAGATCGCCCGAGAACTGGGCCTGACGAAATGCCTTTACATGGGCAAGGGGATGACCAGCAGGGGGCAACTGCCCAGCTCGGTGGCTGCGGCGGTGTACGAGGCCTTGATCGCGGCCGTGTACATTGACAGCGGCAGTCTCGACCGCGCTTGCGAATTCGTCCTTGCGACGATTGAGAAGCAGCTTTTGCGAGCGACCGCGTCGGAGCATCAGCGGAATTTCAAATCGCAGCTTCAGCAACATGCCCAGCAAATCCTGGCGGCGACGCCGAATTACGAGCTGCTCGACGAGAAGGGTCCCGATCACAGCAAGTGCTTCGAGGTGGGCGTGGTGATCAAGGGGCGGCGTTACAGCAGTGCATGGGGTCCTTCCAAGAAAGAGGCCGAGCAGAAGGCCGCCTATCTGGCCCTGCGCGAACTCGATGCCGTGGAGTTCATGCCCGAGTTTGAGCCAGAGGGTTCCGAGCACTGATGTGTGGGGGCCGGTGCGGCGCGGGAGGCGTCTACTTTTCCGCCGCGATCTTGTCCGGATGGTCCTTGCCCAGGCGGAAATCCCGATCGGTCAGTTGCACATCTGTTCGGATGTCCACATAGCGATAGCGTGCACCCAGGTCGCCGTTTTTGAGCCAGAGGTCCGTTCCGGCCGGAAGCAGCGTTTCGGCATCGATGTAGAAATCCTGGCGGGTGTACGCGTAGCCGGGCGTCGGCGGGCGCTCGATCCGCAGATGGTGTGAAGGCCGGGCGGCCGGGTCGAGGTCGACCAGGCCTGCGTAGCGGATGGTCATTACCTTCGCTAACGCCGGATCCTCAAACGGCAAGAGGGTCCTTCGGGCAACACGGGCGAGGCCGAAGTCAGTGATTGAGTTTCGAGCCTTGCCGATTTTGGCCGGCAGGGCGGGATCGATGACACGGACTTGCGGCGGAAACGGAAAAACGCCCTTTCGTTCACGAATGACCAGCTTGTTGTCGTTGTGCCCTTCCGCGTAGACCGATTCGAAGTAGTCGGCATCAGGGGCATTCCAGACGAATTTCACGCTGAAGGGCGTTTTGCGGAAGAGTGCGTCGATCTGCTCCATCGGCGCAAGGGTCTGAACCAGCGCGCCGACCCGCTCCTGGCGATAGAAGGTGAGACGGTACTGCTCGAGCGCATCGCATTTCTGGTAGATGCGGCGCAGGTAAGCGACGGGATCGGCTTGGATCCGTTCGCCTTCGGCGGCGTAGCGCGTCGTGGGCTGCTGCGAGGATTGGACCTTCTCCGCTACGACGGTCGCGCATCCGCCGGTGCCGGCGAGACCGCCGAAGAGGGAGACCACAACCGCCGTCAGGCCGGTTTTTCGGAAGGCTTGAGATGTGCGCACGGTTGACGACAACCTCCTGTTTCGTTCCGGCTGATTATATCGTCCGAAAGCACGAAAAAGCTGTCCCCGACGCGTGCCGGCGGGACGGGGGGCTCGGAAACGGTGTTTTCGGGGGTTCCGGCGGGGTCACAATTCTCGCCCCACGGCCTCGGCCACGGCACGGGTCTCCTTCATCGTTTGGGCGAACGCATCCGGCGAAAGCGATTGTGCTCCGTCGGTGAGGGCGTGCTCGGGGTCCTGGTGTACCTCGATCATCAGACCATCGGCCCCGGCGGCCACCGCCGCCCGGCACATGGACGGGACCATGTAAGCCCGGCCGGTGCCATGAGCGGGGTCGACGATGATCGGCAGGTGCGATTCGCGTTTGACCGCCGGGACGATCGCCAGCGCCAGCGTGTTCCGCACGTACTCCTCGTGGGTGCGGATGCCGCGTTCGCAGAGGATCACGTTCGGATTTCCCGCCTGGATGATGTACTCGGCCGCCAGCATGAACTCGTTGAACGTCGAGCTCCAGCCCCGCTTGAGCAGCACCGGCTTGTTCGTCCGTCCGACAGCCACCAGCAGGTTGAAGTTGTGCATGTTGCGCGTGCCGATCTGCAAGACGTCGGCATAGCGAGCGACGAGCAGAACCTGGTCGACGCTCATGACCTCGGTGACGATGGCCAGGCCGGTCTGNNACAGCACCGTGCCGCCGTGCTCCTTGATGGCATGGGCAAGCTCCAGGACCTGTGAGCGATCCTCGACGCTGCAGGGCCCGGCCATGACGCAGAGTTTCTTGCCGCCGCAGGTGGCTCCCATGCTCCCACCCAGCGGAATCACGCTCGGCTCGGGGTGCGTCTGCCGGCTGGCGATCTTGTACGGGGCCAGAATCGGCACCACCCGGTCCACGCCGGGGCAACTCTCCAGGACGCTGCGGTCCTTGAAACGATCATCGCCGATGACCGCGACGACCGTGCGTTCGGTTCCGACGATGACATGGTCCTTGAGCTTCATCTCGCGAACCAGCTTGACGACATGGCTGACCTGTTGCTTGGTACAGCCCTCCTGCATAACAACGATCATAAGGTTGTCTCCGTTTCGTACTGAGCGGGCGCATCGCCCGAGATAGTCTTCTCTTGTCAACCCCGACCAGGTCGCCGCCGGTCGATCAGCCGATTCGCTCCGGCGGCCGCGTAAAGCCGAAGCCGGTTCGACCGTGGCGGTCGTTTCGCGAGGCGGAAGACAGGCGAGTGATGCGTTGCACGGAATATCTCCCTTGCACGAAAAAATACCAACCATCGTCCTGCTGGCCGGACCCAGCCTCGCTCCGCTGATCGGCCAGGAAACCGCGCATCCGGTGTGCCCGGACGCGAACGCGCCCGGCCTGGTCGTGCGATTGCGCGGCCGCTTGCCTCGAATGGATCAGTTCAGGACCGGTTGGGGTATGACTCGTGCGTGACATGGGGCTCTCCTTCAGGCTCCTCCAATAATCTCGCGCCCGCCCATGTAGGGTCGCAGCGCCTCGGGTATTCGAATGCGTCCATCGTCCGTCTGATGGTTCTCGACCAGTGCGATCAGGATGCGCGGGCTGGCGATGACCGTGTTGTTCAGCGTGTGGCAGAACCGGATATTCCTGTTCGCGTCGCGGTATCGCAGCTTCAGGCGGCGGGCCTGAAACTCGTAGAACCGCGAGGCCGAATGCGTCTCGCCATAGCCGCCGCGGGAGGGCATCCACGTCTCGATGTCGAACTTCTGCACCTGGCCCTGGCCGAGGTCGCCGGTGCACACGTTGACCACGTGGTAGGGCAGTTCCAGGGCTGCCAGCACGTCCTCGGCGTTTTGCAGGATCTCGGCATGGTGTTTGCGGGAGACTTCCTCGTCATTTCGGCAGACGATGACCTGCTCGACCTTGTCGAACAGGTGAATCCGGTAGAGCCCATAGGTGTCCTTGCCGGCGGCCCCCGCCTCACGCCGGAAGCAGGTACTGCACGCGACGTATTTCTTCGGCAGTTCGTCCTCGGTGAGGATCTCGTCGCTGTGGTACGCAGTCAGCGGCACCTCGGCGGTCCCGACAAGGCTCATGGCGTCGCGTTCACAGCGGTAAGCCTGCTCCTCGCCTCCGGGAAAGTACCCGGTGCCCACCATCATCGCGTCGCGGACCAGCACCGGAACGGTCATCTGAACGAAGCCTCGCCGTACCATCATCTCCAGCGCCAGACGCAGGACCGCCTGGTGCAGGGCGCTGCCGTCGCCGCGGAGCACGTAGTTGCGGGTCCCGGCCAGCTTCACCCCGCGATCGACGTCCAGCATCCCCAGCCGGGTCATCAGCGTGACGTGGTCCTGGGGCTCGAAATCAAATTTCGGGATCTCGCCCACTCGCCGGATTTCCACGTTTTCCGTCTCATCCTTGCCGATGGGCACCTCGTCGGCCGCCGGCTGGGCGACCGTCAGCAGGGCGGCGTCAAGCTGCTCGCAGGTCTGGCGATGCTCCGATTCAAGCTGTTTGACCCGGGCCTTCATTTCAGAAACCTGCTGAACGAATTGGTCGGCCTCGGCCTTCAATTCGGCCTCGGTGCGTCCCGAGGCCAGGGCCTGCTGGAAGTACCGGCTCTTGGGATTGCGGTAATGGGCGATCTGGTCGCTGATTTCATTCTGGCGGTGCTTGATCTGGTCCATTTCGGTCTGGAGACTTCGTCGCTTGTCGTCCAGGGCGCAGACGGCGTCGATGTCGCAGTGGATGCGCTTGTTTCGAGCCGCGGTCTTGAAACGGTCCGGATTCTCGCGAATCGCCTTCATATCGATCATGTTCGTGTCCTGCCGTCTGTCCTGAAACAAGAAAAGCCCTGAGCCACCATTCCGGCGTCTCAGGGCTTGTGGCATCGTATTTTGACGTCAGCTCATGCCCCGCAGCGCCGGTAAGGGCTAAACGAATACCAGAAGTAGTAGCTGCTGAACAGAGTGCTGCCGGCAACGGGGGCTGAACCGTTGTGCGAGCGTCCCAGTGAATGGTTGCGGTCAATCGCCATAGTCAATCTCAGCCTCTGGCCCTATTGTTGCACCGGCCGCAGGCCATGTCAAGCCCGTTGTCGGCCCGACTTTGCGTAGGGGTCCGTGACAGCTTGGGCGGCTCTCTCAGAGCCCCGAGCGTGAGCCAGGGGCCTTGGCCGATTCTCACAAGCGGGTCAAGGGCAGGCCGGGACGGGTGGCCCACCCCATTCGCGGCAGCGAATGGATGGGGTCTCGATGATGCCTTGTGAGCCACGCGGTTTCCTGGCTGGGCCTGGCAGAGCCCCTACGCTGAACTTGCCGAAGCCATCCCCATGGTCTTCTCTTTTGGCTAAGACCCAATCACTGGTTTTCCCATACCCGCGTCATCTGCGTCAATCCCATGATCTGCGGGCACACCCCCTTTCTTCTGTCCTCTCCCCCTTACCAAGGGGGAGCCGGAGGGGGTCAACCGCTGACTGCTGATCGCTGAGTGCTGACCGCTTCCTCA
>MTKZ01029011.1_pt1 | contig 20050 bp, 12 predicted proteins | sample 1042781 | NCBI WGS metagenome assembly MTKZ01 (sample SAMN06212207, study PRJNA360539) | anaerobic digester metagenome | biome: Wastewater treatment plant; material: sludge; isolation source: anaerobic digester fed with sludge from wastewater treatment plant | place: Denmark: WWTP Viborg ... | reverse complement strand
ACGGGCGGGTGTCCAGGCCTGCCGCATGCGGCGGTCCTCGGGTGCAAGGAAGAAGGCGGCATCACCATCGGTGTCTCCCCCGCCCTCAGCATACAGGAGCATGTGGGACGTTACGGCAGTCCGACGGACAATATTGACGTGATGATTTTCACGGGCATGGGCCTGATGGGCAGGGAAATCATAGGCGTGCGCAGTTGTGATATCGTGTTGATCGTCGGCGGCCGGTCCGGCACCTTGGGCGAGTTCGCCATCGCTTATGATGAGGGCCGTATGATCGGGGTGCTTACCGGCACGGGCGGCGTGGCGGACCACATCGATGAAATCCTGGAGGTCATCAAAAAACCCACTGGCAGCCGCATGTTTTTTGATGATGACCCGGTCCGCCTGGTACAGCGTTGCGTCGCCTCATTCAGGGCGGAACCGCCGAAAATTCTCGAACGCGAAGCCTGGGGATAGCGTCCGCAACGCCGTCTCCGCCATTGCATAAAGGAGACAAGAATCATGCGAATGAACCTGGCCTGTACATGGGGCATGGGATGCTTGCTGATGTTTTGCTGTGCCTCCAGCGCCCGGGGAACCGTCTATTATGTTTCCGCGACGGGAGCGGACAACAATCCGGGGGACACGGCAGAACAGTCCTGGCGCACGGTGCGAAAAGTAAACAAGACGTCTATCGCACCCGGCGATACGGTTCTGTTCCAGCGCGGGGGATCATGGCGGGAACAGTTGCGGCCCCACCGGGGCAACGAATCGGCCGCAGTCACCTACGGCGCCTATGGCGAGGGGGCCAAACCGGCATTGGTGGGTTCGGTCGAGCTGAACCGCCCGGAAGACTGGATTGAGGAAGGCACCCGGCTCTGGTCCAGCCGGCCGCCAACGGCCGTAGGCGATCCGGTGCTTCCAAACCCTGATTTTACTTTGGAGGCCGTGCCCTGGATGTTGCACTATGAAAGCGGGGCAAAGGCCTCCTGTGGACGGGACACGGAGGTCTACGATTCCGCACCCGCCGCGTATCGCGTCACGTGCCAGGCGCCCGGGTCCGCGGGTTCGCATATCCAGTTCTATTCCCAACAATTTTCCGTGGAGGAAGGCGCCCGTTATCAAGTGTCCTTTCGCGCGAAGAGCAGCGTCCCTGTTTTGTTCACTTTTCCCACTTTGATGAAAGCGGGGCCGCCTTACGAGCGCTATGCTGCGGAGCCTCCCCAGGCGGCGCATCCGGCGGAACAGGAATGGCGAACCTACACCTACTGCTACGAGTCCCTGTTTTCCGCCGACGATGCGCGCCTGACCTTTTTCTTGGGCACGGCCCTGCCCGAGGGCGCAACGCTGTATCTGGATGATGTCCGCCTGCGCAGATGCGAACCCGGCGCCGGGATCATGAGTGATGTGGGCAATATCATCTTTGACGGTGAGGCCTTTTGCGGGGTGAAGGTCTGGAACCGGGAAGATCTGAAAGAACAAGGGCAATATTGGTACGATGAAGAACGCCGCACCGTCACGTTGTATTCGGAAAAGAATCCCGCCCTGCATTATACGGACATCGAATGCGCCCTCCGGGAGCATATCATAGACCAGACAAACGCATCGTACGTTATCTATGAAAACCTGGCCTTACGGTACGGCGCGGCCCACGGCATCGGCGGAGGCACTACGCACCACATAATCGTCCGGGATTGCGACCTGAGTTATATCGGCGGCGGCGATCAAATGGGCGGTGATAAAACCGTCCGGTATGGAAATGGTATCGAGTTCTGGGGGACCGCCCACGACAACCTGGTGGAGCGGTGCCGGCTATGGGAGATTTATGACGCCGCCCTGACGAACCAGAGCGGCGGCCCGAACACACCCCACTACAACATCACCTATCGATTTAATGTGATCTGGAACTGCGAATATTCCTTCGAATATTGGAACCGACCGGAGGAATCCGTCACCCACGATATTTATTTCGACAACAACACCTGCGTGAACGCGGGGCACGGCTGGGGCCATACGCAGCGGCCGGATCCCAGCGGCCGACATTTGTGTTTCTACACCAGTCCTGCCGCGATCGAAGCCTTCCACGTGCGAAACAATGTTTTTTTTGAAGCACGGGGAAACGCCTTCTATGCGCCCAAATGGACTCCAGAGCAAATTAACGTCCTGGTCATGGACCATAACCTGTGGTACCAGGCGGAAGGCACGATGATCGCTGCGGCATCGGAAAACTATTCGATGCTCACCTTTGCCGATTACCAGGGCGCCAGGAAAAAGGAGCCCCATTCCAGGGTTGCCGACCCGGTTTTTGAAAACCCGGCGCAGCGGAATTTCCGTCTTGCCGCCACATCTCCCTGTATAGATGCGGGCATGGACCTGGGGTATAAAGCGGATTATGGACAGGGAATCATTCCCCAGGGGAAGGGGCCGGACATCGGTGCTTTTGAACGTAAGGGCGTTTGACATGTTCGGACTGGGCTTACTATACTATGCCCCACAACTTGAGGCAGGGAAAGCGAAGCCAAAGGGGCATGAGGGCGCTCAACCATAAACAGCGGTGCGGTGCATCGCATGTCGGGAGAAACTTGTGGAAAAACTGGTAAGTCTTTGTAAGCGCAAAGGGTTTATTTTTCAGTCCAGCGCCATTTACGGCGGCATCAATGGTTGCTGGGATTTCGGCCCGCTCGGCGTGGAATTGAAACGCAATTTGAAAGAGCACTGGTGGTACACGTTCGTCCTGTCGCGGGACGATATGGTCGGGCTGGACGCCAGCATCATCATGCATCCCGATGTGTGGGTGGCCAGCGGCCATGTGGAAGAATTTCACGACATTCTTGTCGACTGCAAGTCCTGCAAGAAAAGGTTTCGTCAGGACCATCTCGAAACAGACCGCTGCCCCGAATGCGGCGGGGAACTCTCCGAGCCGCGCGCATTCAACAGTATGCTGCGCACCAAGATGGGCGTCAGCGATGATACTGCGGTGGAGACCTATTTGCGGCCGGAGACATGCCAATCCATTTTTGTGGATTTCAAGGATATCTGCTCTTCAACCCGCGTCAAAATTCCCTTCGGCATCGCCCAGATCGGCAAGAGTTTCCGCAACGAGGTAAACCCGCGCAATTTCATCTTCCGCAGCCGTGAATTCGAGCAGATGGAGATCGAGTTTTTCTGCCGCGAAGAGGAGGAAGCCGTATGGTTCGAACGCTGGCGGAACGATATCTGGAGCTGGTATCTCTCTCTGGGCCTGCGCGAAGACAAATTGCGCTGGTACGAGCATCCGAAAGAAACCCTCGCCCATTACTCGAAGCGCACCACGGACGTGGAATATGAGTTCCCCTTCGGCTGGGGAGAATTGCAGGGCCTCGCCAACCGCGGCATTTATGATTTAACCCAGCACAGCAAGCATTCAGGAAAAGACCTGAGTTTCTTCGACGCCGGGACTAATGAGCGCTATTACCCGACCGTCATCGAACCCTCGGCGGGCGCCGACCGTACCACGCTGGCGGTCCTGTGTGACGCTTACGCGGAAGATGTCGTCAAAGACGAAGCGCGTGTATACCTGCGCCTGGACCCGAAACTGGCCCCCATCAAGGCCGCTGTGCTGCCGTTGGTTAAAAAAGACGGCCTGGCGGAGATTGCCGAAGCGCTCGAGAAAAAACTACGGTTGTTGTTCACCACCTATTACGATCATGCGGGCGCCATCGGGCGCCGCTACCGGCGCATGGATGAAGTAGGCACTCCTTACTGCATCTGTGTGGACCATCAGACCAAAGAAGACGAAACCGTTACCGTGCGCGAACGGGACAGCATGGAACAGGTACGCATGCCTGTCTCAGAGTTGGGAACGTATATCCTGCAGCGCGTGTCCATACGTCCCATCGCCTAATCCGCGCCTGCGGCTGTTTTAGCGCTTTTCCGTTGTTGGTGCCCGGACATCTGCGGTCCCAACCGTCGGCAGTGTAAAGGATCCACCATGACCGCATCGGCGATAACGCCGGAACTGCTTGCCCGGTACGACCGGCCCGGCCCCCGATATACCAGTTATCCCACCGTGCCGGAATGGTCCGCCGATTTTGGAGGGGAACAGTACCGGGGTGCCCTCACCGAAGCGGCCGCCTCTCCGGACATTCCGCTGTCGCTCTATGTGCATATTCCTTTTTGCCCTCACCGTTGCGCCTACTGCGGCTGCACCACCATTACGGCGCCCTCCGAAAATCTCGTGTCCCGTTACCTGGCGGATGTCACCCTGGAAGTGGAACACGCCGCATCGTTATTGGGGAAACGCAACACCGTATCACAGTGCCACTGGGGCGGCGGCACGCCAACCAGTCTTAATGCGGAACAGATGGGGCGTCTATTCGGGGCACTCACAGGCCGTTTCACCTTCGACGCCGACGCTGAAGTCGCCATTGAAACCAATCCCAATTCAGTAACCCGGGCGCAATTGGACCTGTTGCGGGAGTTTGGCTTCAACCGTATCAGTTTTGGCGTACAAGATTTAAACCCGGAAGTGCAGCGGGCCATCGGACGCAACCAGACGGCTGAGAGAACGGAAGAAATGTTGCGGTATTGCCGGGGCCTGGGTTTCAGCGGCATCAATATGGATTTGATCTACGGATTACCCCTTCAAACCATGGAGCCCTGGATGCGGACCCTGGAACAGGTGGCCGCCATGAGGCCGGACCGTATCGCTATATACAGTTACGCGCACCTGTCCTCCCGCTTTGCCCATCAACAGGCGCTGGACCCATTGCCCCGTCCGGGCACGACAGAAAAATATGCCTTGTTTGCCGCCGCCCGAAACCATCTGGTGGAAGCGGGTTACCGGCCTATCGGCATGGACCATTTCGCCCTGCCGGGGGATGAACTGGCGCGCTCCCTGGACAATCGCACGCTGCACCGCAACTTCATGGGATATACTGTACGCCAGGCGCCCGACCAAATCGGTTTCGGCCTGTCCGCCATCAGCGAAGTGTCCAATTGTTACGCCCAGAACACCAAGGATCCAGACTTGTATCACAGCGCTCTGGAGAGGGGAGACTTGCCCGTGGAACGGGGCATGCGCCTGTCCCGCGATGATGTCATCCGGCGCTGGGCCATCCGGCGGTTGATGTGTGCCTTTGAACTGGACCTTGTCCAGGCAACCGCTTTGTTCGGCATTAATTGCAACCAGTATTTCAGTGCCGAATGCGTCTTACTGGAGGCATATCAGGCTGAGGGGATGATTGACCTTGGCCCGGAGTACTGGCGCGTTACCCCTCTGGGCGCACCCTTCATTCGCAATATCTGCATGGTTTTCGATGCCTACCTGAAATCCTCCAGCAAAACCCTGTATTCACGGACCATTTAGTTCCGGTAAGGCGATATACGGCACAGATCAGGGGTGCAAGTCTTCAAGCAGTTGACGCAGGACGGGCGGGGTTGCCTGCGGACCAAAAGGCTTCAGGTTGGACGCCGCATACAGGGCGGTCAGCCGTTCCTCACAGGCGGGAGCACACTCCGCAAAGGCCAGCAACCCGTTCAGTACGTCCCGTTTTTCCAGATAGTCAAAGTTGCGGCGGTTTGCCGGGCTTCCGTTTCTGAGTAACGGCAGAGGGTTCTTGGTCGCCGTATATCGTTCGAGGAGCCAATGCAGTTTGGCGTTGTTTAACAGGTCGGGGCCGGGAGTCGCGTTGTAATGGTGGTCAACATAACTGTCCGGAACCGTATCCCATGCGTAGGTGGTATGGTCGGCAAAGGGCTCCGGCGGTCCTTCGTCCAGAATACAGAAATTCCATTGGTGCTCTTGACTCCAGGGCCGGTCTTCAGCCGCCGGTCTTTTTGACGGGCGGGGCTCTTTGTCCAACCGCATGTCCGTGGAAACCAGGTAACTGTGTTCCTGTAAGGACATGACCTGCGTGGAGGCGGTATCCGGGGCCAGCACGTCTTCCAGGCGGACCCGGGTCTTGTCGGAAGGGGCGAGATGCTCAAAGTCGCGCACGTAACCGTCCGGAAATTTACCGAGATCGTGTGGATGGATGTGGGCGCGTGTTATTTGTTCCATAGGCACCAACATGTCGCCTGTGGCAATGGTCACGAGAACGGGGTTCGTTATGCGATTCACCTGCGCAACGGGACTGATATAGAACCAGGTGTCATTTGCCAGGTCACGGGGGAAGTGTTCATAGGCCATATCCGCCAGCGGCAGCACAGAAGCAAGAACAGGCAGGGGGGATTCCATAGGAGCCGTAAAGCCCGCCACCAGGGTGTGATTCGCTTCAAAATACCCGAAATTATAGGCCCAATTGACCACAGGGGCATCGGCCGTGGCCGAAGTGACCGGAAACATATCCGCGCTCATGGCCAGCGCCATGTACCCGCCCTGGCTTCCCCCATCCAGATGCAGCCGTGCCCCATCAATAAACGGACAGCGCCGCACCCACTGAAGGATGGCGCGGGCCTGGTTATACCCGTCACCCATGGAGACGGCAATGGGCGCTTCCGCGTTATATTCGGCGGTGAATACCGCCCACCCGCGTTCAGCCCATTTTTTCGCGGCGCCCAGATTCATTTCATAATGAACATGACAGAAGGCCGGAACGGGAGAACCGCAACGGACCTGGTTGCGATGGACGACCAGCCGTGCCCGGCCTGCCCGGGCGTTGCCGTATATGTCCAAGTAGGGCACGCGAACCGTAACCACGCCGCAGGCGCCATCCCGGCGGGCAGAAAGCACCGTCACGGCGCCATCAAAGCCGGATTCATCCTTCACAAAACCCTGTATAAACCCGTCACATCCTGTCAGTACGCACAGGAAACATCCCGCCAGCGCGAAGCACAAAGAGATTCGGGCGAGGCAGGTTAGCGGGAGGTTATTCATTGGCGGGCTCGAGTACCTTTATCCGGATATTCCTGAATGCGGCATAGTCATCATGGTCCTGAAGGTCGATAAATCCGCGTCGCAGCCGATAGCGCAATTCCTCTATTTCGTCCATGTCCAGATCCTGCACGACAATGCCGTTAAGGGTGGCTTTCAAATGAGAGCCCTTCAACATGATCTCCAGTTCATTCCACTCGCCTTCAGGCCGGGTCGCCACGGCGAGCGCGGGCAGCACGTCATAAATCGCGCCGGTACTGGTGGCGTGGGGTTCTTTCAGGGCGGAGTCACCCATGATCTGGAATTCAAAACCGATCTTGGACTGGCGCGCCGCACGGGGCACCCACAGGTGGATACCGCTGTTGGCGTCGGCTTCATTCAATTTGTATTCCAGGCGCAGGATAAAATTCTCATACCGGTCCCGCGTCACCAGACCGCCCGCGCCCGCCTGGTAGCATTCGATATACCCTTCCTGGCTCACCCGGAACGATTCCTTCCCGTGATAATAGTGCCACCAATTGTTCAAATCACGGCCATTGAAAAGGGATACAAACCCCGCATTGCGCTCGTCTTCAGAAAGCATGCTGTTGTCCGGGGTCCAGGGCTTGCGCTCCGTCTCATTGGTATAGGCCGCTTCCAGGCGCGCATAGGTTTCTTCCGAATCGGGAACGACATAATGAGTATCGCCCCAGGGATCCAGGGGCAGCGTTCCCGCCACCAGCATCAGGCCATTATTACCCGCCTCATTCGGGTCCGTGACCGTTTGAACATCGCCATTCTCCGGTGCGGCAAGAATAAGGCGGGGCGCCAACTTCTTGAACCGGGAGGCCAGCACCGCCGCGTCCGGCCCGTCTATCCAGTAAAGCGCCATGCCCTGACCTTTCAGCATCCGTGCCGCGGTCTCCAAAGCATTTTTACGGAAGGCGGTATTCTCGGCATCTCCCAACACGCGCACCACCAGCACCATACGCTGATCCTTGGCGCGCTCCGCATAGGTGGCAACTGTAGTTACGGAAACCGGGTCAAGGCTGCGCCCGTCTTCACTGAAACCGGACAGGTCCAGTGCAATCGCATTGCCGCCGGCCTCGGCGATGCGCGCCATGGCAGGTACCATGAATTCCAGGCTGGCGCCTTTCTCGAAAAGACCGGGAACATGGACCGCCTGCACGGTAAAACTTTTATCTCCGCGATAAATATAACCATCCTGTATTTTCAGGTCATCCTCGCCTGCCACATTTTCAATGGTGGCGCAACCGTTTGCCAGTACAACCAAGGGTATCGCAAGTAATAGACAGGCCTGTTTCAGCATCTGAATCATCTCCTACTATGAAAGATCTTATTCATTGTGAAGGCAGAATATGTCCCGCCGCACACCACAGGTACGTGCATACCAGGTACTTTATCTGCAGCAAAAACCCAAGGACATATCAGTGGATTCCACCCCACCCCGCCTCAAGTCCAAACTACGATACTAATTCCAGCTGGATTGCCTGGAATACTCTCCCCCGGCATCGGGACCATGTACCAATAGGGTGCAATCATCACTTAAACTATAATACTTCCGGTGCCCTGTTTATTGCACTTTCTTACCGGAGAGAAACCCGTTAGGCCATTCTGTCTTCATTTCAATCTGGTGTTGTGTAACGTTGGGTGTTACGCGCGTCGGTGTCGTCAACACCAGGGGATCTTTCCCTGGACCGGGAAAGGTCAACTCGACCAGGTACGCGGTGTATCCCTTTTCCGGTTTATCCACGCGGCCCACATAGGCGCCATCCTCCTGGGCTTCGAGTATTGTTTCCTTCCAAATGGGGCCTACAACGTCCAGCCTGAAGTCCCATCTTTCCGGGTTGGTTGCCTGCCAGAGTTTTACCACCGAAGGCTTCGTCTGGGCGGTCACACGGATGGTTTCCTCATTCGGAAACGCCCACGCATATTCCGGAAGGGGCACACCTTCCAAAATGGATTTGTAAAAAGCGACAACCGTACCCGCAGCATCAGCCCGGTCCATGCCGTGCCCGGCATTAGGCGCATAACGAAGATACTTCGGGCCTTTCAAATCATCCCAATAAAATTGCCAGGAATCGTTAAGAAAGAATTGATCCGCCGCTCCGTTCAACACCAATTTGGGTATGGTCAGTCGTTCACGATAGCTGTAGGGATCATTGATGGCAAGCATGGCGTTCCATTCGGGCGAACCCAGCCATTCCATGATGTTGGCTTCCACATAATCGTCGATTGCGGGCGCCCAGAAGCCATAGACATTGAAGTGATGCATGAAGGACGGAGTCACATTCACCAGATCAATGACGATAGGAACACAGGCAATAACGCGCTTGTCCACGGCGGCGGTGGTCCACGTCGTCCAGCCGCGTTTGGAGGCGCCGGCCACGACAAAATTGTCGATCTTCACCTTGCCGCCTTCTTCACTGGCGCAAAATGCCTGTATCGCATCCATGGCCCGCACGGCGCTCTTGGTCATGGGAAGCCGCGTGATCCAGAGCGGGTCGCCAGTGCGCAGGTACTTGTCCCAGTTATGGGCAATAATGGCATCTTCGCTGCGACGCCTTCCATCATCTGCAAACACCAGCGGTTGGTTGGGCACCTGGTGAATCTGTGCGGCCACGGTGTTGGTTTCCCGGACAATTCGCCGCAGGTTGGCATCAGCGCCTTTTGGCATTGTACCGTCATTATCCCCACCGCCGATAAGCAGCAGCGAGGTGGTATGGGCGGGTTTTTCAGGTACCAGAATCACAAGCCAATGTTCCCAAAGGGTGCGGTCGACCTTGTCCGGAGTCAGCCAGGTCTGGGAAGCCATGTACAGCACATATCCTTTCCATCCTGCACCCTGGTGGGTGTGGCGCAATTCATACTTGAAACTGGGGTCCGGCGCGGCCACATATTCATCCAGAGGGGTAAGCCCCTCTGTCACGCGCAGGTTATCGGCGTACCCGTCGAAGCTCAGACCCGCCAGTAGCAGCAATGACCACAGGAATCCCGTTCGGACCAGTTTAAATTTCATTACAAGACCTCCATTTCTCTTGTGTTATGCGTTGTGATGTACACCCTTCATTTATGAGTTGCGGGATTTCGGGAAACGGCGCCCGCCCGGGCAAGACTGGTATCACCGGTAATGTTGCAATAAAAAAAGCCCCGGAATGCATACCACTCCGGGGCTTAGACTGCCTTGCACGGCCAAATGGTTTCACTCAGGCCGTTTTTTTTTCGCCCTTATTGCTTTGCTTTTTCAGGGGCATTCGAAACATCTTCCACCCCGGCGGGGGGAGCGGGCACCGCAGTAACAGCGGGGGCCGCAGCCGCCGCCGGCGCCGCCGTGGCGGGAGCCGGCGGCGGTGTGGGAAGCTGACGCACTCTGGGCTTGTAAATGTTGAACGGTATCTCCACTTCCGGCGTGTCTTTCAGGTTGGTGCGCAGGATTATGTTCTTTCCATCCAACGCGTCCGTGCGGGGCATATTGGACAGACGCAACCTGTAGGCATTGGGGCCCGCTTCAATCAATTCATGCTGAATGGTATCCAGGGGAACGACCACTTCGTTAATCTTGAATTCGGCTACCCGCCCGGCGGTGATGCTGAGCTGCTGCTGTTCCATTTCATCGGGGACCTCGCTAAACCGGATGTTGACAACAGGCGGCATAATCTCAAGGGCACCAATCACTTGCATGCTGACCGGCAGCCAGATGACGGCACGTTCGGGCGAATCGGTGCGGATGATGAATCTTCCGTTGTGGTTGCCCACGGGGAGATCGCCCGCCGCTTTGACAATCATCTCATATTTTTTGCCGGGTTCCACTTCCTTAATTTCATGCTGAATGAAATCCATGTCCTCTATTTCCGCGGATTGAACCTTGAAGGTAATATCTTCTTTGTTTGACTGTATTACCACTTTCTGTTCGCGGGGCTCATTATCTTCAATACGGCCGAACTGCACAGCCATGGGCTCGATGGAAATGGAAGCGATGGCTTCGCCTACGATCTTAAGTTGAAACGTGGGCTGTTCGGGATCGTTAGACGTTACGGTGACAGCCTTGGTCTGGGGGCCCTGGCGGCCCTTCAGATTAGTTGACGCATGCAGTACGACCTCTTCCCCGGGCGCGAGTTCATTCTTGTCCAATGCTGTTGCGGTACATCCGCAGGAAGCACGTACGTTTTCAATCTTTAATAAGCCTGTACCCTCATTACGCAAAACAAACTGACACTCCGCCGTCTCTGAATTATCCAGTTTCCCAAAGTTATATTCCGGATTGGGTACTACAAGTTTGGGTACCCCACCCCCTTCGGGAGCCGGTACCGCTTCGGGGGCTGCTGCCGATTCCTGGGCAGGGGCTGCCATCGGGGGTACCGCCACGGGCGCGGGCGCCGCCGGGGGTGCTGCCACAGGCGCAGCCTCTTCCACTTCACCAACATCACCGCCCGCCTGGGCATCTTTTACGGGAACCTGCGGCGCCGGTGCCGTTTTCGGCGCATCGACCGTAGGTGTCGATGATTTTCCACATCCCATGATGCCTATCATTACTACCAACAAAACTGCCAGCAAACTACCTTTTCTCATTGGAATAGCCTTTCTTTTTTCAATCTGTCAACCCAAAAACACATAATACTTAACGCGTTTGACGTTAACTTACAGTGCCTGCAACAGGGATGAAACACGATGTTTCAGCGAAATTTGGTCCCTATTATACAAAATCGCAATCCGAAATACTAACGAATAAACGAATCAGCCATGACAAATTGGGACAAGTCCAATTCTTTATTCTTGAGGATACAAACCGGTTGCATTCCGCTGGTCTTGTTGTTCTTTCGCTTCGTGGCGCAGCAGGTCCGCTTTCTCCCGGCAGACAATTGCCTGTTTGTTTTGTGCGGTTTGTTCGAAATACGCCGTCATTCGTTCCAAAACCCCGGCATAAGCCAATTTGTGCCGGGGAAATATGGGGCTGAGCCGCAGCATTTCCTCAAATTCCTGTTGCGCCTGGGCCCATAAAAGTTCTTCATCTCCTTCAGGAGCCTCCAGCAGTTTCCAGACCAGCGCATTGGCCCGAATCAGGCGCATATCGGCATGCGTGGGATTACGACGTAACATGATTTCGGACCAATCCATGAATTTCCTTATCCATTCAGGGCGGCGTTCCGCATAGGCAGGAGTAACAAAGGCCTGGACGTAGAATTCATACCATTTCGCCAGGTGCATGGCCAATTCCGGGGAATGAGGAAACCAGCGGTCTTGACGTTCCAGTTCGCGCACCCACTCCAAAGCGGATTCCCCCGCAGCCCTTCGCATCATCCATGCTTTTTGCACTACCACCAACGCATTGTTCGGAATGGGGTCACTCTTTTCCAGCCGGGCGAACTGTCCGCGTGTTTCCGGTATGGGTTTATAAAAGGTGCACCCTTTGCCCAGCGTTTCCAGGTCATCCAGAATCAGACGCGCCATGGACAAGGGAATCCTGGGCAATGCTTTTGCTTTCTTGCCCTGGTCGCGCTGAAGCGCATAGTGTGACAGTTCGTTGAAAAAGAAATGGCCCGCTTTCAGATGCCGGTCCAGTTCATCCTCACAGGAAAGATTCAGGAAACGCATGCGATTAAGGGCAAGGTGTTGCACATAGATACGCGCACTGCCGCAAACCGTTGCCACCAGGAGCACCAGAAAGAAAAAAGCGGCTATTCCGGATATTCCCCGACGAGAAACATGGTTCCCCGGGGATATGTCTTCATCCGGAACCGCGTCGGAAGATACTGGCATCATGGCGCGGGCATAAAACAATCCACAAAAAACCATGGCATACATCATCAAGGACGGATGGCTGAAATTAATATCCAGGAAGGCATGCAGGCAAAACGCGACCAGTCCTGTGTACATGCCCAGCAATACCAGTTTTTCATTTTTACTTTCCTCCCGCACAATCCGCCACGCGCCCCATATTCCCAGGAATCCCCAAAAGGCGGCAAACAACATGCCGCCGGCAAGGCCCGTTTCCGAGAAAAACTGCAGAAAACCATTATGAGCTTCCCGCACATCGCCGGCGCCGATATGCTGATAGCGAGGATAGGCAATGGCAAAATTTCCCATCCCGACACCGGTACGCCAATTATCCAAGGCCATGCGCAAAGCGACCTGCCAATAGCCAAGGCGTAGCCGGAAAGAGGCCGGGTCGGCCAGTTCCTGCATGGACAGGCTGATACCCTCCTGATGTACCTGAGGCCCCGACCCTTCCCCGGACCGACCCGGGCTTTGGGCGGCTTCAGACGTTTCGTCAGCCCAGCCTGCCGCCGGCGCACTCAATCCGGCCAGCGCCCAGACAAACCCGACAGCCAGCAAGGCCAAAACAGCAACGAGTGCAACGCCCCGGGGAGATATCTTAGCCAGCCTTCCCGGAAGGCGGCGAGGATGGGCCGCGTATAAAAAAACCGCCCAGGCCATCGCCATCAGCAAGGCCAGAAAGGCGCCCCGGGAATAGGTGATCCAACAGGCGTACAAAACGACCAGCGCGATTAGGACGCACCCGGCAAAGCGCATCGCCAGCCACCACTTATGAAAACCCCAGCGCATCAGCAGGTACAATACCAACAAACCGGTAACACAGCCCCCGGCCAGGGAGATCACCGCCAGGGGAACCGTGCGCAGATAGATGGGCAATGTCGACATTGCCCCCTGATAAACATAGGATTTGGGAAAGTAAGCGACGAAATGAACCCCCAGAACGACGGCAAAACCGAGGACGGAGGCCACACCAATCATCCCTATACGCTCCGAGGCAGCGGCAGGTTCCGCTTTTACGGCGGACACCTTGAAGGCCTCCTGACAACGCTTTCCGTAGGGTACTACCATGGCCAGCAGAAAGGGAAGCCCCAACAGGAGATAAGCGGCCAGGGCGTTGGGGAAAAGCATCGTGCCGAAAGCGCGGTTCACCATGAAGCGCCGCGCCATATCGGCGGACATAACATCGGTCTTGAAATACTGCCGCAACACGGCGGGATCCTGCACCACCTGCCGCAGATAGGGCAGTAAATATTCAAAGTGCAGGATGCTGAACACGGCTTGAGCGGCCATGGCAATCATGAAAATGGTTAGCAGTACGCCCGATACGGTGGTGTTCCTCATGGTATTGAGGGTGAGCAGAAACAGAAAACCATAGCCCACCCACAGCCAGAACAAGGAGTAGGTGTTATAGTACTGGTAGGCAAAGGGCAAGGTTACTGCCATAACCAGGAGCAAGCCGGAAAAGAGGTATGCCGGGACAGGGAAATGGATCCGTTCCTTTTTCTTGATCACCCCCACCAGCCAGATGGCGCCGAGCAGGCAGATGCTCCAGGTAAAATAGATGTTATCCAGCGGAAAGGTATAGCCGTCAGTCCAGGAGCGCGCGAGCACAATCAGCCCGATACCCAGGCCCGGATGAACACTGCCTGCAAGCGCCACCAGTACAATTGCAAACAGCACATACGCAATGTCGAAGTTGGACGCGTATACCTGTTCCGGAGCGCTAACCTCCAGCAGGGAGGCGAGGGAAATTTTGAGGGCGGTAAAGCCGCCTAGCGATGCGGCGCCGAAGACCAACACCGCCAGGATGAACGCCGCTCCCATCATAAACAGGGCCCTATGCCTGGGAATCAGGTCCTCGGGCCAGAAACCTGCGCCGCTGTCGTCGGGCAGGTTGAGGAGTGTCGCCTTGGGGCCGGCCTGCGGAATAGCTGCAGGCACGCGTATCATACGGTTTTCTCTCGATGGTTTCTTTTTTGCCATGAGATCAACGCGCTCCGTTTTGTTTTCCGGCATTCATCAGCAAAATAATCAGGAGAAATATTCCGAGCGTTTGCGTCAGGATAACGACCGTTCCCGTGAGATTCAGTTGCGGCAAAAGGACACCGTTCAGCCCCACCAGTGCGGCCACCATATAAATGAAATAAACGGCCATGGGCGGCCGCATGCCCACTTCCACAAGGCGGTGCGAAAAGTGCCGCTTATCGCCCAGCATGATAGAATCGCCGTTGCGCCACCGGATAAACATCACGCTGAGGGTGTCGAACAAAGGCACGCTCAGGGCCATGAGCGGCGCAACAATGGAAATACGCGACCCGGCGCCTTCCACATGGAAAGTGCCCAGGGTCGCTATGGTGGCGAGAAAATAGCCACTGAACATGGCGCCGGAGTCGCCCATGAAGATGCGTGCCGGCGGCAGGTTGAAGAAAAGGAAGCCCGCCATGGCGCCGGCAAAGATGACCAGCAGAATACGTATCAGGATGTAAATACTATAGGGCTGTACGCAAAGGAAGAAGGTTGCCGCGGCGATAATGGACACCCCACCGCAGAGGCCGTCCATATTATCCAGGAGATTCATGCTGTTCATCATGAGCACCATCCAGAAAACGGTGACCAGGGAGGAACTGACCGGGTCCGTAAAGACAAAGGCCTGTATGCGCAGGCCACACAGGACCAGGACCAATGCCGTCGCGATCTGGCCCGCCAGTTTCATCCAGGGGGTCAGCACGTGCAGATCGTCGATGATGCCCAGTATGAATATCATGGTGCCGGCAAGCAGCATGCCCGATAATTTCAGGCCGCCGTCCTCACCCACGAGATTGAATATGTGGGTGTCGAGCCAATCCGGACCGAAGGGACGCGCAACCGCCAGGAACAGCAGATGAACAATTATCACCAGATGGAAAGTCAGAAAAACGGCTGTCCCGCCCAGAAGCGGCATGGCGGCGTCATGGCTTTTGCGTCCGGCGGGATGGTCAAGAACATTAAGACGGTAGGACAACCTGCGCATCAGCGCGGTCAGAATCAGAGATATCCCAAACGACAAGACCAACAGATAGGCAAATATGAGGTAGTTGCCGGGAAGCATCGCTCCTGTCTGTTATTCCTTCCTGCCTTGGTTGTACTCCGGCAACCGGGCTTCAGGGCTTGAGCCCTGATTGTCAGCCGCAAGGTTACCTGGCAAGTACCTGCTCGTATAGTTCATATTCCGTCCGCGCCAACGCCTCGGCGCTGAACGTGGTCCGCACTCGCGCCCGTGCGTACGCGCCCATGCTTTCACGCATCGCCGTGTCCGCGAGAAGCCTGTTAATGCCCTCGGCGAGTGCCTCGGCATTCCTGGGGGGCACATTCAGGCCGGTTTTGCCGTCCTCATTCACATATTCAACACCGGTCCCAAGCCGCGTCGCCACCACAGGGCGGCCGCACGCATGGGCCTCCAGGATAGACAAGCCGAAGGCTTCGCTCCGTTCGCACGAGGGAAAGGCCACCACGGCGCTCCCGTGCAGGTGTGCCACCAACTCGGCATGGGTCAACGCGCCCGGAAAGGCGATGTCCGCACCCGACTGCGCGGCGAGGGCCATGTTTGCGGCACGTTCGGGGCCTTCTCCGGCGATCACGACACGGGCGTTGATGTCCTTTGCGGCACGAATCAGCCACGGAAGCCCTTTGTAATACCGGTGTACGCCGCAGAAAAACACATAGGGCCCGCCATAACGGGCACGCAACCCCGTGACCATGGCCGGGTCAACGTTATTGTAATCTTCCGCGACAATACCCAGCGGAACAATCCGGCATTTATCGGAAAAGCGCGTCAGAACGGCGGATGATTCGAGGTACTGGGGCGATGTGGGAAGAATCATAGCAGCTTTGCCCAGCAAACGCATAAGAAACGGAGCATAGAAACGCATGGCCGTGGCCTGCCGCACCACATCGCTCTGGTAACGCACAATCAACGCGCCCCTGGGACGGGAAATCAGCCATCCCAATTCCGCGGTGGGATTCGGGCTGTGCAGTACCATGACATCGGCGCGGCAGCGTTTCATGTACCATGGGAACAGGGGAGCCACCGGCGCACTTTGAAAGCGGCCCAACTCGCCCACGGCGGTTATCGGAACACCTTCATGTTCCAACCGTTGCGTCAACACCCCCCGGGAACAGACCAGCGCCTCCACATCGCACCATTGCTTCTGGAAATGACAAAGAAAAGCGATATGGCGTTCCATCCCCCCGTGAATGGGTGGGTCATAGTCTTTATATACGTGAACGACTTTCAAGGCGTATCCGGTGACTATTGGTGCAATGTTGAACCGCTTGAAACAGTCAGAACCGAACCCGGCATGTTTCCTGAAAAACGGCAACCTCCGCCAGGCGCCGCAGACTTCATCCGGGGAATTTTATTACGGCTTAATCCAGCACATTTCCGACGGCACATGCCGCATCACGCAAACAGCTGAAGCGAAACCCGCATGACGTCTGCTCGTGTATGCCGACGGGTTCCGCTTCGCATATTCATTCTAAGCCAACACCCTTTTCCGGGACAAAACCGGACATCCGGGAACAACCGGCTTAGAACATCATTTCGTAATGATAAACGCCTTCGCGCAAGTTGGTGGTCACCGTCAGTCCGGAATGGTTGAACAAGGTCTGCATGGCCTTGTTCTCATCCAGTACCTCGGCGGTAAATCCGGCAATACCGTGGCTCTTGGCAATCTTGCAAAGATGCTTGAAAAGGAAGGAACCGATGCGGCGGTTCTGGTATTCGTCTGAAACGACGAAGGCCACTTCGGCGCGGTTGGTGCGTGCGTCGAGGTAATAGCCGCCCAGCGCCACGATGGTGTCGCCGTCGGCTCCGGATATGGTGGCGACGATGGACACTTCGGTACGGTGATCAATGTAAACGAATTGCTGCACCTGCTTGCGCGGCACCCACTTCATGCGCGACATGAACCGGGTATATATGGATTGCTGAGACAGGGAATGGAACAGGTCCCGCATATTGGGTTCGTCGGTGGGATGAATCGGCCGTATGATGAGCTGTGTACCGTCATCCATAAGCATGGCGGTCCGCATCTCCTTGGGCCCGACCGCGATCTTGCCGCTGTATTCCGACAATTCCGCACGCACATACCGGTTGGTGATGGCGTCCTTGAGCAGTTGCTCGCGGTAATCCGGATGGGCGATGCTGATCAGGGCAAGCGCACGCTCCTGAATGCTTTTGCCGTGCAGATAGGCCACGCCGTATTCCGTGACGACATAATGCACATCTCCCCGGGTGGTCACCACCCCGGCGCCGGGCGTCAACGAGCCCACAATGCGCGATTTGCCGTTCGCTGTGGTGCTGTACAGGGCGATGATGGATTTCCCACCCTCGGAGCCCGCGGCGCCCCGGGTAAAATCCACCTGACCGCCTATCCCGGAATAGAACTGGTTGCCGATGGAATCGGCGCACACTTGGCCGGTCAAATCAACTTCGATCGCCACGTTGATGGCCACCATCTTGTTCTGCCGGGAAATGACATACGGGTCGTTCACATACTCGGTCGGATTAAACGAAAACAGCGGGTTATTATCAACGTAGTCGTAGAGCCGCTTGGAACCCATGATAAAACTGATAACAATCTTGTTACGATCGAGAGATTTCAGACTGCCGGTAACCGCCCCGGAGTCGACAAGGTCGATAATCGCATCGGTAAGCATTTCACTGTGAATGCCAATATTTTTCTTCTTCTTCAGAAAAGGCGCCACCGCTTGGGGAACCCTGCCAATGCCCAACTGGACGGTAGACCCGTCTTCGATGAGACCGGCCAGTAATTCACCGATCTCCTCGGTGCCCGGACGGCCTTCCGGCGGTATTTCTTCGATGATAGGGGTGTCCACCGGGACCAGGTAGTCAATATCGTACACATGAATCATGGAATCACCCAGGGTGCGCGGCATCTGTGGATTGACCTGGGCGATAACCTTGTGCGCATTCTCGGCGGCGCTTTTAACAATATCCACTGAAACGCCGAGACTGCACATGCCGTTTTCATCGGGCGGCGTTGTATGAATCAGCGCCACATCCAAAGGAAGTTGTCCCGATTTGAAAAGCCTCGGAATATCGGAGAGAAAAATAGGCGTATAGTCTCCGAACCCTTCCTGAATAATTTCACGCACATTCCGCGAAATAAAGAAGCTGTTCACCGGGAAACAGTTTGACAGTTCCTTGGTGGCATAGGGCGCATCGCCGCGCGTCAGCAGCTGAACAATCTCAATATCGGTGAGGTCGCGCGAGCGAGCGACGAGGGCTTTGATCAGCTCCAGCGGCGTTGCGCACCCGGTACCCAGAAACACGCGTTCGCCGGGAATAATATGGGACACTGCTTCCGCTGCGGTAACCACCATTTCAGCGTAATCCTGCTGCCAGTTTTTATTGTAACTTACTTTTTCTTGAGGCATTAGTTATACTCCGGAAAGAATCATGCGAGCGTCGGCCACAACCGGTGCGGTCCCGATTTCACCGACGATAAAGGGGTTAATATCCATTTCTTCAATCTGTGGAAAATCCGTCACCAGCTGACTGATGCGCTGCAAGGCGCCTGCGATGGAATCGAGGTCCACCCCTGCCTGCCCGCGCGCCCCGCGCAACAGGGCATAGGAGCGGGTGCTTTCAAGCATTTGCAGCGCTTCCTGATGGGTCAACGGCGCCAGATAAAAACTGACATCCTTCATCACCTCAACGAAAATACCCCCCAGCCCGAACATGAGCATGGGTCCGAACTGCGGGTCCCGATGCATGCCCAGAATCACTTCGCGACCCGGTTTGCTCATCTGCTCCACGTAAACACCGCGCAGCTGCGCATCCGGCGCGGCACGCCCTATGCGCAGCATCATCAAATCAAAGGCATCCTGCACCTCAGAACGCTTGGACAGATTAAGTTTGACGCCCCCCATGTCTGACTTGTGCAGGATGTCGGGCGACACAATTTTCATGGCCACGGGATAGCCTACGCGCTCGGCAATGATAACGGCTTCTTCAGCGCTCCGCGCCAACTGGCCGGGGAGTACATTGAAGTCGTAGGCATGCAGAATTTCCTTGGCCTCCACTTCACCCATCTCCGGTCGTCCGGTACGCATCTGGCGTGCCAAAACGCGTTCCACGCGATGCCTGTTCACGGGGAACCGGGTGACAATGCGCGGGGGACGGTTCAGCCAGGCCGCATATTCGACCATGTCTCTGAGCGCGGTGACCGCCCGCTCCGGAGAGGGGTATTCCGGGATGTTGGCCGATACGAACTTCTGCCGGGCGGAAACGACCTTGGACCCTCCCATGAAACAGGCGAGCACCGGTTTGGTACCGTTAGCCTCCTTAATGATCGCCTGGGCGGTTGCATCCGGATCGGACATGGCCTGGGGCGTCAGGATTACCACAATCCCATGGACTTTCGGGTCGCCCATGACAGC